>Ga0210025_1005225_pt1 | contig 10656 bp, 8 predicted proteins | sample CryGeyme20150102_FD_183989 | JGI IMG/M metagenome (GOLD analysis project Ga0210025, IMG submission 183989) | Groundwater microbial communities from Crystal Geyser aquifers in Utah, USA - Crystal Geyser metaG 2015-0102 (SPAdes) (version 2) | ecosystem: Environmental > Aquatic > Deep subsurface >...
TGCCCAGAATCCTGCAATTTTAGTAGGTACTATCACTTCTCCTTCGAATATTTGATCATTAGTGTAGACTGGTTCATCAGTTGGTGTTTACTTTCGGAATAGCTAGTCTTCATTGATTTTGTATATTGGTGGCCAATCGAAACCATTGTCTAAATATATGCCGTCAATTCTGAACTTTTTGACTATCTCAACAACCTAACTCAATAGTAAATCCCAGGATTGTTTTTTGCGGTAGTTCAAAGGAGTTGTGTCATCATAGCTGATCGATCGGCCATTGGCACCATAGTGGAACACAATGCGACCTTGCTCATCAACAGCTTTTAGTCTAAGACCTTCGTACTATTTGGCCATATGGCTAGAGCTGACTCTGACTGAACAATCGACAATGACTTTGATATTGAGGTAATGTGCTCTATCTATTAAAGCTTTTAGACCAGCATCACCTCCCAACATTTTACAGGCGTAGGTGCGGTGAGTGAAGGCCAAAGGTGAGGCATTAGGTTTACGATATACTTCAGCAGTAGCTTCATTGTCTCTTTCGAATACACCTGCAATATAGATGGCATTGACTCCGCTTTGACTATATCTATCAAGTTCTTTGGTGGCATCCTCAAAATCAGAAGTTCTGAATAGCCCTTGCTCAGGAGCCAAAGTATCAACTGACACTTCATGAAGGCAAAGTTCACGAGTTTGTGGAGGTTGGACGATCATTCTTCCCTTGACGGATTTGATAGTCATCAGAGGGTTAGAATAGGTCGTTGAAGTGACGTTACTCGAACTGCCTTTTCTTTCAATATTGAGTATTTTATTGACAACTTCCTTCCCATGATCAAACAGATTGAACATGGCAAAATTATAGAAACCGCTTCGAGGAAACACTCCAAAATCCATCTCTGCTGACAAATAGCTTAGTCCATCATAATTATACTCAACCAACTCTGGTATATGCCAACTGAATATTTCCAAAGGAATGCTCTCATCCAAGCAAGGAGCATGCAGGCAGTAAACGATACTCTGTTGATGTTTTTCTGGGTTATCGATGAGATAGTTTATCTGGAAGGGGTCACCAGTGACATGGATGACTGATGTATATTCTGAGTATATCTGCCAATCACAGTTGTCATAATAGACATTCAGCAATCTGACAGCAGCATCAGTCAGACCTTTCCAACCTTGAAGAGCAATTAGCAGTTTCTAGACCCAAGGATTATATTTCGTATGGTTGAGAAATGCAGCCAAATCTTAATGATGGAACTATCCGTTGATAATTTTCTTTACTTGTTCTTCATACCATTGCTTGTAATCTAAAGTGCAGTATTCAAAAGCTTCTTTGGCAATTTGTTTGAAGATATTGGAGTAGTTCTCAAGAGCTAATGAATTGTCATTGAAGTTGGTAAACCATAAATTGGCAACGAAGCTGAATTAGTTTGCGAAGAATGGGCCAAAGTAGACATCGAGGTGACCGTTGGATTAGAGGGCCAATTCGATGTAGTTTTTAGATATTATGATGACTCCCTACTCTAGGAAGTATGTGTTGAGATTATGTACTACCTCCACTTCAATTTTAGTGTACAATTTTGCTGGTTTGGCAGAAAGAGGAGGCAACCTCGACAAATGAATGAGCATGCACTTGACATTCATCAAGTTAGTTTTGTTCCAGATCTTCCTATTGAAAGGAACCACCTCCATCTCCGGCACTTTTAATCCGAGTTCCTCCATCTCTTCTATGTTTTCTATCTGTGCCAAAATAAGATGCATGTATAATGCGAAAGGTTGACATTCTAGTGAGCACTCCATCGCATGCACTTCTTTTTGGATTTCTGTCAGATAGTCCAGGAAAAATTAATGTTGGTCTATTTGAGGATTTCTGAGTAAATTGATAAGAGCAATCGAGAGAGGAAAGCGATACGCGATATCAAGATTCTCTTCGGATTATTTTTCTGTGAATTTAGTGTTAGTCTTTGTTTTTTTGTTGTCTGAGGTTTTTCTTTTTCTGAAGTCGACAGATTTGACCTCTACATCTAGTGACTCTGTCAAGAGTGAATTCAAGGAGTTTATACGTTAAAAACCCTTAGAAGTAGTTGCGAAGTCAATGGCAGGTTTGCTGTCCATTGTTGAGAAGATATTATTAAAATCCTATAATCAAGTCGTGCTACAACTAGACCTTTTGATTAAATATTACGTTATAGTTCAGACATAATTGGAATTAATAGTGTTTATTCTGATGACTGTCAGATTTTGATATTTTAGAAATTACGATATTTAATAGAAAATGCAAGGACAGAAGTAACAACACATGGAAGCGATACCATAAGAAAGTTAAAGGATTCAGAGTGATGGCAATTTGCCATCCAGTTCGGATGACTCTAGTTCTTTCTAATTGCTCATCAAAGCTCACGATAGGATCAGAGCTCTCTAATGTTAGAACGAAGAGCTACAGCAGTAGCTAACTGTGATGTCTTCAATCCAAAGATCCTATGAATAGCTAAAATAAATCAACTAAAGACTGAAATAGGAACTAAACAGCAAAGACATCAAGATCGACAATCTCTAAAAAATAAGTAATAGCTGAGATGATTCAGATTAAAAAGCGATTCTTGACTTTGTTCGGTTGTAGAGAGAATTGTATCTGGAAAGGAAGTAAGGTCGAATGAAAAGAAATTTAAGTGCACTTCCTAGCTAACTTTGCTCGCCTCTGCACCCCATTATCAGAACTGATAATCAGGAAAGAGTCTTTAGAAGGGTGGAAAACATACCGAAAAGTAGATAAGGTAGTTTGGATAAATCGAGACCTGTCCTGAGAATTGAATAGAATAGAATGAGCCAAAATCATGAATTTACCTTCGATTGCAGCAAAGAAAAAACTCTTAAAAATTGTTGTTCTGTAGCTGAGATGTCAAAATTGGTCAACAAAATTCACACTCGTCATTAGAACAAGATCAGCTATCAAAAAGACAAAATCAAAGACTACAGAACTTACTGCGCAAGTATGGAGAAAAAATATTCTCCAAGCAAATCCATCACAAACTAGCGCAAATAAAATCGCCTTTCTCGTCCTCAATACCCTCCATCAATCAAAAAATGTGCCTCCCCGAAAACCCATCAGTTCCGGTCATCTTTCGCCCCCAAGTGGTAACTCTCTTCAACATCCACCTCCAACACTTTTGGTATTTGGACAGCCGACAAGTACACATTTGCATGATATCTGTCTGAGTATATACTTTTGTCTATTCACTATAAGGTATATTAATCAAAGTTTAGAGGTAACAACAATGCATCATCGCAAATTAGGAATGCTCAAAAATTACACTAAGATCATTAAGTGTAAAAAAAGAAATGGGGAGGTCGAGGAGGTCAAAGTTTAGCTCGAACCTGAAGAAAAGCACTAAGAACAGGCTCAAATACATCCTGATCTGAAAAATGAAGATTTTGAGGATCCTGTCGATGACGAGTATGAAGATTAGGAGGAATGGATCAGTTAGGGCTAAGACGAGGAGGAATAAATGGAAGAGGAGGTCAACTAATCTGGTACAATGATGTCCGAACCGAAACCCAAGAGATAGAGACCATAGTAGATGAAAGAGGAACAAGCTAAAAAATAACTGTATTTGGGTAACAACAAAAATTTGAGCAAAGGAGAGGTGCTTGAATTCGACAACAAAGCTTATGACATGCTACATAGGCTCAATATAGAATGGCCTTCAATGTCAATTGATTTTGTAGCCAAAAGCTCACCTTTCGATCCTGCACTAACCAGCTATCAACCCATGGTGTAATATCCCTTCGAAATATTCACAGTTCAAGGTTCATGTAACAACAGCAACAAAAATAGCATCTATCTCACCAAATGGTCCAATCTATGCCAAACAAAATACGATGACGATCCTGAAGCAGAAGATGACGATCCTGAAGTTGTTGTACAGGAAATCGAGACTACATTTGATGTGAATCGAATAAGAGCCTTGAATAATTCTCCTGTGGTGGCTTTCTGGAACGATAATGGGCATACCGGCCAGGTGAGAATCATGGACTTGAGTGCTAATTATTAAAAATTGAGACAAAACGTCGGCAGCAAACGACGTGAAAAAGGCAAATAAATTATAATCCCCTGTGAAGCTGCAGGTTACGGTCTAGCATGGAACCCTCACAAAGTAGGTCAGTTGATCATCGGTGACAATTAAGGCAGAGTATCAGTTCTAGCCAACAATTCTAGTTACAGCCAATGGTCGACCTCCCAGACCTACACATACCATCAAGGTTCAGTAGAAGATATAGTCTTTTCACCCAATCAATAATTTGTTTTTGCTACTTGTACATTTCATGTTATTTTTAGGTTCGTCTGATGGAACATTGCAGGTGGTCGATATGCGAGTGGGTAATCCTAAGAAGGCACAAATATGCATCAAGGCGCATAATAGGGATGTTAATGTTTTTGATTGGAATAAAATTGCTTCTCATTTGCTGGTGACAGGATCTGATGACTCGAGTGTTAAAGTTTGGGATTTGAGATTAGTATCAGAAGGAGCTGAGGAATAACTGCTTACTTTCAGCTGGCATACATAGCCTATCACTTCTATTAAATTCCAACCTAACGAATAATCTGTGGTGGCAGTAGCAAGTGAAGATAACAGATTATCAATTTGGGACATGTCAATGTAAAACTAAGAAGCTGATCCCGAAATCCCCAACGAACTCATGTTCTTACATCAGGGTCAACAGGAGATAAAATAAATCAGTTACCACCCTGTTTACTTCGAAATGTTGGTGAGTACTTCTCTCGATGCTGTAAACATCTTCAAACCTGCCTTTGAAATGCCTGAGGAAGATCTGGATTAGCGAGCAGATAAGGAAGATCTCAAACGTCCACCTATTCATGAGTAGGATCTTGACAAGTATTTATAGAGGATGAGTTTGTAATGATTTTGCTGCCTATTTATCTGCCTATAACAAACATAATAGCTAGGTATTAACTGAGTTAGTGTGCTAAATAGATGATAATTGCTGTTTGATCAGTAATCATTCTCAGCATCGATTTGAGCCTGCAATTCCTCAAAGCCGCTGACGCCTTCGATTCTATTCTCGAATTCAATGGCTCGATCGTACTTGTCGCCCAGCAATTCCATGATCATTTTTTTGCGACTGCGTTCGAGGGTGGGGTTGTATTGAACCTGGAAACCAAAATGATTGCGATTGTGCTCAGCTCTTCTCTTGTTTTCTGCCACTGTTTATCCTCTTTGTGCTTTGACAGCCTCCTTTCCGAAGAAATAGTATCTGTGGAAGATAGCATAAGCCCAGATTGCACATGCGCCCATCCAGATAGGTCTGACTCTTCTCAGCCACCAAGCGTTAGTCTCCACAATGAAGTTAGTGTAGTAAAACATCAATATCAATATATATCAACTCATCAAATATCGATGTAGATGTCATGTAACAAATCAATAATTTGAAGTGCCGGCGATCATCAGCACATTGCGTGAGAGGTATTGACAATGAGTCAGGTTGGTCTCTGCACCTAGATAGAGAACTTCACGTGGTTCGAGTAAAGTGAGATTATCGTTGTCGGCGTTACTTCTGTAAAAAGTGTAGATGTTTTTGGCTGTCTTTTTCTCGAGTTTTTACATGTTGTAGATCAAAAGATAGTGGCCGCAGACTACACTCAACTCTCGCTCATCTTCAGAGAGACAGACATCGTGGATCATGAGAGTTGACAAAGTTTGATCCTCTTTCTGGCGACCTTGAGGATCATAGAAGTAGAAAGAGTTGACCACTTTACCCTAGAACAAGTTGATGACTGATACTCTGCCATCTCCTTCAACTGCAATCAAGTATGCCCCTGAGAAGCCCAGGTTAAAGTTGAGTACAGGTTGGTTCAGCTGGATTTTCTAAGTAAAATAATGAGTACTCTGATAAGCGTGGCCTCCAAGGTAGACCAGATGCGCACCGATGCATCCTAGCTACATGAAACCACGTAAGCTGGATCTTTGGCAAAGCTGACTTTATAGATATCGGCATCATGCTGATATGCTCTTTGAGCGTTGGGTTCATCTGTTTTCCACAGTAGCATTAATTTATCTGCTGATCCAGTGAGGAAGTACAACCCTGAGGGTGAGAAATGCACATCCCATATAGTTCTAGTGTGTCCTCTGAAAACAGCCAGACACATCTTCATCCTGAGACACCACAATCTAGCAGTCCTATCAGCACTGCCAGTGACAGCATAGAATTCGTCTTGTGAGAGCGAAACTGATGTTATTTTAGCAGTGTGACCTACAAATTTGTGCTGAAACTACAATTTAAGCGGGTTTAGCACTTCTTCAGGCTTTTATTTTTCCTTCTTTTCCTCCTCTTTTTTCTTCTCTAACTCCTCTTCAGTAGGTAGAGTTAGCACAGGTATGGGGAAATTGTTACTTTATTGCGCCCATAACTCCAAAGCTTGTTGATTGGCCACTAGTTGAACTTTCCCACTAGCAATATTTTGCCCATGGTAATGCACATAAACGATATCTCCTTTGTGTTGGTCATTATTTTTGAAGTGGGCAAACTATTCAAATCTATTAATCAATCTGGGCTCAGTGAAGAAATCCCTATTTTTGTTCTTAGGGTGATATTGTGCCAAATGTGATTTTTCTTGCTTCGACATCCTGTAATACGAATCGTAGTCAGGATACAACAACTCCAGGCGTTCAATAATCAACTCTTACAGCTTCTTTGACTAAGATTGACTTTGGGCGGTTGAAGTAGATTCGAGATATTAGGTAATACTGTCAAGTCTGTTGAGTAAGGCCTTAGGTTGCAATAGTTAGGCGTAGTTGTGAACCAAAGGACCAGCGTTGGGCAAAGGTTGATGATGTTCAATGGGGTGTTGTTCGAGATAGTTTGCAAGTCGAGTGTTGTTGGGTTGTTATTTTTGGAGGACACGCAGGTAGGGTAGGAATTGTGCTTGGATGAGTTTAGGTGCCCGTGGGAGATTACTGAGTAAGTGTACTAGATCGTTGTCGATGCTGCGCTCTTGTATGGGGATCAGAGGCCGCATAATCTACAATATAAATCCCAAATGAGTCACTCAATATACCATTCTTCATACAGTTCCATATCACACCCACACTGCAACTTATATCACAATTCTAACACAATCATCTGATCATCTGAATGAAGTTGTAGTGGTCTCGTTTGTCTTCCTGGGTCTACCTCCAGTTCAAAAAAATTATGAGAATGCCGAGACCTAACAAACAGAGGATCGAAATGTAGATCATGTCGTAGACTCGTGAGTTGTCCTTAAGGAGGGTCTAGAGGACCCATTATTATTGGGGGACTAAAATCAGTTGACTGTTGGGGATGACTGGCGTCCAACTGTTTTGAACTTAAGAGCCACTGTAACCGACTGTTAGATCTTATATGTAGTTGTTAGTACGTCCAAGACCATGAGTAGCAAAAGGAAGCTGAAGGACTCCATAGTTCCATTGGGTTTTTTGACTAGCACTACTGATGGTTTTGTCACCGTTGAGGTTAGTAAACCTCCATTGGATGGTCACACCAACTGCTGCAGTCAGAGCTGTACTTCTAAAATCACCAGAAGATGAAGGCAGCAAAGGGAGTACTTTAATGAAGAGCGTATCTTCTATCAAATTATTGATGATCGAATAGCGTGGCAGGCCAATTGAGCCATCTGATTTGTTAGCTTCACTAATGATGAGAACACTGAGTTTACCTTATTACGAGAAATCATAAAGCAAAGCTTGGATAGGGTTTATAACTTGTGTCAATGCGCTCAGGTCAGTCTCCAAGGCTTAAAATTTAATTCCTTAGTGATTGGCCAGAATAGTCACAGATCTATAAGAACTCACCGAAAAAATACCCAACAAATCCGGCAAGCCATCCAAATTAAAATCAGCAATTTGTATATTGCTATCCGCCAGTAACTTATAATTATTCGGTAGTGTGATTGGTGCTAAATTGGAAAGAGGATAGGAGGAGTGTTCATAGAGCTGGCATAGATCTTCAGGATGGTAGGCATTGGTTAGGACATAAGGGTTGTAGTTGTGCTGTTCGTAGGCAATAATGAATATATCAATGGCTCCGTTGGCATCCAAATCGGCAAAGGTGAGCCAACTGACATTGAGATTCAAGGAAATTTGTTCATAAGTATACAAGTTGTTTGGTCGTTTTGTGTATATTTCCAGATAGCCATTGCTGAGACCTGACAACAAGACTATATCAGATGAGCAATCGCCATTGATATCAACCATTGCTGCGAAGTGTTTGTTTGCTATTTCGAAGGAAGTAGGAGGGTTGGTCACAATCTAGCTCCATTGTTGGGAGTAGCTGAATTGAAGTGAAGGTACATGGTGTTTTGAAAGGGATTAGCGGTTACTATGATTCTTTGATTGTTTTTGAAGGTGAAAATGCTGACGGATCCATTGCTGTATCTGTCAAAAATGAAGGGGAGGGCTTCCATATCACTAAGTAGAGTAAGATCGGTGGTCCACTGGGTCAAAACACAGGAAGGATTGCACTTGCTACTATAGATTTGTGAAGTATAGGTATTATTGACCAAGTATGTAATGACGAGATCGGTCAACGCATCTGCATTGACATCACCTGTATTATTGTACATCTACATGGCATGATTTCCTTGAGGGTTGAAGAAGTAGGTGGGACGATGGTTAGTTGCGAGACCTCAAAAGATGTGACATCTTATTACCAGTGGTAATACAACAAGATTGTACTGCTGCGGTTCTATGTAGCTAGATAGTCAGTGCTGCTTAAGATACAAGGTACTATTTGTCTCCATTGAGATCGACAAAAGCAAGGATCTATCCTGAGTTGGGTGAGCCAGTATCGACGTTATAGAACCCTGAAGCTTTAGATGAACTGAATAGTGCAGGTCTGAAATCTTTGACGGTGAGGGTGGTGACTAGAGAAAGACAGAGAAGAAGGGCGAGTAAGTTTAAAATGGTCATTACTATATTAGGTTATAAATCATCAGAAGAATTGCTGAGCAATAGCATTGAATTTAAGCTATGCTTCCCCAGCTACACTTCGAGCAGTGCCCACCTAACTGATCAGATATTTCAACTGCTTGCTTATAGCCTTCCCATCAGCCATCGTCTATCTCCTTTCTTCCTTGTAGGAAAAATGAATATTTGCTAAACTAGTTCTGATTTATTCGGCTATGTCATCCAGTTGGGTTTATATTTTAGTTTTCAAGTTGGATAGTCCTTCTTTGAGTTGGGCTTGTTAGGTGGATAAATATTGGATTGTTTTTGTTGCTAGATGGGTTTGTTCGAGGGCTTACTTCTTCATTGATTTGAAAGAGCTGGCTGCTTCTAGCTAGCTTTGGAGGTGGTCCTTGCCGTTGATGTTTTAGTATTGTGGGTTACTTTCTACCAAAGAATAATCATGGTTCTAACGTTATTTGTGGAAGAAAGATTTGCTACTGCGTTTAGAAGTGCGAAAAGAGCGATCGGTGTCCATCCAAGATCGATAGCGTTTGTTATCACCTGATTGGAACAATCGACGAGTAGAAGATTGATTATTTTCCTTGATGTTAAAGTGGCTGCTGCGAAGATGAATGGAGAAGTGTCCTCCTATTTTTTGAGGTGCTAAAGGTTGACTCTTAGAAGAAGCAAACAGCTAGGGTAGACAACTCATGTTAATAAATATATTGAAGCAAGTAAAACTAATTAATCAAAAAGGTCATCTGATTTTCATTCGGATAGAGCTATTGTTAGATTTTTTCTAAGCCTTGCCAACATTGGATCTGAGGGTATTTCTCAGAAAAGTTGTAGATTTGCTGGCTCCTGGTTCATCTGCTGTTATTTTGGAGTGCAGTTGGCTTTTATCACTTTTTCGGCTTATTTTGCTCTTCTGATTCTGAAGGTTGGTCTTTGACTGTTTCAGTGGTTCTTTCTTGTATGTAAGAACCTTGTAATGGATGGTCTTTGTGCTACTACTCTTTCGATGGTTGTTATAAGATGCTTTCGTTTTGACTTCCTTTAAATCCAATGTAGGAGCATCTTTGGTATGTGATTTTTTATCCTTTTTGCTTCTGCTCCTGCTTTTCATGTTTTAAGATTGTTGGTAATATGGTTATCCTTTTCTCTTGCGGTTTACATAATAAACTATGTTTTCTTTCTATTCAGAATGTTTGCAAGATTTGTTCAAAGTTTTCTTCTTCTTTCGGCTTTAACGTTCCTTGTCTTTGGGTTTCTCTCGAGATTGCTTTCTGAATTTTTTGTATCTTTTCAGAGTGTCCTCAACTAACTTGATCTATTTGGAAAGGTCTGCGATTTGTATGCTGTGATGGGTGGTCATAAAGTCTTCAAGCATCTTGAACACCGACACTCGAGGTGAAAGCATGTATTGATTGAGCTGAACTTTGTTGTGCATCAACTGACCTGAATATGGATAGAAATACGGATAAGCACCAAAAATAAAGCCAGAGCCAATTGACGCATACCTTGGGAGATGCTGTCGAATGGTATGTTTTAGACTAGATGGTTGAGATTGTAGAGACAGATACAAGTTTGAGAAGCTAAGTAGTTGTGATTATCAGCGCTGTGAGGGTCATGCTGAGGATTTCCTTAGAATCTGAGTGGAAAATCTTTAAGAAAACTGGTGTGCTGATCCCATAGCTCGGCCTGAGCAAGTACCTAA
>Ga0210025_1005229_pt1 | contig 10653 bp, 8 predicted proteins | sample CryGeyme20150102_FD_183989 | JGI IMG/M metagenome (GOLD analysis project Ga0210025, IMG submission 183989) | Groundwater microbial communities from Crystal Geyser aquifers in Utah, USA - Crystal Geyser metaG 2015-0102 (SPAdes) (version 2) | ecosystem: Environmental > Aquatic > Deep subsurface >...
TGGGGTTCAGGCTGTTCCGGATCCTGTTCCGGATTCGCGAGAACTGGGTCATATCCACCGGCACGAGCGATTACACCGGCAGTAACAACTCCAGTGGCATCACCAACATGGATATTAGCCATGGGATCCACAAGATCATCAGCCGGATCAGTACGAGGCTTGCGAGGCTTGCGAATAGCCTTAGGAGCGACGACCTTCTTAGGACGTCCCTTGGTAGGCTTTGCAGCAGGCTTCTTGTTCGCGTCGTCGTCCAAATCGGAATCGCGATCGCGAGGGGCTTGCTTTCCAGTAGGTACAGGAACAGCAACAGGGGGTGGGTTCTTCAAGGCTCCAGTCTTCGGACGATCGGCAAACAAGTCGGCAGGAGAAGGAGCGATCGTACCTCCTGTAGTAACAGCGACAGGATCGACCGAATCGATCGGACGTTCGGTAGTAGCGACAGCGACAGGAGCGGGAGCAGTCGTACGGGAAGTTGTTCGAGTACGACTCTGCGAACGAGTCTTGATGATAGAGGGCTTGAGGGTCTTGGTACGGGCCATGGTGGAATGGTTTGAAAGTAAAGGGGAGATATTCCTGTGGAATATAGGCAACAAAGTAAAAGTAAAAGAGTTTCAGTAGTTTTGGGGTATATTGCATAAAACAATGAATACACAAACTGAATTCGAAGTACAGATACTTCCATGATACTGGCATCGTTTGCCAGTGGCTTCGCATTGATAGTAGGACCACCGAAAGTACTGGGTTGTACATGAATCGTAGTGGAAGCAGAGACGAGTTGGTGGCCAAATGGGATATACCGGTGAGACTCCTGTTCCCATTTGTTGGTCTTGCGAAGTGGTCGGTGGTTAACGTCGGTGTTGATGACCGGTGTAGTCTTGGTGACCGGTGCGATGCGAAGAGTCGATGCGAAGTCTGTCTCCTGCGAGGTGTCGTGCGAAGTGTCTCGTCGTTGTGTGTCCTGCAGGGTGTAGTAGCCTCAATGGAGTGTAGCCAACAAGGCATGTCATCGACGTACGATGAGTCCTTGTCCAGTGGAGTATTCCTGTATTCCAGGCTGTAGTGATATCTCCAGTGTAGTGGTGTTTCCACTGTGTTTCCAGTAGACTGAAGCGTCCCTCAGTCTGGTGTAGTCCGGTCCTGCCGGTCAATGACTCGCTGGAACGAGATCAGAGTCCATGTGGCAGGGGTTCCATTGTCGTCTGTACAAAGAGAGACTGTAGGCTTGTCGTCGGTCCTTCCGGTTGCGACGATGTAGTTGTAGTTGTAGTAGTATGGAAAGCAAAGGCACAACTTGTGCTTTTCCAGTTTGCGAGCGAACGAAGAGTGTTTCTCGCAGTGGTGTACCTCGTCTCCAGCGTGGAAGCGAGGATGATGTCCCCTTGCTCCTGTAGTAGGAGAAGGAGCAAGTTAACTTGGTTTTCAGCCGGTTGTAGCCGGTGTAGGTACCATGGTGGAAGTCTCCAAAGCTTTGTGGTTGATTTGAATGATGAACCAAATCAGTCCTCCGGTTGCGATTCCAATTGCGGAACTGCCTCCGGAACTCGCATGTGGACTGCAACAGAGGCTATGTAGTCTGTAGTCCTGTTAACTTCAGTGGCAGCCGGCTATCATGGAGCCGGCTTGAGCTCATGGTGTCTGATAACACGTAAAAAGCTAATGTGGAGACTATAGATAAATATTAGATATTATGACTAGAGTAGGAGACTAGTGGTTGGTGTGTGTATAGGAAGCAGGCATAGGCACACGACCTAAGACCTAACTCCTGAGTCCTATGGCAGTCCACCTGGGCTTAATTTGGTAGGGTCTGCTTGTTTAAGAAATAAACATAAAATTGGTTTTTATACAGTGAGACCTGTTACCACCAAAGTAGGGATTCTGCAATCTTGAGATTGAGGAATCCAAATCTTGAGATTATTTAAATAGTATTACTAGATTTCACTAATGGATATTTGAATGCCTGTACTAACTTTTGATCCATTGGTCCATTTGAAACAAACTCAACTATTATCTTATGGGCCTGGAAGAGACAGTTGTATGAACAAGTGTACTTTTTTCCAGGATACTCAAGATTTTCAATTAGAAGTATTTTGAAAAATATTTAGGAGTTATTTTAGGAGAGTTTCAACTAGGAGATTTAGGAGCATTCTTTCATTCTTGATCAGCGCAGGAGCATTTCATTTTCAATTAGGAGCGTTTTGTTCTTGTTTTCCTGGATATTTAATAGCATAATTAGGAGCATTTGATTGCATCAATATTTCATGGTTTTCATCCAAAATCTCAAGTTTGTGAAATCCTGAGTTTTTGGATAAAAAATTCAAGATTTCTTGAGATTGGTGGTAAAACACCTCGCACTGTACTGGTAATCACCAGAGTTGTTGGTTTATTTTTTAACTAGTACTCTAGCTAGCTAGTAGTAGACTACGGTACTGATATCCACACTCTCTATTTGATTACACGACTGAATATCATTTTTCGCCATTTAAGGTCTGATGTATGGTACCGTACGAACCAAAATGTCCAGTCTACTACCAGGTTTACTACCAGAAAAATTAAAGATTTTGGTCCAAGATTGCTGAGGAGTAGAAACTGAAATCCAATACTTTTCTTGCATCTCTAAATAGAATTGGATGATGGGACATTTAGTTAGACGACTGATTGGCATTTTTTCCTAAGTAATTCATAGAAGTGTGTAATTACTGTAATCACCCATAAGCACGAGAACAGCTTTCTGAAAAATAGAAAATTATGACAGAAAACAAATATTTTCTTTGCATAGTCTCCTCACATTTTGCATGCTTCTTCTCGCTCCATCGGCAATCCTCATCATACTACATCATGATGATGTCTCCATCAGCTACCACAACACCGGAACCAACTGCCACCACCCGACACAACATTATTAAGAAGCAGAGATCGTCGGAGTTGCAAATGCTTACTGCAATGGATCGGTCTGACCAGGTCCTTCGCAATAGGAGGCATCGTATGACAGCTCCTCGTCCTTCTCAAAGAATACTAGATGAAAGCCCCATACTTCCACACAGGCTATTGGAATCATCTCCTGAGGAGGATGACGAGGGGGGTGATGATGATCATGCTGGTGACAGCAGATCGACTCGTACTAGTAGACGACGCAACAACAAAGAAGCAGAGGACAAGGAAGAAGAAGAGCAGCAGGAAGAGGACCACGGACAAGAACAACAACAAGACGACTGCTCCTTGTCCTCATCATCATCATCATCAACCTCCTCTTCTTGTTCTGGGGATGACGAACAAGTTAACAACACCAAAGACGACAACAACCACAAGAAAGCAGCAATGCCACCAGTGAATATTCTTATCCCTTACAAGGAGCTCTGCTGCACGTTAGAACAGTCTTTCAAGTGTCCAAAATGCAACAAGAAGAAATTGAACGTCTCTCAAGAGACATATGGCTTCGCAACTGAGCTCTTTATCACATGCGACAATTGCAACCACTCAGTGGCAATTACACCAATACAAGGCCTTCGCAGCAAGAACAAGAACAACAAGAAGAATGATGATGATGATGAAGACGACGACGAGGAGGACAATAATGTAACTGCCGGTGGCAAATTTATGGATTATGCTATCAACTACTCTATGTCCCTTTTGATGCAACAACTTGGCATGGGGCTCCGTGGTGTGACTACATTGCTGTCATTTCTTGGTATAGCAGCCGGCATTGGCAATCCACACAAGTGGAAACGAATCCAAGACGAAGTTGGTCTGGCAGAGGAAGCTGTTGCAGCTGATGTTGTTAATGACAATATAAGAGTGGAAGTGGAAGCAACCAAAGAAGCTGCACAAGAAGCATACCAACAATGGCTGTCAACAACTGATGAAGGTCGATCTGCAGGGGCACAAGACAGAGCCAACAAGCTCAATGAATTATTGCGCACTCGAGTGGGTTATCATGACAACAAGTTAAAGATTGGCTTGACGGTTGGCATGGATGGAGCATGGCAGAAAAGATCCATTGGCAGAGGGACATACAACTCCAAAACTGGACATAACTTTGCCATTGGTGGATACACCAAGAAGATCATCTCCATTGTCGCATATTCAAAACACTGCTTCACGTGTGACAGAGCAACAAAGCTTGGTATCGATGCACCAATCCATCGATGTGCCAGGAACTATGATGCTGACCGAAGTTCAAAAGCAATGGAGCCCCTTGCAGCAGTGGATCATTGTAAGTATCTTGCCAACAAACAAGAAGACAACTTGCAGTGCTATATTCATCAGTTAATCACTGATGATGATAGTACAACTCGCGCCAACACGAAGCACAGCTACAGAGCCCTCGCTGATCGTGATTATCCAGGTTGGACACAGAAGAAGAATACTGAGTGGCCATTCAAACTTGATAGACGAGGAGGCCGTGTGTACTTGCCAGATCATGGCAAGCTTCCATTGTGGGTCCCTGAAATCAACAGCTACTTATGCGACATCTCACACCGAATAAAGGTAATTGGCAGTGCAGTGTATGCTTTGAACAGTGCTTCCAATGTACATCGTATCAAGAGTGGATGGACAAAATATGATGCAGAGCGCATCAAGTTCAATGCTGGATACTTCTTCCACCAAGAGGAGAACCAACAGCTTCCATTTCAACAGTTCTGTATGAAAGCAAAGTGTATTTACCTGCACCACTTCAATGATCATTGCTGCTGCGACAAACGTTGGTGTCGGGTCCTGCGAAGTCAACAAGAGCCGGAATATGATTTACCGGCAGCATATAAAGCTGACGAACGCTTCCGGGAAAAGCAATCCGAGGAAGGCAAATTGGTATTCAAGAAAGTGGAAGCAGCTCTTGCGAGTCACCTTTCAAAGGAAGCTCTGGCTCAAGTCCATCACAAGTTTAGCACACAAAAGAATGAGAGCCTCAATCGCAAGATGACTGCGGTAGCTCCCAAGGATCGACACTATGGAGGGACGTCCTCATTGAAAGACCGTGTTAACCTTGTAGCAATACAGGATTCGGTTGGATTTGAAGAGACACTGCGAAGACTCTTTCATGTGATTGGATTGCCTTTGACTTGGAACAGTGTCTTGTTTGAATGGGCGAAGAGGAAAGACGGGACACTCGAGTACCTTACTGCCTATTGGAAGAAGCCAAGCAACAAGAGAAAGAGAGCAGAGACAAGGTTTGAGTGCTTCAAAGCTGGCAAAGACCAAGATAAGAGAGCAAAGCGAGATGGGACCTACTACAAGTCCGGTATTGCGATGGATCATGTTGATGATACAACCACCACCACATGAGGGGCATGATGAAGCTGCTGTGCCCAGAAAATTTTTGTATTCTCGCATAATTTTTTTTACTCTATAGAATAAAGTAGCTGAATTACTATTTCTTTTGTTCTTCGTTTTGGTGAAAAGACATTATTTTATTTATGGTTGCTTTCAAAATCCCCTAACTAATTCAGCGAGCGTGGTGGGTTTTTGCCCGTTGAGCTCTCCCTATCACCTCATAATTTTAAAAAATTTAAAAATTTCAGGTAGAAAAATAGGTAGATTATTCAAATTTTGAAGTCATCGGAGGCAGTTCTTTGACTTCCTTCTCTATTTCTTTCGATCTTGGACCTCATACAAGATATAACATAAAGAGGCACCTGAACATGGCTAGACATTTGGTTTTCATAAGGACGGTACCCCCGCCCCCCATAAAGGGTACTGAAAAACTTCACAAGACTGCCAAAAAACAGTTCATATGACTGCAAAACCCAACTCCTTATGAAAACCACGTATCTAAACTTAAAGACAAGGTATACAAGGACTCTTTTTCATATGTAAGTAAGACGAAAGGAGTGACTATTGTTAACAAAACAAGATATTAATATTTACAGTGTTTCTTAGTACATTTCTACGCGATTTCTACATAAAAATGACTGAAATATTTGAGTCCCGAATCTTGTCATAAATCAGACCTTAAAAAAAAATGTCACAATTTAGGAGATTTATTGTACGCGCATACGAGTAGACTACCAGTACCGAACACAATTCTTGCTTGCAGTGATGCTAGATTTGGTTATGTTTTACTCGGAGTAGTCTAGTTATTAGTAAAACAATAGGGGTTGTCAAAACCCTGCAATGATGATTATGTTAGTCAAACTCATAAGTAAAACAACTTTCAGTGCAACACAAATTCATCCAATCAGAATTCATCAAAAAATTAGTTACTATTGACTACCCCATGATTATGAAAAAGATGATAAATTTGATGACAAGAGAAGAATTAAGCAATTGCTGAAAAAACTTTTCATTGCGACAGCATGCATCAACCATCATGACAGCACCTACTATAGTATAAAACAATTCAGAAGAAGAATCAGCCAGCTCTAAGTGCATTTTAGTATTATTTTTAGAAGCAAGAAGAATTCAGAGTTCCAGTAGTCACTGCCACCATGGTGCACTACTACCCAACAACTCCATTGATCTGCATTAGGGTGCCAACCCTAGTACGTATGACTGAATTCTTGCGTAAGGTTTAGAGTTAACTTGTCCTGTTTAGGCAATTGTTTTACCCTCTGAAGATCGGATTGTGTAATTAGGCAAATTAACCTTGCGCCAAGTGGTGGCTAAATGAAAATATACAGGAAGATATGAATTGGATCTCTATTTAGGCAAGTCACTGTATCAGTTACCCTTTCGTTGGCATCACATTTAACCAATGTAATTAGTGCTTGCAGAGTATGGCTCTGTATTATTAATAGGATTACTAGTATTTACCAAGTACTACTACGTGCTTCACGTGTTATTCATTGTGGTATTTACATGTCTATTTTATGTATCATGGCTGATGAAATGGAATGTCCTTGCTGTAAGACAAAGGTGTATAAGAGTAAACGATACTTGAAGTGTCATCTTGCTTATCCAAGCAATACGAGATGCAAGGCTGTATGGGAAGGCCATGTTCTTGGTATTTTAGACCATACCAGTGCTGCTGGAAATAAACCTGCTCACGAGGCAATGAATGCACCTTCTGATGGCAATGAAAGTGCCTGTGATGAGTTTGTTAGCTGTGAATCACTATCATTGTCTAGTGCTGATGGCAATGCAAGAAAGTCGGATCATGATTCCTGCTGTGTATTCACTTTACCTGTTGATGACGAGGAGGAGGACAATGGATATGGTACATACAATTTTGACGAAGAAGAAGGCAAACAAGAAGAAGAAGAAGACAGTGATTCCCCTGATAGGACAATAATGCATGAATTGAAGGATTACATTGCCCACTTCAGTTCTCACACGTGTAATTTAACCCCGGATGATTGTGCCGGAATTGAATTATTAGATATATTAATCAAGCAACGTGCACCGATGCGAATATTTGATGACATTTACAGGTGACACACGTCGAATTTGGAGGCTACCAAATCTAGTACATCTAAGGAATCCTTGTTGAAAATGCTCGAGGAACGTTATGGAATGCAGAAGCAACAGCCAAAGGTTATTTCAAAGTTGATCCTTCCCCACAGTAAAGCCGAAGTTGACCTTGTTTACCATGATTTTTTGAGTCAGGTAAAATCTTTGCTAATTGATCCAAGAATTAACGACGAGGACTATTTATTTTTCAACAATGATCCATTTGGGCCTCCTCCTAGCCATTTTTTGACAATCAGTGACATAAATACAGGTTTGCTGATAGGCAGTGGTACTGTACAACCGAAACTGTTCTCTGCAGCACGTGCGACGCAGGGAGGGGCTCTCATTTTTGTGGTTTTCATAAATCTGACCTCTTGTGGGACAATATGTACTTGTGGTGAAAAAGAGCAAATTAAGCCCAGGTGGACTACAGCAGTTATGTGAGTTTCCGGAGACGACAGCCGGAGCGAAAGCCGGTGTCGCAACCGGAAGATTGATGATTTGGTTCATCGATCATCAACCACAAAGCTTTGGAGACTTTGGCCATGGCTGCTTCAGCCGGCCGTACACCAAGTTAACTTCCTTCTCCTACTACAGGAGCAAGGGGACCTCGCTTCCACAACTGGAGACGAGGAGCCACCGTACGACATGCGAGAGACCCTTTGTTTGTTCGCTCGCCAAACCAAATGGAAGAAGCACAAGTTGTGCCTTTTGCTTTCCATACTACTACACCTACTACCACATCTACATGTCGCAGCCGAAAGGAACGACGAAGCCTACAGTCTACTACAGACGACAATGGAACCCCTGCCACATGGACTTTTGGTCTTGTCTTCCAGCAAGCCATTGACCGGCAGGACCGGACATGAGCTGAGGGACGCTTCAGCTACTGGAACTACTGGAGATACTACAGCCTGTACTACAGGAATACTCCCACAACCGGACAAGGACTCATCGTACGTCGATGACATGCCTTGTAGGCCCACTCCATTGAAGGCTACATCACCACCCTGCAGGACACCATCTCGCAAGACACCTCGCAGGAGACAGACTTCGCATCGCGACAGACTTCGCATCGATCCAGGACTACACCGGTCATCAAGACTAGATCAGGACCACATTAACCACCAACTTCTTGGCAAGACAACCAAATGGGAACCCATCTCCCATTCGGTCACCAACCAGTCTATCTCATTTGGCAACCAACCGGACTATTCCATGACCCATCCCACTGCCATTCATGTACAACCCAGTACTCTCGGTGGTCCGATATCGATGCGAAGCACCTGGCATAATGGAAGTATTTGTACTTCTTGGAATTCAGTTTGTATTCATTGTTTTTGCAATATACCAAACTACTGAAACTCTTTTACTTTGTTGCCTATATTCCACAGGAATATCACCCCTTTACTTTCAAACCATTCCACCATGGCCCGTACCAAGACCTCGTCTATCATCAAGACTTGTTCGCAGAGTCGTACCGGAAAAACTGCTCCTGTTGCTGCTACAGGACGTACCACCGGAACGAACGACCGTACGATCGATGTCACTCCTACTCCTGTCGTTACTACGACCGATCCTGTTCCTGTCGCTGTTGCCACAGGACGTACGACCTTGAAGGACCCACTCCTGTTCCTGCTCCTACTGGAATGAAGCCGGCTCTCCTCACGATCGCGCTTTGGACTCCGATTCGGACGATGACGACGCGAACAAGAACAAGCCTGCTGCGAAGCCTACTCCGAAGCCTACTCCTAAGCCCAAAGGTCGCAAACCTCGCAAGCCTCGCAACGTCAACGCGAATGAGATTGTGGACCCCATGGCTAATATCCATGTAGGAGATGATGCCACTGGAGTTGCTACTGCCGGTGGAGGAATCGCTCGTGCTGGTGGAAATGACCCAGTTCTCACAAATCCGGAACAGGAACCGGAACAGCTTGATGAACCCCAACCCAAGAAGACACGTCGCGCAGTATCTCGCGCATCTCGCGCGCATCGCGCCGGCCACAGTGATGATGACGATGATGAGGACTCCTACAGCACTGTAGGAACTGGTACTGGAGGCTATGGAAACGGTGGAAATGGTGGTGGAGATGATGATGGCTATAATGACCCTGACCCTGATGCTGATTCTATTGAAGACAGCCAGGGTGTCCCTGAAGCACCTGGAGTGTATGCCCCGATTATTATCGGTAATACCCCTGAGGAACAACGTAGTTTTTCTATGTACCTCAGTGGCCCTCCTTTCAACTGTACTAACACAGCTAGGAGGGTGCTCCACTTCCAGCATTTCAAGACCTGGCATGATGTCCGTATCAAATCTCACGATGATATTGTGAAATCATTTGCCGCTATGTCCAAATATGACACTGCTGTTCCTGTTGGAAACAACAAGTATCGCTACATACGTGCCCTTGGTCTCAACTCAGCCCACCTGACCCTACTACAAGGACTCCGTGCTTTTGCTCACCATCACTGGCTTATCCAGCGTGAACCACAATATGGTGATGCCACGGAACACGGCCTCCTTGCTGCCCTTCAAGACTTTTTGTCTATCAAGGCCAGGATGGCCCGAGCCAAGGACAATGTTGTCCCTGAGAAGCTGACCCAGCAGAACCGTTTTAAGAAGCATCTGGACCAGCTAGATTCCTACTTGGAAGGTACAGTTGGAACATTTGGAGCCCCACTTGCTTATATTACCAGAGAGGAAATGGCCGCCCCAAATGACATGGAAGACCCTGGACCTGGACTTCCCACTCCAGACCAGGAGCTTATTCGCCGAACCTGCCATGAAAGATCTGACCCCGCTTTTTGCGATGATCTTGCCCGAGTTTGGAAAGTGATCAAGGACATGACCCTAGGAGGACCCTTTTATGCCCATGTCCAGCCCTACAACGCCACCCAGGACGGCAGAAAGGCCTACAATGCCCTCCGCATTCAAATGTATGGTGAAGCTGCTGTCGAGCTCATCTGCATGAATGCCAACACCAAGCTTAGCAAATTGGACTTTCAGAACAAGAGGAACTACCCCTTCAACACTTTCCTCTCTGATATTCGCAATTGCTTTACACAGCTGGAGATCCACAACCGCCCCTTAGCTGAGCCCATGAAGATTGGTTTCTTTAGGAATGCTATTATCCGTGAACCCAGGCATGGAGCCCGCTGGGAAGTTGATCTCCTACAGCCACCCTACATCAATGATTTTGAGGCTGCTGCTCAACTTGTTGCTACTGCTTATGCTACTGGAGGCCAGACTGCTACACTCATGAACAC
>Ga0210025_1005241_pt1 | contig 10624 bp, 9 predicted proteins | sample CryGeyme20150102_FD_183989 | JGI IMG/M metagenome (GOLD analysis project Ga0210025, IMG submission 183989) | Groundwater microbial communities from Crystal Geyser aquifers in Utah, USA - Crystal Geyser metaG 2015-0102 (SPAdes) (version 2) | ecosystem: Environmental > Aquatic > Deep subsurface >...
ATAATGACTTTTTTTATAATCCAGCAGCGGCTTGGTTTAAATTACTTGCAACAACAGCAGCAGCAGTTAAGAAAATTAACATATATGTACCTGAGTGAAAACTTGTATTTTTTTCATCCCATGCTTTAATTGCTGCAAAAATATTTTTTATTTTTGTTTTCATATTTTCTATGATTAATATTAATGTAATAAAATTGTAACATAAAAAAAATAAAAAAACAAAAAAATGAAAAGATTTTTTCTCTTTTCATTTTTATACTCTAATTTTTTTAATATTTCCATTGTTTATTTTATTAAATAATGGATTTATTTTTTCTTTAATTTTAGTAGTTTCATCTAAATTTACTTCATTTAATTCAAAATTTTCTTTAGATAAATCTATTTGCTCAACTTGTTCTATTTTTTTGATAGAAAATATAGCTTTTACAACTTTATATTCGATTTCGTTTATTAAATCTCTAAATTTGTAATATGCTTTTTCTTTATAAACAGTTAAAGGATTTTTTCCGCTATATCATTCAAAAGCAACTTCTTCTCTAAGTTTACTCATTGCATCAATATGTCTCATCCAAAGTTCATCAATAGAACTTAAAACTATCCTTCTTTCTAAATTTAAATATTCATTTTCTGAAGCTGCATCTCTTTTTAAACTTTCAAATTCTTCAAAAGCTATATTAGAAATATATTTTGATAATTCTTCAGGATTAGAAATTCAAGATATATCATCAATTTCTATCTTGTCATTTAGAGCATCAATTCATAAAAATTCATTTACTTTTTTTATTATTTTATTGTTTGATGATTTACTAATATTTTCATTTTTTGAAAACTCAGCAGTAACTAGAGTAGAAATTTGATTTTCAATCGTATTTCTTATATCCTCATGAATATTTTCACTATCAAGAATTTTATTTCTTCTAGAGTAAATTATATTTCTATGTTTATTTATAACATCATCGTATTCTAAAATATGTTTTCTTACATCAAAGTTATGTCATTCTACTTGTTTTTGAACTCAAGTAACTCTTTTTGTAAGCATTCCACTTTGAGCTAAAGGTTCGTCATCTGGAAGGGAAGCAAACATTGGTGAATTAAATACTGAAAATAATTTATCTCAACCAAAAATTCTCATGATATCATCATTTGGTGAAATTAAAAATTGAGTAATTCAAGGATCTCATTGTCTACCAGCTCTTCATCTTAATTGGTTATCAATTCTTCTTGTTTCATGTTTTTCAGTACCAAGAATTATTAATCAACCTAAATCAGCAACTCATTCTCATAATTTTATATCTGTACCTCTTCAAGCCATATTTGTAGCAATTGTTATTGCTGATTTTTGACCAGCATTAGCTACTATTTCAGCTTCTCTTTCATGATATTTAGCATTTAAAACATTGTGTTTTATACCTTCTGCTTTTAATCTTTCACTTAGATATTCACTTTTTTCAACTGAAACTGTACCAACAAGGATTGGTTGTCCAGTTGCATTCATTTCTTTTATAAGTCTAACTACATAATCAAATTTACCTTTTTCATTTTTGAAAAGTAAATCTGGTCTATCTTCTCTAGCTATTGGTTTATTTGTAGGGATTACAAGTGTATCAAGTCAGTATACTTTGTAAAATTCTTCAGCTTCTGTAACTGCAGTACCAGTCATACCAGCCAATTTCCAATACATTCTAAAATAATTTTGAAATGTTATTGAAGCCAATGTTTTACTTTCTTGTTTTATTTCTACATTTTCTTTTGCTTCTATTGCTTGGTGAAGTCATTCAGAGTATCTTCTACCTGCTAAAACCCTACCTGTATGTTCATCAACTATTTGAACTTCTCAGTTTAAAACTAAATAATCTTTATCTTTATGATAAACTGCCATAGCTTTAAGTGCATTTTCTACATGATGAATATCATTATAATGATTTGAAACATATATATTATCTATTCTTAATAATTCTTCTATTTTTTTAATTCAATCTTCAGTTAGAGTAGCTGTTTTTTGTTTTTCGTCTATCTTGTAATGAATACCATTTTGTAAATGTTTTATAAGTGCAGCAAATTGCATATATTTGCTAGTTGGTTCATTGTCAGGCATAGAAATAATAAGTGGAGTTCTAGCTTCATCAATAAGGATAGAATCAACTTCATCTATAATAGCAAAAAATAATTTACTTTGAGCTTTTTCATCTTTTGAAATAACCATATTATCTCTAAGATAATCAAAACCTAATTCATTGTTTGTAGCATAAACTATATCACAAGAATAAGCAGCCTTTTTATCAAATTTATTTTGAGAATTTACAACAACTCAAGTTGTTAATCAAAGTGTACCATATAAGATCCCCATTTCTCCACTATCTCTAGCAGCTAGGTAATCATTTACAGTAACAATATGAACACTATTTCAAGTAAGTGCATTTAAGTAAGCAGGAAGAGTAGCAACTAATGTTTTTCATTCTCAAGTTTTCATCTCACTTATATTTCATTCGTGAATTGCTAAACCTCAGATAAGTTGAACATTATAAGGAATCATATTCCAAGTTACACTTCTACCATCTTTTAATTCAAAAGTTTTACCATTTATAAGTTTTGCAGCAGTTTTTACCAACGCAAAAGCTTCACATTTTATAGTATTTAATATTTCTTTTATTTTTTTTGTATCTTCTAAATCTCTAAAATTTAGTCATTCAAACAATTTTTTAAACTCTGCAGTTTTATTTTGTATATCTTCTAAAGTGAATTTTTCTTGAGCTTTTTCAAATTCTTTTATTTTTTCTACAAGGCGAGAAATTTCTTTTACTTTCTTTTCACTAGGGTCTCCAAATATGGCTTTAATAATGCTTTCTATCATTTTTCGTGTGATTTTATAATTAAACCTTGAGATTATAATAAAAAAAAGATATAAATCAAAAATAGTTTTTGCTTTTTTGAAAAGTATTTATATACTAGTTATATACTTATTTTTAATATAATGTAAATATGAGAAAAATAATTGTTTTATTAATAATGTTAACATTTGTTTTATCAAGTTGTTCAATAGATTGGAATGATGAAAAAGATAAGAAAATTACTGAATTGGAAAATAAAGTCGAAGAAATAATAAAAGAAAAAGAAAGTGATTTATTTAATAAAAAACAAGAGTGTAAAAAATATCAAGATACTGCATTTTTATTTCTTAAAGAATGAGACGAAATTGACTCAATATTTTATAGTAAAAAATTAAATTCTTGTTTATTTTCATTTATAACATATGAAACAGTATCATTAGAAGGTTTTGATAGAGATTATCCAATACATGTTATAAGAGATATATTTACACTTGAATATATTTTTAGAGAAACTGATTATCCACTATGGCAAGAAAAAATAAAAGAACTTAAATGAGAATAGTATGAATAAGTATATAATTGAACAAGAAATAGATTCTTTATTAAAAAATCATTATTTTGAATGACAAAAATCTATAACATCATTTGAATTTGAATGAATAACTTTTTCTGAAAAAAATTATTCATTTTGAGAGTGAGCATTTTGAAACAAGTGGATAATAAATTGTGAGCTAGAATGAGAAAATTATAAAGATGTTTTAAAAAATTATTTTGATAAAATTAGTAGAATAATTACAAAAATTTCTTTTATATGACAAGCATATATAAATTATAACTATTGAAGTTTATTAGTAAAAAAATGAGATATTTGATTATTTTTTTATAGATATAATGACGAGCCTGTATGACTAAATTTTTGAAAAAATAAGCAAGATATACTTTTAGATATGTATTATAATAAAGATATTCCTCAAGAATTTTTTAGCTATTGGTATGATTTAATAAATACAACTTCATATACATGAAAAATTTTATTATTATGTTGTTCTATAGAATCTTTATTGCCTAAAAAACATAAATGAAAAATATTAAATAAAGAACAATCTGAACATAATAAAGAAGTTAACAAATTAAGAAAAAAAATAATTTGAAATGATTTAGATAATGATTTATTTTGAAGAGATGATAAATGATTAAGACATAGAATTATTCATTGAGAATATTTTTCACCAGAAGACTTTAAAAAAAATTATGTTGTTGAAATTCATAATAGAATTATTGATTATTTTAATAAAGAAATAATTAATATAGATGAAAAAATACCATTATGAATTATTGATCCTCAAAGAAATTTGTTTATTAATTATAAGAGTCAATGATGTTATTTAAAATGAAGTAAAAAATTTAAACTTAATATTGTAAATTTATTAGATAATATAAAACAAGATAGAATTTTAAAATTTAAGGAAGATACATATAAAATAGTTTCTAATGTAGATAATTTTTAACAAAAACACTATGATTTCATATATAACTTGAAAAATAATTGATTTAGATTTCACTAATATGACTATTTTAACAAATAGTTGAGTAGGGTATGAAGTACTTATAAATGAACTTACATATTCAAAACTTGCTACTTTAGAAGAAGTAGAATTATTTATTTATCACTATAAAACAGAAAATAGTGAAAACCTTTTTTGATTTATAGAAAAAGAAGAAAAAAAAGTTTTTGGAGAGCTTATAAAAATCTCTTGAATAGGTTGAAAAGTAGCTATGCAGATACTATCTCTTTGAATTGAAAGACTTATTATGTCTATAAAATGAGAAGACAATAAAACTATAGAAAGTATAAAATGAGTAGGTAAAAAAATGGCTGAAAAAATAATTCTAGAATTAAAAGATAAAGAATTTGCTATAGATTTCAGAAAAACTGAAAATGTATTAAAAGCAAACAATATAGATTCATCACTTCATAGCTCTATTAAATCAACTCTTACCGCTATGTGATATAATCCAAAAGATATAGATAATATACTCTTTAATCTACCAGAAGGAATAAATGAAACAAAAGATATAATTCCATATGTTATTAAAAGTTTGAGTTAATAAAAATCTAAAAAACTAACATCTGATAAAAAATAATCTTTTTTGTTAATTTCTTATCAAAAATTTTTCTCTTTACAAAGGCATAAGTAAAAATTTTTTCAAAAAAATTACCTAAAAAATCTTGATTTTTATATCTACGAAGTAGTTTTTTAGATTTTCTTTAAAATATTTTTTAAAAGAAAATTATGAATTTAGAAGTAGTTTTAATACTCGTTGTTTTTGTATTGCTTGCAGTGATTTTTTATCTTTTTTCTAAATTGTGAAACAAATCTAATTCAAATGATAGTTTTAGATTACTTCAAGATCAAATTCTAGCACTTAACAAAAGTCTTGATTTTAAATTGTCAGAATCAAATAGAAATACTATGAGACAGTGAGAAATAAATACTAGTATTTCAAAAGAGGCATCACAAAAAATAGAGGAAATAACAAAAAAATTATCAAGTTTAGAAGAAACAAATAAACAAATAAAAGATATTTGAAGTCAATTAGAATGACTTGAATCTATACTTAAAAATCCAAAACAAAGAGGTATTTTGTGAGAATATTTTTTAGAAAATGTTTTAAAAAATATACTTCCTCCAGATAATTTTGAGTTGCAATATAGCTTTGCAAATGGTGAAATAGTAGATTGAGTTATATTCGTAAAAGAAAAGATTATTCCTATAGATTCTAAATTTTCGCTTGAAAATTATAATAGGGTATTAAGTGAAGATAATCTAGTGCAAAAAGAAATCTATATAAAAGATTTCAAAAATGATTTAAAGAAAAGAATCGATGAAACAAGTAAATATATAAGACCTAGTGAGGGGACTATGGATTTTGCTTTTATGTTTATTCCAAGTGAATGAATTTATTATGATTTACTTGTAAATAAAATCTGAACTTTGAAATCAAATACCGTTGATTTAATAGAATATGCTTTTAAAGAAAAAAAAGTAATTATAGTAAGTCCAACTAGTTTTTATGCATATTTACAAACAGTTATGCAATGACTTAGAGCTCTACAAATAGAAGAAAAAGCACAAGATATTAAGAAACATGTTGAGAAATTATCTAAGCATCTTGATGCTTATGAAGAGTACTTAGAAAAGCTATGAAATAGTTTGTGAACAAGTATAAATCATTATAATAATGCATATAAAAAATTTAATCTAATTGAAAAAGATGTTATTAAAATAACAGGTGAAGAACAAGAGAGTAACATAATACAATTAAATTGACCAGAATAAAATAAAAAGCCTTTAGTATAGACTAAAAGCTTTTTATTTTATAAAAATATTATGTGATATAAAAATACAATATTGCTTATTTTTATTTTTATTGTTTTGTTAAATATTAAAAATAAAAAAATGACTATTAATAGAGTATTAATTATTGTTTTTAACATTGTGTAAAAAAGTTTTAACAAGGTTGTTCTAAAATTGTTAGCAAAAATTAGAAAAATAGTTAAATTTCTCTAAGACACTTTATTTTTTTATATGTTTGATATGGGTATTAAAGTTATTAAAACAAGAGATTGAGATTTGTTACACTTCGATAGAAGTAGAATAGAGAGAGTTATAGAAAAAGCAGCCGAAAGTGTATGAGAAAAAAACCTAGATTTTGTAGATTTTATAACTGATAATGTAATTCAAGCATTAGAGTTAAAATTAGAAAAATTTGATAAATCTCAGTTTATAACTGTTGAAATGATTCAAGACCAAGTAGAAAGAGAATTAATGGAATCTTGATATTTTCAAGTAATGAAACATTTTATTATCTACAGAAGTAAAAGAGCCGAAGCAAGAGAAAAAGCAAAAGAAAAAGTAGAAAAAAAATTATCTGAAAATACATTTAAAATTATTAAAACTACTTGAAAAAAAGAAAGTTTTGATATGGATAAAATAGAAAAAACTTATAAAATCGTAAGTTATTGATTAGCTAGAAAATGTAGATTTGAAGAAATAAGTGATAGTTTTAGAAAATATATCGTTGAATGAATGAAAACAAACGATATAACTAAGATGCTTATTAAATCAGCTATAGATTTGATTTCTATTGAAAATACTTCTTGGCAATTTATTGCTTGAAGATTGGCTTTAATTGATTTGTATAAAGAAGCTTCAAACAATAGAAAAATGGATATCAAAAAAATATATGAAGCAAAACATTATGCTGAATTATTTGATGAATATGTAAAATTATGATTATATTCTAAAAATTTCTATAATTATTATACAAAAGAAGATATTTTAGAAGCAGGTAAATACTTGAAAAAAGATTATGATTTTGAATACAATTATACAACTATTTTGATGTATAAAAAAAGATATCTTTTAAATCCAAATAAGAAAATAAAAGAATTACCTCAAGAAATGTATATGAGTATTGCTCTATTTTTAGCTATGCCTGAACCAAAGGAAAATAGATTAAAAATTGCAAAAAAGATATATGATTATTGTGCTACTGGTAAAATTTCTCTACCAACTCCAACTCTATTAAATGCTAGAACAAATTTTCATCAATTATCTAGTTGTTTTAAATTTAATGTTGAAGATGATTTAAGAGCAATTTATCATTCTATTGAAAATATGGCACAAGTTTCTAAATTTTGAGGATGAATTTGAGTTTATCTTTGAAATATTAGAAGTAGAGGGGCAAATATTAGATGAGTAAAAGGTGCTGCAGGTTGAGTTAATCCTTGGATTAAAGTTATAAATGATACTGCAGTTGCAGTAAATCAATTGTGAGCTAGAGCTTGAGCAATAAGTGTAACTTTAGATGTTTTTCATAGAGATATATATAGTTTTCTTGATATTCAAACTGAAACTTGAGATATAAGAAATAAAAGTTTTGATGTATTTCCAGCGGTTTCATTTCCAGATTTATTTATGGAAAGAGTAGCAAATGATGAAAATTGGACACTTTTTGATCCAAAAGAAGTAACTGATTTTACAGGTAAAAAATTACAAGATCACTTTTGAGCTGAATTTGAAGTTTTTTATTCTGAGTGTGAAAAAAATGAAAAATTAGAATTAAAAGAAGTTATTTCTGCAAGAGATTTGTTTAAAAAATTTTTAAAAGCAACTGTTGAAACTGGTATGCCTTATGCATTTTTTAGAGATACAGTAAATAAAGCAAATCCAAATAAACATGCTTGAAATATATATTCAACTCAACTTTGTGTTGAAATATGTCAAAATACAAGTCCTTCTAAATTTATAGAAGAAACAATTGAAGATGGAAAAATAATTATAAAATACGAGCCAGGAGATAGCGTAGTTTGTAACCTAGCATCAATAAATGTTGCAAAAGTTAATACTCCTGACGATATCAAAAAAGTACTTCCAGTTGCTATGAGATTACTTGATAATGTAATTGATTTAAATTTCTATCCTATAAAAGAAGCTGAAAAAACTGCAAAAAAATATAGATCTGTTTGACTTGGATTTTTATGACTTGCTGAATATTTAGCTGTAAATAAATTGGCATACGATAGTAAAGAAGCAAGAACAGTTGTTGATGAATTATTTGAAAAATATGCATATCAAACTCTTAAATCTTCAAATGAATTAGCAACAGAAAGAGGAACTTATGAAGTTTATAAATGAAGTGAATGGTCTAAATGAATATTATTTCAAAAAGATGCTAATTGGTTTAGAAATAATTCAAAAATGAGTGCTGACTGGTTAGAATTAATAGAAAATATTAAAAAAACTTGAGTAAGATTTGCTTATCACTTAGCTCCAGCACCAAATACTTCTACTGCTTTAGTAGTTGGTACAACAGCTTCAATTTTACCTATTTATAAAAAATATTTTGTTGAAACAAATGCAATTGCACCAAGTGTAAATGTGGCACCAAACTTAGATGAAGAAAATTTTTGGTATTACAAAGAATATGTAAATATGAATATGAATGATGTAATTGATATGGTTTCAGTTATATATAAATGGATAGATCAATCAATCTCATTTGAATGGATGATAAACCCTGCAAATGTTTCTCCAAAAGAGCTTTATGAATACTATTTTAAAGCACATAGAGAATGAATTAAAACAGTTTATTATGTTAGATCTATGAGTCTTGAAGTAAAAGAATGTGTAAGTTGTAGTTGATAATAAAAATAGATATTTTATTTTTATTTTTATTTTTAAATATATATATTATGGAAAAATCTATAGAATTAAAAGAAAAAATACAACAAATCTATCAATTTGATTTATCTTCATGAAGTAGATTAGAGGATTATTTGTGAAATACTTTTTATGTATTATCACAGAGAGAATTTTTATTATGATGATGAAAAATTTCTATAGAAGATATTTTAATATTAGAGAATGAATATAAAAAAATAGTAGAAATAATTTTAAATTCACCAATTCAAAATTTAGTTGATAAATTAAATTCTAACAAACCATCTGAAAATTGAACAAATCCAAATATAGAATCAATAAAAATAGCATTTTGAATTAATTAATACTATATGTTGTAAAGTATATGATATAAATATAAAAATAGTCAATTCAAAATATATAAAAATTCTTTTAAAAAACTACATATTGTATATAGTTAAATTAACTATATACAATATGTAGTTTTTGTTTTTCTAAATTTATTTTAATATGTCTATATATAAAGTTAAAAAAAGAAATTGAGCAATAACAACTTTTGAACAAAAAAAGATTGAAGATGCTATAATAAAAGCAATAAAATCAGTTGGTTGAGATGATTTTACTCAAGTTATTTCTATTACTAATACAATAATTAGTTTAGTTGAAAAAAAGGTTTGAAAAAACATACCAACTGTTGAGCAAATTCAGGATGAGATAGAAGAAGTATTAATTAAGGAATGACATGATAGTGTAGCTAAAAGTTTTATACTTTATAGACAAAAAAGAAATGAATCTAGAACTGATAAAAATGTAGTTATAGAAGTAGGTAAATCTATGGAAGAATATTTAGAAAAATCAGATTGGAGAATAAATGCAAATGCAAATTCTGGTTATTCACTTTGAGGTATGATTTTAAACATTTCTTGAAAAGTAACTGCAAATTATTGGTTATCTCATATATATCCAGCTGAAATTTGAAACTTACATAGAAGTGCAGATTTTCATATTCATGATTTAGATATGTTTTCAGGTTATTGTGCTGGTTGGAGTTTAAGGGCATTACTTGAAGAATGATTTAATGGTAGTGATAAGAGAGTTGATTCTTCACCTGCAAGAAATCTGCAAGCAGCAGTTAATCAAATGATAAATTTCTTATGAACTCTTCAAAATGAATGGGCTTGAGCACAAGCATTTTCAAGTTTTGATACTTATCTTTCACCATTTATTCATAAATACAAAGAAGAAATAGAAAAAGAAACCAAGGAAGATAAAACAAGTAATGATCTTAAAGAAATATACGAACAAAAAGAAGTTGATGAATTTTATTGTAATGCTTTCGACAATGAAGTGTTTAAAGTAGATAGTGAGAAAAATAGAAATTGTAATATATTAATATAGGAACAACATATAATAATTATATAAATTTAGTACTTGATTTTGAATCATTTAAGAAAAACATCAGTAGTAACATTCCAAGGATCTACAATGGGGAATCTGATGATGATCCAAACGATCCAAACGATTCTATATGACTTATATTAAGTTGTTCATAATGACCTAGGCACAAAGTGACTACTATAATTTGTGCTA
>Ga0210025_1005250_pt1 | contig 10602 bp, 5 predicted proteins | sample CryGeyme20150102_FD_183989 | JGI IMG/M metagenome (GOLD analysis project Ga0210025, IMG submission 183989) | Groundwater microbial communities from Crystal Geyser aquifers in Utah, USA - Crystal Geyser metaG 2015-0102 (SPAdes) (version 2) | ecosystem: Environmental > Aquatic > Deep subsurface >...
AACTATGTCACCCTTCGGGGTGCCAATGGTTGCCTTCGGGTGGCCTTGGCGCCCTGCGGGCGCCATAGTTGTGATCCCCGTAAATTAGATGTTCAATTTTTTTTTTTTGGTATGTTCCTAACAGCGGCCCCGTCGGCTTGAGTTCGCAAGATACTATGGGCGCCATCTGCATGTCTCAAATAAACATTTTGATAAATTACCAGTGCTACCAGGTACTGCAGTGGCAGCTGTTTGGGTTTTAGCATTTTTTGATTTGCTCCGACAAATAATGAGTCGGAAAGGGTTTGTTGCTACTGGTACTTCTCCGAAATATTAATTCTCTCAGTACTCAAATAGTCATCAAATAGCTATTGGGGAACACTATTACGACCGGTAACTGGTAGAATAAGTCTACTAGCTAGTAGAAATAAATCAATGGCCCCTGGTGGGGGGTACGCCAACTACTCTTTTTAGAACTACAAGTATGGACCTACGATAATTGTTGTACCAGGTAACTGGAAAAATTTGATCAACCTGGTGTAGACTCCAGTACACTTTCTACAGGTCTCCCTTTTTGATGTGTACCTACTATAATTGTCATAACTGGAAATATTTGATCAACCTGGTGTAGACTCCAGAACACTTTCTACAGGTCTTTGTTTTTGAAGTGGACCTACGATAATTGTCGTGACTGGAAATATTTGACCAACCTGGTGTAGACTACAGTACACTTTCTACAGGTCTTCAAGCCAATTCACAAATTCACACCACGTCTACCAATAAGAGGTCCGAGGTCCATGCTAAGAATTTGGCATTAATTTGTTCAAAGTACAGGAGGTCCATGGACCTCAAGTTAAGTCTGATTATAGAAAACTTTAGTACTCCATTTACAAAATAGTAAGCTAAATTTTTATCCTGATTGGAATATGAGGTCCGAGCTCCCATCTGTAGGTTTGACTATACAAATTTTCAGTACGCTACTTCCAAAATAGTGAGCTAAATGTTTATCAGTAGCAGACAGATAACACTTTGAAGGCCACCCACTGGCTAGAGTGTGGCGATTATTGATTCCTGCTGCCACTTCTCTGAGGTTACCTAAAAAAGTTAGGGATAATCAACTGTTTCGTGAACATGCATGATGATGGGTGCGTTCATTTGGTTGTGCAGTAGTGTCTGTCTAACATTCGAAAACCTGAGTGGCTCCTGTCTCATTGCTACTGTCGAGTGCAGTAGCATACTTAATGCGTTGCTCTCTTGTTGCTCTCTACTTACTAGATGCCTCGGTTTCGTCGTTGCTGCAGCACGAAGTCCCGGCTTGGATGATACAAGCCAGAATATTTTTCGCAAGCTTGAAAGTCACATGGCCTTACAATACGCTAAGCTTCGACACCCATCTGGGTCTCTCTATGTTGGCCAAGAAGAGCACACTCTGCTTTCCTGTGTCGCCGAGTCATCGGCAACTGACGAAACAGCAACAAACTTCAAATGAGGAAGAAAATGCGGCCACTTCTACAGGCACGTTTGTGTTGGAATTTGGGCTAAACTGTTGATCGCTTTCGCCGGCGTGGCGATGTTAGTGTTTCAGAAGTGATGCAAAGTTGTAATCATTTCGATGGCAACTATCGTACTACTAGTCTAGTGGACATGTTCTGATTTTTTCATTCATTCCACTGAATTCATTTTGTAGTGCAACTGGTACCTGGTACACACTAGTAGCTAGCACCGTAGACGACCCTACTGTATCTGCGACCAGTTTATGCGGCATCTTTTCGCATTTATTCATCCGTGGTTCGTTGTTACTGCACCGTATGGACAACAAGACCTCGGTAGAATTGGTACAGCCTGGTACCTGGTAGGTATGGTAGTACCTGGTACCTGGTACTCTGAATCGCTACCAACCTAGTACCAGGTAGTCCTACTACTAGTAGTACCACTACCAGGTAACTGGTATTCGAAGATATCTACCGATTACTAGGTCATCAGAATTATGAATTTGAAGGAAGCGTACAAGTATGGTACCGTACCAGGTACTGTACCAGATACAGTACTTCACACTTCCAATAATAGTCAGTCTTGTATAAGGCTTTTATACTAGGTTGAAACATGAATAGAACATGTCTAAAATGTCAGATCTTACGGTACGAGGTTTCCCAGGAAGAGTTACGGTAACCTTACGGTAACAGTACCTGGTACCATAGGGTACTCTACTCTACCTACCTGGTACCATAGTGCACTTGCTTTGGACAATAATTGCAAATATCACTGGTTGCTACTCTGAAAAAGTGATTAATTTTACTCACTTATTGATGAATCCCCACCCACCAGCCACGTAGCCAGCCAACTAGTCTACTATTAGAACTGCGAAGTAGTTGTAGCCTTACCTTCATTTTCTGCAACTGATAGTATTCTGAGTGTTGTTCACTTTCACTAGTAGTCTACTCACTACTGTCACAAATTAGCTTAACAGAGCACAGCCCTTGTCAAATATATTATTTTCTTGACCATGAATCCAACCATGCAAAATGAGCCCAACGTTGGCGTCAAGGCTTTCAATCGACGAAAAGCCGCTCTCTTGGCCGCTCATGACGAGCGAGGTCCAGCTGCCAGTGCTGCACCCCAACAAAAGGTTTTAAGTTTTACCGACGACTCCGCATTGTCGATATACCTCAGAAGCAATCATTCGAGTGTCAGCAGCGAGATAAGCGAGGACAGCAGCATCTCGACTTTTGGCCGGGACGATGAGCCTACCAAAGAATCATCCAAACCAGACGTCTGTGCGAGTCAGCGTCCTTCGAAAACATGCTTGACAGTGGAAGAAGAGCTCGAATTCAGTATTCCATCATTAGATCAAAAAGCTTTGACGATGCTTAATGTTAACGATAGCCAATTCCTTCATTCAAGTACAACTTCTCCCATCCAGCCAGTGCGAGAGCCCTCCAATCCAAATCTATGTCCCAGCTTTCGTTCCTCTCGAACATGCCTTCCAACAACGAACCAGGGGAAAACTGATCTATCCAAGGATGGAGCTTCCGCAGATGCAGTGTCAGACTTTGACGTACCACCAGCCAGCATCTTAAACTCGAAGCAGCCTCTTCGCATGGCATCAGTAAAATCTTTACCGTCTCTTGAGCCCGCTTCTTCTTCTCTAATGACAGAGGAAGAAGACGGCGATGAAGCAGAAGACATTCAATCTCAGCCAGATGATGGAGAGAACGTCCTGTCACCCAACTGTACTATTCCAAAAGACAGCGAGCTCGTGGCCTTAAAGAAGAGCCTAACGGATCTGGGTCAGTGCATTGAAGCCATTGAAAAGCCAAATTACCAAGCATCCTTGCTAGAAAAGAAACGTATCAGAGAAGCTTGGGATAGTTTTATAAATTTGATTGACAGTACTCTTCTTCATGATCAATATCAACCATCCAGAAGCAAGACGAAGCTGTCGAAAGCAATCAGATCTAAAGATGTAAGCAAAAGCCGCAGTCGATCATCCGTCAACACTAAGGAATCCGTGATATCGGTGCAGTCACGAGCTTGCAATAGCGCTCCCCCTCTGTCCTCTAACGAAAAGACGCAAAGTCGTTCATCCAGCAGCCGCACGGCTATCAGGCGAAAGCATACTCGCAAGGTGATGAGTGAACGATCGGGCAGATCTACAACCTCCAAGATGCGAGAGGCCAGGCAGGGTTCATCAAAAAAGCTTGTTACGGAAAGCAAAAGCAAAAGCAAATCGACCGAATCCGTAGACGATTCAAGGTCACACCGTCGCACTAAAAAAGAACCAGGGATGCGACGATCGGTAACGACTCCTTCACGTCGAAAGCAGCGCACTTATCGGGAACGCAGTAGTCATTCTTCTGTTCGTTCCCTCTCCGTTGCTGATCTCTACAACCCCAATACCAGCCAACGTCGCTTACTGGTCCGAAAAGAACACAACAGCCGCAGAAGCATTACATCATCATCATCTGATTCCACGAGTCTTCCCATTAATAGTAACAATGATGTGTCATTGACGTCCGTGTCGAGTGTCGATACTCGACCGACTTCCAGCACTAGCGGTGGCTTGCACTTGCCGCTACTTCAACGCTATCGACGTAAAAGACTACTGGATCGGAATCGAATATCTTCGATCACTGCTACTACTATTACTGGAATCCATGAAGGGCCACAAAAGGATTCGAGAGGTTCGTCGAATGGCAAGAACCAGAAAAAAATCATGTCGCGTTAAAATCTCGCCTCAAACGCGCGCACTCGAGAGAGATGGATTGTTTTCTTTTTTTCTTGTATAGCGTTGCTTCACGACGGACAAAATACTGTAATACAAGCCGGTCACCTCATGGTAGATTCAGAAATAAAAAGATTAAAGCGATGTACTGTAGCTACTGTATGTTTTTTATGAAACAAGGGACTTCTTGTATTTACGCAAGATGACACACCCCACACCCAAGTACATGACTGGGTAGGCAAAATCCTCGTTTTTGACCAAGTCTCTCCCCTACAACTGCATAAAAGTATAGTAAAGTAAGATACCTTGAGAACAAATGTACCACTACTACGGTACATTCTGGAAGAACAGAAGCTACTCGATTACTGGTACTGGCTTCTGGCACGAGTAGTAGGTAGTTTTGGGTCGTGGCTGCAGTCATTAATTCGAATTGATGTGCTGTATGGTACCATAATATTATTATCATCTTCAAAAAAGTCATGATAATCCATACTACAGTAACTCTAACAACGGGCTCATTTAGTTACGAGTGGTACGGTAGATACTCGTCTGTGCATGCAGTTTTCTGGTTGGTTTCTGCGCATGCAGTTTTGGGGGCCGGGGGGGCTAGTAGTAGACTACTACGAGTACTCGACATAGCTAGCTAGTAGTACTACTCTACTACCTAGACTACTCCTCCGAGTACTACTACTACTACTGTAAAAGGTACTACTGCTGGTCCTACTGCAACCGAGTAATGTAACTGCTCGCTATCGCTTGCTACTAGCTAGTAGCTAGCTAGTACTCGAGTAGGTACCTGGTAGGCAGTGAAACCGTGGTAGACGACTAGAGTACTGTTCAGTGAGCAGTTGACGCACATTCCTATCAACAGAGTTGTCGTACAGCCAGTAGACTACTCCGGAGTACTTCACAACGAATTTGTAGCATTTACGCCCCCCCACACTGCTGCCTGATCTTTTAGTTCGTATTGGCAGGCAGCTATATACCACCTATAACATAACATCCATACAACACGAATACATGAAAACGAGGCTGCAGTGGGAAATACCAAGAATAAGAGAAGAGCAAAGACTGACCATGGTTTGTGATGCTCCACTCGTAGATGACTCTTTTTCGGAAGTAACAGCAGCAGCAGCAGCAGCAGCAGCAGCAACAACAACAGGAACAGCAACAACAACAGGAACAGCAACAGCAAGACCTGCCGCCGTAAATTGTCCGGAATGCCAATTGTCGTTTACGACGGACGACGGAAGCCATCGGCTTCCAACCAGTTGTCAATTTTGTCTCCACACGGTGTGTGCGTCCTGTGCCAAGAAGACTGCGAAGAAGACGATGACTTCGAAGAAGGACAGGAAGCAACAACAACAACCTAAATCATCATCATCACCGTCATTACAGCCAAGCAACCGCAACCACAATAACAATCACAATAACAATAACAACAGCAATACGTGTCCATCTTGTGGAAAAGCAGGAGGATTCTTGACGCGTCACGACGATCCAACACAGCCTGTAGTACACAATCTTTCGAAAAAGCTTTTACTGCAAATCAGGGACCTTCAAAGTAAATTGCAGCATCATCAGCAACAAATACAGAAAGAACAACAACAGCAACAACAGTCAAAACAAATTACGACAAAAACAGCAACAGTTTCTACGGAAGATTCGCCGATACGACGGAACGCTACAACGACTTCCGTCATGCCCAATATTATTTATCCGAAATATACAGAAGTTTTTCGCGGTAACATGTTCGGTCGCATTCAAAAGTGTTCTTTGGAACAGTACAAGTATGCCATTCAGTACGGCAATGGTGATCCTCATTGGGTGTCTCAGACCGTTCTGGATGAACTGTTAAAAGCAGCCGTTGCTCAAAAGCGTAAATTGGAAACCGATGAACACTATTCGGCCACTTTATGTGAACAAACACAGCAACCACCAGCACCACCACCACCACCACCACCACCAGCAGCAGCAAGGTCTCAACAGCAACAACAACAGCTGATCCGGGGACATGTTCTTCACGGATCTCACTCTGTGGGAGGTCGTCATCATTCCAATCTGCGGATTGCGAATGCTATTCATTATGATCCCGAACGAAATTACATTGGTCGACACGTTTATAAAACATTTCCAGGATTGGGATCGTTTTGGGGAACTGTTAAAGCTGTTCGGAAAGAACGGTATTACACTGTACACTGGAATGATCCTGTCACACGTATACGGTCCGAACGGATTATGGTCCAAGATTTGCCTGATCTTGTTGAAGCAGCAAGAATTCATCGTTTGGAACATCCCAAAAAAATGGCACCTGTTGTGAATTCTAATTTTACTACTCAATCGACGGTCGTTGTTCATTCTAGTTCTCGACCACAAAATCATCAACAACAAAAACACCACCACCACCACCATCACCTACAACAGCAACAGCAACAACAAAAATCGTATCGAGGAGTTCCAAGAACATCACCACGAGCTGTAAAAGCAGTTGCTATGCGACCACTACGACAAGACAATTACCGTAAAGATAGTACCAGTGCTACACTGGTATATTCAAAACGACCATCATCGTCGTCACCACCACCGCCACCGCCACCGCCACCGCCAATAGCAGAAAATTCAAACGTATCCAGCATAGAACTAATAAGATACAACAACAATCAGCAGGATCAATATGATACCATTGCTTGTGATGCTGCAAATCCTCCTCCTGCTGCTGCTGCTGCATTCGCAGTGGAACTGAAGAGTCGAGGTGTTTCGGAGTCGCCCATTTGCCTCGACGATGATTCTTCCGCCGACTACCCAAAAAGTGAAAAGAACAAAGATTGTCTTGATGGCGGTAGCGAGGGTGGTGATAACGAAGACGATGACGATGACGATGACAATTCCAATTATCGAAGCCAAACGGATTCGGATATCGAAATGGATGACAAATCGACTTCGTCGAAAATGTCCCAAGCTCTGTCCAAATCTTCACAGCAACAGCAGCACCGGCGACCACAAAATTCGACTAGGGTGTCAGCTGTTTCGATGCAGCACATCGGAGGACCACTCTTCATGCCAGTACAAGCCAAGGGTACAGGATGGAGAGGATTCGAAGAATTTGTTACGGATGACACGCTACCCGAACAGCTCATCGAAATTATTGAGTTGTTGGAATTTCTCTTTCCCGTGGCCAATCCTGAGGGTAACGAGGAATGTGGCTTTTTGTTTTGCCTCTGGGAAAAGTGTGCCCGAAAAACGAAAAGGATGAAGCTCGGACAAGAGCTAAGATTAGTGTTGCGGACCATTCAAAGAGAGGATCCCGCTTGCAAAGGGTTGCATTGGCATCGGATGAATTTACCGTTTGTTCCCCGCTCAAAATCGGACTTGGCCGATTTTATGGAATTGCTGATGAGTCTCGATATTGCACCGCGTCTCAAGGACCCGTCCGATCGATTCCGCCACTTTTCGATGAAAAATATAACCAGTGGCGATCATCCCCTGCGGCTGTTCCCGCAGGAACTCCACAAAGACAACACTAGTAGCTATCAACAATTTGTTGGGAGGAAAACGGTGTCGCCGGAATACACAACAGAATCGCTGGATGATTTCGTTGAGATAAATCTTCTCAAGAATGATGCTCTTGCACTCCGTTCAGGCGTGGCCACAAAGCGCTTCGACGACCACTACCATCGAGACAACACATTTCCTGGCCAACTGGATGATTCCCAAGATGTGGTGATTTCAGTCGGCAACCTCGAGTTTCCAAGCGCGGCTAGAGGGACTGGTTGGAACGGTTTTGATCGGTACCTTATGGACAAATATCTACCCGCAAAATTGAGGGATGTATTTCTTCTTTTGGATTTTCTTTTTCCAGGAGAAGCACCCGAGGGAAGCACTTTTGTCGATCACTTTTACGACAAGGATGCCGTGGATGGTCGTGCCCCAGCGAGAAGTTTCCGTGCCAAGATATGCTATATAAAGAGAAAGGGAGGCCCTGCGGTCAAAGGTCTAGAATGGCATTATCCCAGTACATCGCTGGTACCAAAAAATGTTCGGGACATGGCTTCCTACATGGAATTCATTATAGACTTGGCTAGGAAAGGCCGACACAAACAAGCTCCGCCGGTAGCGAAATCCAGCCCGTCTGTGTGCTACATAAAGGCTTTGAGGGGAACCAAGCGAGCCTTTAGCTGCTGCGGAGACAAGATGGAGCTTTCTGATTACATGCGAATGCCTACGGATGCCAGGGGTACTGGATGGGACGGGTTTCGCGCAAATGTCACCGATTCTTCTCTGCCCAAGTCAAGCAGAGATGTCTTGCGGCTCATCGACTTTTTATTTCCGGTGGCAGATGGTCAGCCTACTTTCACGTACCATTATTATGACAAAACTGGTAACGGAAATGGCATCCATCAATGCGTGAGTATGATTAAAAAGAAGGAAGGCGTTCACGAAGAAGGTTTGCAGTGGCACGAGCCTCATAAGCCTCTCGTTCCGTCTACTAAAGACGATCTTGCATCATATGTGGCTTTTATTTTGAGACAGCCGAACAGTCCTGAAATAGCCAATGATATTCTAGCTTTGAAACCAAAACCAAAAAGGAGACGAAAAATAACTAAGATGCAGATTCGAGATACAGGCAAGATAGCTGAATCTCTTCCACCAAAAATAAACCTACCGGCATCTGCCAGGGGAAGCGGATGGGAAGGTTTTAACAAGCATGTTTCAGATGAATGTCTGCCAAAAAAACTGCATGAAGTACTACTTCTTATTGACTTATTCTTTCCAGTTGCCGAAGGCGAGCCTACTTTCACCTTTTTTTATTATACGAAAGACAAACGTGCATCCGGAAAGGCAGGTAGAGAACTGCACAACAAGCTGTCGGAGTTGAAAAGGAAAAACCCTTCCGTGAAAGGGCTTTTATGGCATCGGTCGAATCAGCCGTTTGCGCCCAATACGAAAGAGGACTTAGCATCATTTATTGAGCTAATAATAAACTTGAAGAAGTCGCCGAAGCTTCTCCAGGAAAAGCAGTACGGAAAAGAGAAGAAAATCATCGCCCACTCAAGGAAGTGCTTGGCCGCCTGCACGACTCCAAGTAGCAACAGATTGTCTCAGGCTTGTAGTAGCAAGAAAACGGTTAAATTAGAATCTTCAGATGTAGCGTCTCTGGACGCCACTACAACAGGACATGCTGCCGATTTGTTGCGGTTGAAGAAGAGCATGGGGTTGCCAGACGCGGCATGGGGTAAAGGGTGGCGTGGATTCATGAAATATGTCGGCTACAGGTTTCCGACAGAGCTGCGTGATGTATTCTTACTCGTTGATATTTTCTTTCCATCCGTTCTTTCAGATGAAGAAGCATTTGTAATTAGAGCATACGACAATGGCGACTCACGCCAGCGTGTTTGTGAGTTACTGAACGAGGAAGATGCTAAGGGAAACGAACGCCTCAGCTGGCACAGTCCAGGAAGTCCATATGTGCCGGAGACCAAAGTTGACTTGAAATCATTCATGCTCCTACTCATGGATATCGGCCAAAAGCTCACACGAAAAGGAAGGCCGAAAAGGGCCATCCCTTGGGGCAATGTGCCACCAGCTTCAATGTATACACTCCTAGAACCCAATGTAAACCTCGTAGAGCCCCACACTCCATCTGTCTCGAGTTACGCGACGATAGATGAGCAAGAAAAAAATTGATTTGACCTCGCTCCCCTACATACAGTGTGGATTCTCTCCGAAGCATTGGAGGTGATTTTCGTCTGCCTCGAAAAGCCCAGGATGGAGGCTGGGATGCCTTTGATCATTATGCGAGCGATGATCTCTTGCCAAAAACCCTCCCGTCCATCAAAAGTGCAGTTGATAATTTATTTGTTTCGCAGCTAAAGAGCGGTGTGTCATTCAGAGAACGTCTCTTAGGAAAATTGCGAGGGAAATTAAACCTATATGCTGAGCTGAGAAGGATGCAACAGCGATGTCCCAATCGTCTGGGGTTGGTATGGAGAAACCAAAAAGGCTCCTTGTCCCCCCAAAGCCAGGAAGACCTCCGGAAATTCATAAAGGTGCTATGGGCTTTTTACAGTGGAGAAAATCCAATCGATACGGCATTATAATACTGTTCATAGAAAAAAGGTTTCAGGAATTGTGTGTAGCAATAATCATACTAGCTTGACATTAGCCGCTGAAGGGCAGGTACTGGCATTTTTCGAGCTGTCTGAGATGGTTTCAAATAGCTTCGAGGAATACAGAGGCCACATTTTAGCGTTAACATTCGCTGTTTCGCTTCCATTTTGGCGGCTGAACGGATTTGCCGTAGCAACGAATTTTTGCTTGTGTTCGGAAATTTTTTTTAAGAGCGCTGCTAGTCTTTTTCGTCGCTTTTTAAAGGTTTGCTGGTCGGGGCGAGCATAGTCGGG
>Ga0210025_1005253_pt1 | contig 10594 bp, 8 predicted proteins | sample CryGeyme20150102_FD_183989 | JGI IMG/M metagenome (GOLD analysis project Ga0210025, IMG submission 183989) | Groundwater microbial communities from Crystal Geyser aquifers in Utah, USA - Crystal Geyser metaG 2015-0102 (SPAdes) (version 2) | ecosystem: Environmental > Aquatic > Deep subsurface >...
ATATATCAGAAATATCTTCTGGCGCAACATCATGATCCGCCAAATGATCTAATAAAGTATCGATACTTGTTCCTTTTCCGAATTCACCTAAACCTGTATCAACCAAAAAATTACGTTGTTTTGATTTCACTAAAAACGCATTTATAGCAATTCTAAGTGCATTTTTGTCAGGTTTCCCGTTTCTATCCATTGGTCGAAAAACCTTATCTATAGCAACAGAAAAAGTACCTTCATAAAGAGCGTGGATGGAAGTTTTCATGCGTGGCGTTCGTAGGCGTCAATAATATCACGAATGAGTTTATGACGAACTACATCTTTCCCGTCTAGATAAACAAAGTCGATTCCTTTAACATCAGAAAGAATCGTTTGGATAGAAACCAAACCGGATTGAATTTTTGTGGGTAAATCTGTTTGTGTGATATCGCCCGTAATAATTGCTTTTGAATGAATTCCCAAACGAGTTAAGAACATTTTCATTTGCATGTGAGTTGTATTCTGTCCCTCATCTAAAATGATAAACGCATTATTGAGAGTTCGTCCGCGCATATATGCCAAAGGAACGATTTCAATAATTTTTTTCTGAATGTAAAATTCGAGTTTATCTGCTTCGATCATTTCTTCGAGCGCATCATATAATGGGCGCAAGTACGGATCAATTTTCTCTTTTAAATCGCCAGGAAGAAATCCTAGACTCTCGCCTGCTTCAACAGCAGGACGACAAAGTACGATTTTTTTAACGCGTTTTTCTTTTAAAGCTCGCGCCGCCAAAGCAACAGCGGTGTACGTTTTTCCAGTTCCCGCAGGTCCGATAGCAAATAAAATATCGTTGTGTTTATGTTTTTCTACAAGTTCTTTTTGACCTGGCGTTCTAGCCGTAATTGGGTTTCCAGAAGTTGACTTCATAATCACTTCGGAATTTAAGTACGAAGGCGTTTCAATTTCGCGATCGCTGCGGTTCATGAGTATCAATGTTTCTAAATCAAAATCAGTTAAACGGTTTTTACGTTCAACGATTAGAATCATTTGCTCTATTAATTTTTTAATGTCAACGACGTCTTCATCGCTTCCTTTAATTAGAATAACATCTCCACGAGCAGAAACCGTTGCATCGGGATAAGCGAGTTCAATTTGTTGAATATGTTTATCGCGTGAACCAAGAACTACGAGCGGATCAACATGTTCTAGTGTAATTTTTTCTTCTTTCAATGGATGCAGATTAAGAGATGTAAGTTAAAAATCAGGTGATTTTAAATGTAGCAAGAATTAGAGCTTTTTTGTTAGCTTCTGTTGAGTCTTAAGTATTTAACGAAAGGTTTTGAAACGCAATCAAATTTATAAAGGCATTAGGCGTTTCGCAACATCACGAGGAATTCCAATCTCCTCAAACTGTTGAAAAACATGACTTTTATTGTAATCAACTCGGAAATTTTTATAAGAAAAGTCGTCAAAATTAAACAAACCGAAACTTGCGCGTTTATCACTGTCTCTTGGTTGTCCAATACTTCCAGGATTAATGATATAACGAACTCCAGGTTTAACAGAAAAAACTCCAAGTCTATCTGGAATAATTGCTGGAACGTGAGTATGACCCACAAAACATAATTTCTGAGGAATTTTTTCTAAGATTTTTCGTCCATCGATTGCTGATTGGATATAACGCCATTTTTCAGGTTCAATAGGAGAAGCGTGAACACAGAGAAAATCAAATTCTTCATTTACAGAAGTGTACTCTGAAGAATCCAAATACGCGAGTTGTTCTGCATTTAGATTTTGCATAGTCCATTTTAGTAATGACTGATTGGGATCACGAAACAAGCCTAAATCTTGTTTACCAACAACTCCTGCATCGTGATTCCCCATGAGGTTTTGAATGCCTCTAGATCTAAGAAAATCAATACATTCGGCAGGTTTTGGTCCGTAACCCACAACATCACCAAGGCTAATAATCAAATCAGGTTTGTGTTCATCAATTTGATTAAAGCTAGCTTCAAGAGCTGGAAGGTTAGCGTGGATATCTGAAATTAGTGCTAATAACATAGGTCAAAAATACGGGTAGATTAAGCAAGTTAAAAGAGAATATCGCTTATTGGTTCCTAAGAGATTTATTGTGTTCAATGCAAAAGGTATACGCATCGAGAACAGCTTGTGTACTATCGGTATCTAGAACAATTTTAGCAGCATTTTTTGCTTCAATTCGTGAGTTTGCAGGAGCAAAACTAAACGGAGCTAATTCTAGTGCAGGAGCATCATTCATTCCATCGCCGATATAAGCCATTTCCGAAATCTTAATACCAGTTAAATCTGAAAGCCATTGTAAGCCAGTGCCTTTATTGCAATATTTATAAATCACATTCACGGAAACATCTGTATTATGAACCTCGACTAAATCAGGGCGATCATGAGTTTTTTCAAGCATCAAATTGTTCATTTTCATGATGTCTGATTTATTTGGACTAACTAAACCAACGTCAATTTTTTTTGTGTATTCAATCAGATTGTTTGGGAATTGTGGTAAAATGACTTCTTCAGTCCACTTTCTGAGATTTGTAAAATACTCTTGCACATCGGGAGTAATAATCGATGACCATAAAAGTGCATTCGTTTTGGGATGATAGCAACCAACTCCGCTTTCAAATAAAATTGGGTAACGAACATTTAGCCATTGAGCAACAGCTTCGGCGTAGGGATAAGGTCTTCCTGTGCAAAGTGTTAAGGCTGGAATTTCTGAGTTCGATTCAGAGGATTCATTATATTTTTTAATTTCGGAAATCGCGTTCCAATTAGGTGGATTAAAAGGATGTGAAATACAACCGTCTAAATCGGAGACTATTAATTTTATCACGGGTGAAAGGTGAAAGGTGAAAGGTTAGAGGAGTCTGGAGTCTGGAGTCTGGAGTCTAGGTTTGGAGTCTAGGTTTGGATTTTGGAGGTTAGTGTGGTTGGGTTTGGGAGTATGGGGTTTGGAGGTTGGGCTTCTTTCCTCTTATTTGTATTAAATAGTGAGGTTTTATGTTCGAAGTTCAAACCTAAAATCTTGTTTAATTTGGTTGATTATTTATTTGAGAATAGTTTTAATCTTTCAGGCAAAAGCTTGCAACTTGTTTCCAAGAAGTTGCTGTGTAATCGGCCGTTGTTGAATCGGCATCCTTATCAGAAAGACCTGTAAATAGAACGGCTTTCATTCCAACAGATTGTGCTCCAATAATATCGGTCGCCTGAATATCGCCAACATGGATTGAATGTTGAGCTAGAGCTTTGTTTTTTTCTAATACCTGTAAAAAAGCACGTTTATCAGGTTTTGAGTACCCAACTTCGTCACTAAATACAAAATGACTGAAATAATCTAAAAGCTGATTTGTCTGCAAAAAAGCTCGAAGAACAGAACCTGGTGAAAACATGGTATCAGAAATAATAGCTAAAGGATATTTTTCAGCGAGTTGAGGAATTATTGAAATAACATCAGTAGCCAATTCAGGTGGTCCCATTAATAGAGAATGCTGAAATGTAAATGTAAGATCAGCTTTTTCGGATTTTTTTGCTGGAATATTGAGATGAGTTAGAATGCGATCAACAAGTTCATGAGTAAGCATTGTGCGCTGTTTTCCGAGCCATTCTAGATCAAATTCAGCTGAAATCTGTTTTTTAGCAGCTTCAATTTGTTCGTTCGTTACCGATTTGTCGTATTTAGCCGCTAAGGATTTTACTTTATTAATTCTTGCTTCATGGCGTTGATTTCCGCCTGTTTTTGCATCAACTAAAGTGTTCCAAAAGTCTATAGAAATAGTTTTCATGTTTGAAAAGTGGGTTTGATTGAGCGCAAAAATACGGATTTAAAAGGAGACGAGAGATGTAGTTTTTAAAAGGGAATAATCGATGAATGGCTTGAGACTAATATGAGAAGAGGCACAAACATCAGAATCAATTTGATGCGTTCAGAAACCAGATTTTTTTCGAGCTAATTAAGTATGTAAAGTGAATTTCGAATCCTCAAATGGCATCGTTAAAGTATTGAAAGTTGATTTCTATGATTGTAACATTCGTTGTCAGAGATTTTTAATCATGTTGTGAAGTTTATCAATTTATTTAAAGAGAATTTTACAAAAGCTAATCCCAGAATAAAAAAAGGCTGAATTCTTAATTTAATAAAGAATTCAGCCTTTGAAAAGTAGAGATTATTTTGCTTTATACTTTTCGATAACATCGACTACATCTTGATAATCTTTGTCTGGGCTATTTGAGATTCCCATTTGTGCTTTAATTACTGTACCGTCGGCGGCAACATACACTTTATAAGGAATTCCAGCGATGTTTAATTGAGTTGCAAGACTTTTTCCAAAAACATGTGTAAAACCGAATTTTTTCTCAGCTACGAATTCTTTTACTTCTTCGGGAGAGTCGCTCCAACCTGGACTTACAGCAAGAACAACAAAGTCATTAGCATATTTTTTTTGAGCTTTTGAAAGAGTTGGCATAAAACGTAAACATGGACCGCACCATGTTTCCCAGAAATCAAGGATGACTACTTTTCCTTTGTAATCTGCCAGAGAAACTGTTTTTCCATCGAGAGTTTTGAACTTTGTTGAAAGAATTGCTTCTTTTTGAGCATCTGATAATTGTGGTTGGCCTTGAGCGCAAGCCGCGACTGTAAAAAGAAGCGCAAAAAATAAAGTACTTAGAGTTTTCATAAGGATACTAGTTTAGATGTTTTCACAAAAGTAACAAAGAGAGCTGAGAATTATTGTTAAGAATTGTTTTTTAATTGCTTATAAAACATATTGTCAAAATCGTTTGGATACGAATTAGAGTGAAAAGTTGTCGTGTTTAAAATGTAGTAGAATTTGGAAACTTTATTTTAAAATCAAAGATGTTTTTGCTACAAAATTCGAATTTTTGGTTTTTACCCCCTCAAATCGAAAGGAATCGACGGATTTTCTCGATAATATATTTTTTAACCTGAGTTCGGGATAAGGATTAGTACATAATTTTAATCAAAACACAGAATAATGAATGGAGAATGTCCTTTGGCTTAAGAAGCACAAGCGGACGCTTGCGCTAGAAATGGGCTAGAAATGTAATGCACATATAAATCTGAGTTTGGGATAAGGATTAGCACATAATTTTAATTAAAACACAGAATAATGAACGGAGAATGTCATTTGGCTTAAGAAGCACAAGCGGACGCTTGCGCTTGAACTAAATTTTTACCTGTTTTATTTTAATTTCTTATCCCGAACTCAGGTTATTAGAGTAAGCTCAACGATGATAGTGATTTTAAATTCAATTAGTTTTGATTTTTCTAAACCGGAGAAATTAAGTTTTATTATCATAGAGTGATTGTAAAAAAAAGATTTTTTGATAGAAATATGAAACAGCAAACGGATAATTTATTCATGAAGAAAGCCTTACAACTTGCTGAAAAAGGAGCGGGTTTTGTAAGTCCAAATCCAAAGGTTGGCTGTATTATTGTGAATAAAGATGGGAAAATAATTGGGAAAGGATATCATGAAAAATATGGTGAAGCTCATGCAGAAGTTAATGCTGTTCAATCAGTTAAAGATAAATCTGAATTAAATGGAGCTACGGTTTATGTAAGTTTAGAACCTTGCTCGCATCATGGAAAAACTCCTCCTTGTGCAGATTTGTTGGCATCATTACCGATAAAACGTGTGGTTATTTCACTTAAAGACCCAAATCCTTTAGTATCGGGAAGAGGAATTCAAAAGCTTAATGATGCAAATATTGAAGTTGAAACTGGAATTTGTGAGATGGAAGCAAGAATTCAGAATGAGTTTTTTCTCCATTACATTCAAACAGGCAAACCTTTTGTATGCTTAAAAATTGCCCAAACAATTGATGGGTTTAGCGCCGCAGAAGATGGAAGTTCACAATGGATTACAGGAAAATCGGCAAGAACTTTAGTTCATGAATGGCGAACAAAATATGATGCCGTTTTAGTAGGAAGAAACACGGCTTTACAAGATAATCCTTCATTAACAGTAAGACATGTGAATGGGCGAAATCCATTTCGAATCGTCTTAGATGGTCCAGGAAATCTGCCAAAGAATTTACGTTTATTCAATGATCAGTTCGAAGAAAAAACGATTCACGTTTTGGGAGTTCCCAATTTTGTTGATGATATTAATAAGATGCTTGCAACTCTTAGTGGAGAAGAATTTAGAGGGAAAACTTTAGTAGCTGGAATGAAAAATGGTCATATAGATTTAAATGAAGCCTTAGTTCAATTAGGGAAAATGGGAATTGCTTCAATTCTTGTGGAAGCAGGACCGAATTTAGCAGCTGCATTAATACGTGAAAAACTAGTTGATAAATTGGCTTGTTTTATTGCGCCGAAAATGCTCGGAAGTGGAAAAAGACCTATTTTTGATTTGGGAATTTCCGCTATTACGCAAGCTCTTGACTTGAAGAATGTAAGCTGGGAAAAAGTTGGTGAGGATATGTTGATGATGGGGGATTTTTAGAGGTTAGAGGTTAGGTAGGAGTCTGGAGTCTGGAGTCTGGAGTCTGGTGTCTGGTGTCGGTGACGGTGGCTTAAGTTGGGTTTTTGTTTTGAATCTGGTTTAGTTTTTATAAACTCTGCAATCTGCAATCTGCAATCTGCTTATTTTTTTATTACTAGTTTTGTGAAAACTGCGAAGTGATCGCTGGCGAATCTGCCTTGCCATGTATTTGAAAGCGTTGCGTGTTTTTCGACTTCAAAGTTGTTTGTTACTAAAATATGATCGATAGCTTCATCGCTTAACTCTTTATTTGCAAAGCCATTAAAGGTTCCTATTGGGCCAAAATGAGGTGTTTTAGAAAGATCAATTGTGTTTTTTAATTTCACTTCAACTGAATTACTTAATAATATTTGCATGGGTTCTGTTTTCAGTTGAGCGTTAAAATCTCCCATCAAAATAACTGGGCTATTTCCTGCAATTTCTGAAATGGTTTTCAAGACTAATTTGGCGCTTTCTCTTCTTGCTGTTTCTGCAATGTGATCAAAATGAGTATTAAATACGAAAAAGTTGCTGTTTGCTATTTTATCATGGAATTTCCCCCAAGTGACAACACGATTGTATTTTGCATCCCAACCTAAGCCAGGTTTATCTGGTGTTTCACTTAGCCAAAATGTGTTGGATAGAGAAACTTCAAAACGGTTTGAATTATAAATGATCGGAGAATATTCCCCAACTTGTTTTCCATCATCACGACCAACTCCAATTTTTTTAAAGTCCGGATTTTGTTCTAACAAATACATCAATTGATGATGAAACACTTCTTGCATGCCTACAATATCCATTTCATTATACTGAATTGTTTGGTTAACCCACTGTTTTCGATTTTCCCACTGATTTATGCTATCAAGTGGTGTGTCTAAACGAAGATTGAATGTTGCGACATTCAAAGAAGTATTTTTGGGCTGATTTGCACAGGACACAAGTAAAAGAATGGGAAAGAAAAGTAGGAGATGTTTCATATTTGCTAAATAATGAATGTGTAGAATTTAAAATAGGAAGAGTTTTTAAAAACTTTTGAAATGAGATAAACTTAATTTTAAACACATGAAAGTTGATGTGTTTTTTGTTCCGTCAATTTCCTTTAGCTAAATAACGTTCAATCTCAAATATTGTATCATTTAATAAGTCAAGAAAAAGTTAAAATGCAGAACAAGTTCTTTTCTAATTATAGTAAACCTTTTAATAACTGTCGCTTATGCATAGGTTTTCTTTTTAAGGATTGTAAATTTAGAGTCGTTTTCTAGACTTATATGTACTTCATCAAACGGTGGAAAACCAATTTTCCTTAGGAGTTAGGTAAAATCTCAAAGTAGAAAAAGCGTAACAAGGTGAGAGAATTCCTGAACCGATATACTTATTCAACTATTTGTACATTCATCAAACTCATTTACTAAATTTATTGGGAAAAAACTTAATTTCGAACAAATTCGTAAGTCATTAAAATAATTAAGACTAGCTTTTGAAAAATGTAAATAGATTTAGTGGTGCAGAATCCATTTTTAGTTAATCGTAGCAAAGGATGATCTTTTTTGATGCGGAGTCAGGTTTGAATAAAATGACATAAATGCATCTCAATTAATGAATTTATTTTAAAATGATTAATTTGAACTCACAAATTGTGTTCTAAAACAAAACGAACGACATCTGATTTTGATTTCAATTTAAGTTTTTGCATTAATTTGAATCGATGAGTATCCGCAGTTCGAGGGCTAATAAATAGTTTTTTACTAATTTCGCTTGAAGTAAGTCCCTTTCCAACTAAAATCAGTATTTCGAGTTCTCTATGCGTTAAGTCTGAAAGTTCTGGTATGAGCGAAAGTTTATTATTTGCATCAGTTGGTGTTTCATTAGATAATTTGTTTACAAAACGTTCTTTAATGAAATCAGAGATTGTTGAACCGAATACAAATTCTCGTTTTAAAGCTGTTTTTATAGCTGAAATAAATTCTGATGCAGAACAATTTTTATGCAAATAGCCATAAGCCCCTGCTTGAATGACTTTTTCTAGATAATCATTTGTCAAATGCATAGAAAGTATGATGACTATTGCATCTTTGTTGATTTTTAACAGTTCTTTAGTCATTTCAATGCCATCTAAACCTGGCATAGAAATGTCCGATATAATTACGTCAGGTTGGAATTCGTTGTATTTTTGAAGACACTCATTTCCATCTTTCGCTTCGGCACATACTTCCATATTTGGTGTAGATTGAATAATAGAAGCCAATCCAAACCGAACTAGATTATGATCATCAGCAATTAATATTCTGATTTTTTTTAACACACTCATTTTAACACACACTTACAAGCTTCTATTTTAATTTAACTAAAAAAAGCGAACCTCAAAAAAAAATTATGAAAGAGCAAAGATTAATGAGAAATAGAAAATATCTTCAGATTGTAATGTTATCGGAATCGACAAAAAATTTATTCTAAAATCGTGATAATTTGAGAAATGCAATTTTTGTGAGCTTGCCTTTTAGAGGGATTTAAATTTTTGAAATGAATTTAGAATGAATTTGAACTTAATTTCAAATCATAAAATCAAAAAATAGCTACTTTTCATTTTTAAATTTTTGCGCAGACAATCTACTAAAACCGTATCTTGCGCATCTTTCAACCATTACAATAAAATCAATTTCTTACTATGACTTTGCAACGGACACACACTTGTGGTGAACTCAGAAAAACCGACACCGGAAAACAAGTAATATTAAACGGATGGGTTGATACCCGCAGAGATTTAGGTGGAGTTATTTTTATTGATCTCCGCGACCGTTACGGTAAGACACAATTAGTATTTTCTCCACAAGACGATGCAGAATCTCATGCAATTGCCGATCAATTAAGAACTGAATATGTGATTGGCATTAAAGGAGTTGTGGAAAATCGTGATGATGTAAATGTGAATCCAAAAATGGCAACCGGCGAGATTGATATTCGCTGTTCCGATTTGGTTATTTATTCAAAAGCCGAAACTCCGCCATTTGAAATTAAAGACGATACCAAAGTAAACGATGATGTTCGCTTAAAATATCGCTATTTAGATTTACGTCGCCCATCGATGCAAGAAAAACTCATGCTTCGCTCAAAAGCGTATCATGTAATCCGTTCTTATTTCAATCAAAACGAGTTTGCTGAAATTGAAACTCCTGTTTTAATGAAATCAACACCTGAAGGCGCGCGTGATTATTTGGTGCCAAGTCGTGTAAATCCAGGTAAATTCTTTGCTCTTCCACAATCTCCTCAAACCTACAAGCAAATTTTGATGGTTTCGGGAATGGATCGTTATTTCCAAATCGTGAAATGCTTCCGTGACGAAGATTTACGCGCAGACAGACAACCTGAATTCACACAGGTGGACGTTGAAATGAGTTTCGTAGATGAAGAAAATATCTATGCACTCATGGAAGGCTTGATTCAGAAAGTTTGGAAAGAATTAGCTGGAATTGATGTTCAGGCTCCGTTTCCACGTATGTCTTACGACACAGCAATGACTAAATACGGTTCAGACAAACCTGATACTCGTTTCGATTGTACTTTTGTTGATTTCTCTGAAATTGTTGCAAAATCTGAATTCCGTGTGTTTACAAAAACCGTTGCAGATGGTGGAATTGTAGCAGGATTTGTAGTTCCTGGCCAAGGCGTTTTAGGTCGTGGCGTTATGGATCGCTTAACCGATCGTGCGAAATCAGAATTAGGCGCAGGCGGTTTGATTTACATCAAAAACAATAAAGATGAATTATTTTCAAGTGTAGGAAAATTCGTTTCTGAAGATATTACACGTGCCATGATTGAAAAAGCAGGCGCAGCAGAAGGCGATTTAATGCTCATTCTTGCAGGAAAACCTGCTGATGTATACAATCAATTAGGCGGAATGCGATTGATTATGGGGCATGAATACAACTTAATTGATTACAGCAAAAACAACTTCTTATGGGTAACAGAATTCCCATTAGTTGAATATTCAGCTGAAGAAGGTCGCTATTTTGCTATGCACCATCCATTCACTTCTCCAAAAGATGAAGACATGGATAAAATGAGTACAGATCCATTAAGTATTCGCGCTCGTGCTT
>Ga0210025_1005256_pt1 | contig 10591 bp, 8 predicted proteins | sample CryGeyme20150102_FD_183989 | JGI IMG/M metagenome (GOLD analysis project Ga0210025, IMG submission 183989) | Groundwater microbial communities from Crystal Geyser aquifers in Utah, USA - Crystal Geyser metaG 2015-0102 (SPAdes) (version 2) | ecosystem: Environmental > Aquatic > Deep subsurface >...
GCAAAATTGTTTTTCTAAAAGTAGTATACAGTAAGTCATAGTATGAAGGCCGGTTTCGCCTCCAAACGTTGGCGGATATATTGAAGCAATGAGCTTGTGCACGCCTGCAAACAAACATTCTTGGCGAATATGAGGAGGATATTCTACTGCATGAGAGCCAGGTCGCTTTTTTACCCTCCTAACTTCATTTTGGCTAGTACGTGTTTGATCGTTGTGGAGCTGAACATCTGAATTTGATTTTAGCCGACAGCTATGCTCGAGTTCAGGAGAATTCAGCAGCAAATCGCCGAAGCGAACGAGCAGCACTAATTGTTGAATGACTTTCTATTTTCACACGAAGGAAGCGACGTTCTATTAAACAGAGAACCATTTGTCCGCATGCTCTGTTGGAAACAGACACCGATGGAGACTTGCTTCGGGCGCGAAAAGATCGGCAGAGATGGCTGAATTCATTGCGAATGGAAATGAGAGACTGCATCCATAACTCCGTCGAAATGCATCAAAGCTTGCTGGGGCTATTCAAGTCAGAAAAATGTAAAAATTTCAAGCATTTAATTTATGCTCAAATATGTGACATCTCTGCTCGGAGATGTGGCTGCAGATGTGCGCAATATTCAACGGCATCACCCTGAATGGAGGAAATGTCGCCAGGGCAGTCAAAGCGGCAAAGAGCAAGGAAAAAGAGAGAAGAACACGTAATGTAATACTAGTAGCATTAAATAAAGAAAAAGGTAACACTGTTGGCAAAAACTGAAACCAGGCATCTTCCTGGACTCCGAAGTTGCACGTATGATTCAATGTCATCTCAGCACTCCATCACTCAGCTTGAAGCTCCCATCACAGTAGTGTCTGGCTGGACGACGGCAGAAAATGATCAAAAGATTATAATCGAATTGCGCAGAACGTTTAATCTACCGTGACAGCTTTGGCAAGATTTCTTGGCGTGTCGGGGTTGATTCCTCTGCAAAAGTATGATCAAGGCAAGGATTTGTTGAGACTTTAAAAGGAATACAAAGCATGTACAAACAGGTCATGTTAACAGACAAAGCAACACAGATGTTAACTGACGTACCGCAAAAGCGAAAGTTCGTAAGCAATAAGTTGCAATGGCAGAACCGCTCCCAATGCCGTCATTGGTCCATTGGACGGGATTGTTATGATTTTATCTGTCAAATCCGTGGCAAGCGAAGGCTTATCTGTAATAATGATAAGGTCGGCTCCTCGAGCCTTCACCTCCTCTGCAGCAGTTCTCATGTGTTGAGCATGGTTATCGTCTAGTATGATCATCAGAATAGGCGTGGCACCGAACTTTCCAGTCATATCTTCGATCAACGCGAATGGTCCATGCTTCAGAGCACCCCCACTATAACCCTCAGCATGAAGATAACATGTTTCCTTAATTTTCAAGGCACCTTCATGAGCCACAGGTTCCGCATATCCTGCAATATGAAAGATGTCCGATATCAGTTGATGAAACTTTAAACAGGGTACGATACGTGATAAAAATCCCGAACAATGTGCTTACCCTTTCCAAGAATGAAGCAGTGCTCCTTGTCCTTCAAGCCTGCAGCAATTTCTTTGCATTTATCTCTAGTTTTCAGAGCCATACCAAATGTAATAGGTAATCTCATGAGCGCCTCCTTGAGCCGTGTTGCTTCCACGGATGGCTTGCCTCCATGCAGCTTATCAAGTGTTTGACGGAACCAAAGTGCAATCAACGCCAAAACTGTGACCTGCGTTGTGAATGCCTTGGTGCTCGCCACGGCATTTTCTCGACCGGCATTGCAGTAGACTCCCAATTTTGTGGTGCGGGCAATCAAACTACCAACTGCATTGACAACACTCATCACAGGAATGCCCTTGTCCAGAGCAGTGTTGACCACGCGGACCACATCTTTGGTCTCTCCACTTTGGGACACGACAATTATACCTGTGCTCTCAGCTGCGCCACCAGAAGGGAAATCTTTGGGTTCCGTTTCGGCCGCATCAATGGAAACGACACTCTCAAAGCTGCCCAAGTGTTTCATGATACGTTCACCGTATCTAGCAGCATTGAGACTGGTTCCACAAGCACTCAGTGTCATGTGCTTGATCTTAGACAAGCGTTCAATATTTTGGTCGAATCCTCCCAAGTAGACAGCATCAGATCCCAGACGACCACCGTAACCCAAAGCACGGGCAATGGCTTCGGGTTGTTCAATGCATTCGCGAATGGTCCAATGCGGATACGGATCAGGCGACAAGATGACTTTCTGATCGGGAGCTTCTTGTTTCCTCGTCAAATCCAGCGTTCGTCCATCGGCATGCAAGACACCGATTTCTCCATCCTTCATACTGATAAAGTTTTTCGTAAATCGATTAAAAGCCGAAGTTTCACTGGCGATGAAGGTTCGTTCGTCAGAAATGCCAATTACCAAGGGAGAACCGTTACAGGCCACGACTAATTCGTCGGGTTCATCAGTACACATGATGCACAATCCCCAGGACCCGTCACACAACAACAGTGCTTCCTCTGTAGCGTCTCGAACACTGCACTTCTTGCTTTTGTAAATATCTCCAATCAATTTCGCAATGACTTCCGTGTCGGTTTGAGATGAAAAAACATGTCCTTTGGCTTGCAGCATGTGTCGCAAATCGTTGGCATTGTTGAGCGTTCCATTGTGAACGAGAGCAATTTTCCCCGACGAATCGACATGAGGATGGGCATTGGCATCGGTCTTTCCACCGTGTGTGGCCCATCGAGTGTGAGCAATACCAATGTGATGACCACTGCTGGCTTCGGAATGTTTCATCACAAGATTAATACTATCGGCCTTGTCACCGTCACTGGCATATTTTGTAATGACCTGTACAGGTCATTATTATTTATTATTTTGTCGTTTGCGGTTGGCAAGAATTCAATCATGAAAATTGGCGAAGGACCAAATTGTCGTACAATGCACGATAAGTGAATGGATGAATGATGATGAGATGCTGTGTACCATGGTAATTGGCATTACACAAACAATACACCATCACAATCTTATATAATCCATACTTGGTACCAGCAAAAAGCAAACTCACCATTTCTCCACCGTTCGTTGGCATGGTAGCCAGTCCGGCACTGTCGTATCCACGGTTCTTCAATACGGTCAAACCTTCCAACAAGAAATCACGGGCATCATGATTAGGTGTTCCAACGACTCCAGCAATTCCACAACAATCGGTTGTTGTATTCTTGTTGTTGTTGTAAGCAAGTCCAGATGCAACTGCAGCACCTGCTGCTGCAACCAATAATCCGTGCTGACGACGGTGATTCTCCTGGAAGTTGCTGTGAGCAGCACCAGGTGCGATGGTAGATGTTGTCGTCGTCAGAGCAGCACTGGTAGAGGTCCACACCAGTTTTTGACGATGTGCCTTGGAAGGTTGGAATCGAGCCGTAGAGGAGGATAGGATACGTCGTAACATCATGGTGGTGGTGTACCTTTCACGAAAAATCTTATGATGAATTCAAAAAATCCGATAATATAAGCTTCAGGGATTGATAATAAGAAACCAAAAAAATTAATGAGGAAAATAGAAAAAGTACTAGTAGACCAGTAGTAGGAGTAGTCTAGTTCTAGTTGTATCAACGACTTGGTGGAAGCTTTTTTGGAGTTTTCAAAAGATACACTAGTAATAGTACTATTTCCGTAGCCGTTGATGATGAGTGTAAATCCAAGAACTGTGCTGTGTGTACCGCTAGTCTACTAGTACTTGCTTCTTGTGTTGGTCATCGGAATTTTGGATACGCAAAATGCCAGTAAATGTGCGTCTTTTTCACTCAATCATAGTCGACGACTGACTCGTCGTCTTCTGGTTCGCCTGACGAGATGATAACGTTCATTTGTTAGCGATACAAAAATTGGTCTTGTTGTTGTTTGACTTTTTTCTGTTTCTTCGTTTCTTCGGCATTCAGTGTATGAAAGAATTGTCGTCACCATTATTTAAACAACAAACCAAGCTGCTAAACGAAAGAAAGCAGCCACCATGGTAGCTACAAATCAAAGTAAAATCAATTTGGCAAGCTCTACTAAAACAAGTGTTACGGGCAAACAATCTACTTCAGACCATCATCAACCACATCCACGCCACCATGCGATTGATCTCACGAACCGTCACGACGACCTGCAGCAGGGCTATAACGACACTCACACGCAACAGCAACACCAAAATCAAGAAAAAAAGATTCAATACAGTCAGTATCCAAAAATTGATTTAGCTATTAGTAATATGAAACAATCATTGGGTCGGTTCACGCGCGCCAACGATCGTCGCATGGTGTTGCGAACGCTCAAGGATGTCAAGTACCTGAAAGCTATGCCCATTGCTGAATCGCGGGATCCTCCTTTAGTAACATTAGAAGAACTGGAACGAGAAGTTGCACAACACAGTTATGTACTCAATGGACAGGCCTTTCATCAAAAGACTCAATTCGGTCGTACCAGTACTGATTTTATGCACGTTCTACACAAACTATGTGACGCCATTTGTGAAACGACAGATGCTCGTGGTAATAATGGACCCAATAATGTGAACAGCAACAGCAGCAGTATAATGCCAACGACAATGTCTCCCGATACACTCTATTATGATCTCTTGTGTCGATTGGCACGTACCATTCTTAGTGCTGATTGCTTTGCGAAATTGAACGATATTTTGGGAAGTTCTGATTTGATTCTCATGAATGCCAGTGCCGAACGCAAACCCAAACATGCACCCAAAAAAGCCAATGCCAGGGGACACTTGATTCGCGACAACAATAACAACAACAGTAGCGAAATTCCGCCTACCGAAATCAACCTCTTTGAAGAAGGTGGCAACATTCACGCACAAATCGTCACGACACTAGGGTACGGATTGTACCGCAAATTAGATGCCAATACGGGACGACCCTGGATCAAATTGAAGGCGGAATTGAATGAACGGATGAACTTTACGACCAATGCACGGGTACGACATGTCACCGTTCACTGGCCGGACATGTACGTTTAGGATTCTCTCGACTTTCAAAACAATAACAATGGAGGAAGTAAGGAGGTGAAAGAGGACGAGAGAGAGAGAGAGAGAGAGAGAGACAACAAAGAGAAAACGAACAGTTGTAGAAGAAGCTCAGAAATTGCGGAAAGTTTGGATGGAGTGGACGGAATGATTGTAATATTCTCAAGCTTGTCGGGAATACCATTTTTTCTCTTTTCTACGGAGTAGCATTATTTATATTTAAAAAAGAGAAAAAGTGCACCAAATGACAGTTGCTTTTCTTTTTCTTCTTCACAACAGCATACTTGCTAGCCAGCTAGCGTTCGACTGTACGGTACCATACTTCTAGACAGAAAAAAAGAAGAAAGCAAAATGCGCGTGTTCTTGCCTAAAAATTGATAATTTATTTGTACTCGAATATTTGGCTACTACGTTAAGCTAGGGTAACTACTAGGTAGAAAGAGCGAAGCTGTCGGTAGATAATGAAGACGTAACACAAGACAACAATTGCAGCATCATACCTAGTAGCAGCAAACCAAGTCGAGGCAGGCTATCATGTATAGAAATGTGAAAAAAAGCAGCAATCGATGGAAACAAGCACTCTGCACCGCTTCTGTTGCTCTTCAAAAAAACCAAATAGTTCGACATTTTTATCGACAAAGCATCTATCATTTCAGTACCACTCCCAGTGCTTGAGTAGCTAGTAGGCTTCAACGTACTCAGACAGTGCTACATTATTTATTACTATGCATGTCATCCAATTTTTATGGCCTAGCTAGCAGTTTCATTGGCTGGATTGTGCTTGGCTCCCGTCATCTTATTTTTTCTCATACGTACCAGGTAGCTGGTGCTGTACCAGGTATTAGAGTTGTACCAGGTACCCGGTAGCTCCAGCTACCCTTACTACCGCTACCAGGTAGTAGATACCGTGGTACTACTAACTTGAAGTGTACTAGTAGAGTACTCTCTAGTGTCTACCAGTTAGTAGACCTACTAGTGGGAGCTTTTATTATTGCAACACAACTAGTAGAGAATCGTCAACTCGTTCTGCTTGCATCCCGGCATTCCTCAACGGTTGGCAGGCCTTTTTAGATGACACTAGGTCACCGTGCCTTTTACCAGACCGTTGACTATGACAGCAGAAATGAGATGCTGACAATCGGAATGACCTCATGAGACTTTTTCTCAAACGTTGTCCATAGGTAGTATTTATGCAGTAAGTCACAAGCTACCACGGTAACAAACCAGAGTGCCTCTACAGCGACACAAACATGACTGAACAATCTTGCCTCGGTTTCTAAAAGTTTCCACTGTGAACTGTGACGGCCTGAAGTAATGGTTTCCAGGATCGCTTTTCGATTGATGACAGGAGACAGCTTTAGCTTCATGGCATAAAATAAAAATACTAGCAGTAGTCTACTAGTACTCCGTAGCAAATAGAAACAGCAACCAAAATAGTATATTCAATAACAGCATAAACCATGAGAAATTTCATATACATCCAGTATGAAGCCAGTGGGGGTGAAGACTTTGTCACCGAGGCCATGAAACAAATCAAGAAAAGAAAGCGAAAAAGTAAGAACCCAGCTAGGGAAGAAATGCGAGGAGCCAAAGTCAACGATCGTAAATTGATCAAGACGCTCAAAGACAAGAACGATTGTGAAAGGGTAGAACTGGTTCGCTTACACTGCTACGCCGCTTGGAACACACCGATCATGGCATCACAGGCTGTCTACCGTTCGTACAACCAAGACGGAACCGTGCGAGAAACAATGGGAAAGACGTTTTATTATAAAAAGGGCGAATTTTCCTTCAAGAATGAAAGTGGTTGTTCTTTCAAGATTCAACTGGAAAGAGACGGGTCAGTCATCAATGCTCGCAACGAAAAAGGAAATCAAGTAAAAGTGTGTCATTCGCTGAAAGTGATGCCTCTACGATGCTAAGTCTCAAGTTTAAGAATTCGCGAAATCGATGAACCAGCATGTATAACTGATCTGATCTTAATTAACCAGAAAATAGTTTATGAATACCAAATACCACCGCATACGCATTAACATCCAGAATCCACCGCCTTCTATTCTTGTTGCATACCAACGATACGCGATATTCGATCGTAAAACCCAACATAATCCTTGCATCGTTCTTTTCTATTCTCGTGGGACCCCTTCAGTGATGGTGTAGACTGTACTCCTCCTTGGGTGCAAACGAGTACCAGGTATGATGGCAGTAAGAATCATGACGTACCTAGCTTGAAAAAAGGACACCTAGCTTTAAATAAGGGATCGTCTTGCAATCGATGTCTCGCTTCCAGAGCTGACTTTTCTTTACGTCGCAGTTGTACTTTTCCATGCCAAAGTTTCCTCTTAGTGGAACCGTTGAACAAGGATGACTTGGGGAACCCGAGCGAAAAAAGGCAGCAATACCATTCAACGTTCTCCTGACGAAATCGTTGACTAGTCTATTAGATGCGCAAAAGCCGATTGGATGTATTTAGGATACGATCGAGAAGTATTTTATGTTGTTCAAGTACAAGAATTGATTCTTCGGTACAATACTGAATGAGAACTTTACTTCATTAGGAAAATCTTCGTTGCCGATGAGAAGAACAGCAACTGCCTTGTGTGCGGCGCCTAGCTAGGAGCTCACCGAGGATTTTTAGCGTGACGGGAAAAAGTGTCTGGAGTTCACTTGTCGATTGGAGCATATTATTGCCTACTTACCTTGAGGGTATGCTTGTCGACAATTTAAGATTAGGTCATCATTTACTGTGAGCGTTCCTCATAAGCTTGGACCCGTCTGGCCTTCATCCGATGAATAAAAACCAGTGAGAGTAATACTCTAGCTAGAGATTTGACTGGCTTGCTTGTTTGAAAAGGACACGTTATCGTGGATTGTCACGTTATTAATAACTGCCTTCTATTTCCTCTCGCAAATCACAAGAAAACCGAACGCCATCCTTCACAACTCACAACTCGTACATAAACCATAAACTACATCCGTAGTCATTGGCACCACCTCTTGAACTGTTTGTTCGACGTCCATTCAATACACCTACTCCGTGGTTGAAGCCACAGTAACAGAGTTGTTGAAACCTGACTTTCTTAGCGGTACACGGATTCACAGATCTAACGTACACCGATCGAATCTATCACTGCAATCTGTGCACCGGTGTTCAAAGAAGCTTCCAATTTTTTTTCCTTAACCAGATTAACGATTAACTGAGTGCGAGTAGAAGTTATTGGAGTAAATTACTCATTTTTTCTGTTTCGCAATCCAAAGATGAGAAACCCTTTGAAGAAAATCCAGAAGAAGATCAAAGCTCGGTCGGATGTTCGCCAAGCCAAGGCACTGCAAAACTCGAAGCCCAAATCGACCGCAGACAATAGCGACAGCAGTACGAGTCTCGTCATAGGAAAAGATGACCCGCTTTTCAATAATCGCTCCAGTCGGTTGCGTCTAGCTCTTCTTGATAGCAAAGAAGGCAACCAGTCTTTAATTAGTCCGTCGAAAATAACACCTGGAACTCCAAAGTCCTCTACGCCCAAAAAGGATAAAAAAGGAATACGCATGATTTTTGGGTCGGCACGAAAAGTTTATGACAAAGCTGATCGTCCTGGCGAGCTGCTGACAATCCCTACAGAAGAATCTATGGCAAGCCTTCCGAAGCGAACCCTACCGGAGAGTGCTGATCGACCATCTAGCACTACTTCCTCGCCCTCGTCCTCGTCGCCGTCTTCCAATTCGCATGTTCCAGCTCCTTCCACTCCAAAAAGGAATGCTTCCACGTTGAACTCGCCTACCGAATCATCTTTGTCCAAGATCCGAGACAAAGCCGATGTGACGCCCGCTGTACAGCACCATCGAAGTACTGCACATTCTTCTGTTACATCTTTAATATCGAAGTTTCAAACCGAAGATTCCGTCAAGACACCGCCGAGGACAGGTCCAGTAACGAGTCCACTCTCCAAGAATGCCAGAAAATCATCGGTGACGGAGCTTCAACAAGTCTCACGAAAAGCACGATCGGACATGAACCGTGCTGCCATGGTGGATCCAGCACTGGAACGAATAGCCAAAGCAGCTGCTGCTTTAGACAATGCGGGGAATCAACTATTTGAAAAGGGGGAATACGATAAGGCCATGGCACATTATATCAAGGCGCTTAAGCTCAAGAATCGCTCTCTGGGGGCGTCCAGCCAAGACGGGGAAGAGTCGTTGGATTCATCGAAACCGATAGCACTGGAGAAAATTATGCCATCAATTCCAGAAGCAAAACAGGCTGTCGCAATTAGTAAAACATCGTCCAAAGTGGACGGAAAGAATAAAATTGCACCAGAAGAAGCTGATGATCTCTGGGTTTCAGTGGCAACATCAATTAACAATATTGGATATTTGAGACAGCAATCGGGACAAGCGTCGGCTGATGAAACCATGCAAGCTTATCAGAATTCGTTGGACATCAAACGAAGAGTACTTGGCAAGGATAACCTGAGTGTGGGCAAGACCTTGAATAATCTTGGAACAGTCCATTACTTGAAACGAGAATACGACCAAGCTTTGAATGCCTATCAAGAAGCCTTACAAATCATGATGTCATCGTTGGGGCCGCTTCATTTGGACGTTGGAACTGTGCATTCAAACATTGGGGATGTGCACTGGGCACAGTCGGGAGATTCAAAGTCAGCTGAAGGTCAGAGTGTTTCTCAAGAAGAATTTTACCAGGCGAGCCGTAATTCAGCTTTGCGACACTACCGGCAGTCATTGGAGATTCGATGGGAAGAATTGCACGATCATCGCGACCCCAAGGTGATCCGCCTGCTGGAAAAGATTGCCGCGCTTGAAATGGGCGAATCATTTTTAGCATTGGTGCAAAGCAGTCGGTTGCCCAGACCTGATGCTGCCAAGTCACCAACTCAACAGGTGGGCGACGAAGAAGAAGAAGCTGCTCATGGTTCGCCTCAGTTCCACAGGGAGGTTGAAATGTTACACGAGGAAGTCAAAAGGGAGGTTAAGACCATGGATATGATGGAACGAAAGATGGCCATTGATATGGTCAAGGACAAGCTCCGTCTGATACGAGAAATGAAGAAACTTTCTAGTCTTACCATTGATGGATCTTTTGACGACGACGACAGTGTCTTCGGTAATGAAGACACACCCACGAAGGTAACCCCTCTTAGCCCTGTTCAGCGCGAAGAAGCCCTGTCAGCTGTCAAGGAGCGACTGCAGCTCTTGCGTGAATCTCGGAAAAAGACAGATGGAGGAACTCCGCAGAGAAGCTGTACAGGCAGCAGTGGAAGTGATTTGAAGGAAGCAGATGGCTCCCCTGATAGCTACTTCTTGAGTCACAGAGCATCGGAAATCTTGAATAAACACTTGCGGACAGCATATCACGCTACCAAGACGAATAATGATTTGGATAAGCTTCGCAATTTTTCCCTTGACGGAGCTGAGAACAAGCCCACTGCTGCTGCTGCTGCTGCTGCTGCTGCTGACGGAAAAGAAGGCATCCGGAACGCAGCTACCATAACTGCTGTTAGCCCTCGTGCTTATAGTACTTTGGGAAAAGGCCTGGATGCTTTGCGCAGTTTAC
>Ga0210025_1005257_pt1 | contig 10590 bp, 8 predicted proteins | sample CryGeyme20150102_FD_183989 | JGI IMG/M metagenome (GOLD analysis project Ga0210025, IMG submission 183989) | Groundwater microbial communities from Crystal Geyser aquifers in Utah, USA - Crystal Geyser metaG 2015-0102 (SPAdes) (version 2) | ecosystem: Environmental > Aquatic > Deep subsurface >...
GGACTGGATGATACCAGCGTCCTCAAGGCCTATCTCTTCGACCTTGTGGCCCATATGCGGCTTCTCACCATGGGCGTGGTGCTGCTGCTCGTGCTGCGCTTCAGTCCGCGCGGGCTCTTGCCGGAGAGGTAGCCGGGGGGCTGTCTGCCCCCCGCGCGCGCCCTGCGCGCTCCCCCCGAGGATATTTGGGGCCAAAAGATGATACGGACCATTGCATCTTTTGGCCATAAATATCCCGGGGAGCCGCGCAGCGGCGGGGCGGAGCCCCCAAACGGACAAATGACCTTGCGCCGCAGGCGCCCTGCCGGGTCAGCCGTCGAACTTGCGCAGGCGGCGGATCAGTGAGGATGTGTCCCAGCGCCCGCCACCCATGTTCTGCACATCCTTGTAGAACTGGTCGATCAGGGCGGTCACAGGCAGGCTCGCCCCGGTTTCATCGGCGGCCGCGAGCACGATGGCGAGGTCCTTGCGCATCCAGTCGACAGCAAAGCCATGGTCGAAGTGGTCCTCCAGCATGGTCTTGCTGCGATTGCTCATCTGCCAGCTTCCCGCAGCGCCCTGGCTGATCACCTCGACCACGCCGGCGGCATCGAGCCCGGCCTTCTGTGCAAAGTGCAGCGCCTCGGACAGGCCCTGAACCAGGCCCGCGATGGCGATCTGGTTGGCCATCTTGGCCAGTTGGCCGGCACCGCTGTCGCCCAGCCGCTTGCAGATGCGCGCATAGGCGGCGACCACCGGGGCCGCGCGGGCAAAGTCCGCCTGGGTCCCGCCGCACATCACCGAGAGCACGCCATTGACCGCCCCCGCCTGCCCGCCCGAGACCGGGGCGTCGACAAATCCGATCCCGCGCGCCGCTGCTTCGGCCGAGAGTTCCCGCGTCACCTTTGCCGAGACAGTGGTGTGATCGATGAACAGGCTGCCGGTCGCCATGCCGGCAAAGGCGCCGTCAGCGCCATGGCAGACCGCGCGCAGGTCATCGTCATTGCCTACGCAACTCAGCACGATCCCGGCGCCCTGGGCCGCGGCCGCAGGTGTCGATGCCGCGGTCCCGCCATGGGCGGCGACCCAGGCCGCGGCCTTGTCGGCCGAGCGGTTGTAGACGGTGACCGAGTGTCCGGCTGCGGCGAGATGGCCCGCCATCGGGCCGCCCATCACCCCCAGTCCCAGAAATGCCACTTGCGCCATAGCCTTGCTCCCCCCTGCCAGACCGGTGTATCCGGTGCGAGATACCTAACCGACCCATCCCGCGCGTCAACTGCCGGACCGGTCCTGTTGCGGGGAACCCGATGTTCGTCATCTTCCGCTGGTTGTTGTGGCTTACCACCGGGTTGATCGGGCTGGTGATCGCGGGGCTGTTGCTGGTCTATTTCTTTGCCGCGCGGTCGCTGCCCGATTATGACGGCACCTATGCCGTCGCCGGGATCAGCGCGCCGGTCGAGGTGGTGCGCGACAATGCCAATGTGCCCCATCTCTTTGGTGCGACCGATTCGGATGTGTTCTTTGCGCTGGGCTATGTCCATGCGCAGGACCGGATGTGGCAGATGACCATGCTGCGCCGCACCGCGCAGGGCCGTCTGTCGGAACTCTTCGGCGCGCGCACCCTGCCGATCGACATGCTGTTGCGCCGGCTCGACCTTTACGGACTTGCCACATCCTCGGTCGCGGCGCAGGACGCGCCGACGCTGGCCGCGCTCGAGGCCTATGCCGACGGGGTCAACGCCTGGCTGGCCGAGGTCAATTCAGGTGCCCGTGGGCGTGGCGCGCCCGAGATGTGGATCTTCAACCATCCGGTCGCGCCCTGGCAGCCCGCCGACAGCCTCGCCATCCTCAAGCTGATGGCCCTGCAACTCTCCAGCCATCTGGAGGCCGAAGTGCTGCGCGCGCGCATCTCGCTGGTGCTGCCCGAGGCGCGGCTGCGCGACATCCTGCCCGATGCGCCCGGCGCGGGGATCGCGGCGCTGCCCGAATACGCGCGCCTGATCCCCGCCCTGCCCGAATTCACCGACAACATGCGCCTCGCCTATGATCCGCTGTCGCCGGTCAAGCCGGCCGCGCTGGCGGGCGCCTCGAATGCCTGGGCGGCGGGTATCAGCCGGTCGGCCACCGGCTCGACGCTTCTGGCGAGCGACCCGCATCTCGGCCTCACCGCGCCGTCGATCTGGTATCTCGCCCGGCTCGAGCTGCAATCGGGCGGGGTGATCGGCGGGACCATTCCGGGTGTGCCGGTAGTCATGTCGGGGCGCAGCGCCGATCTGGGCTGGGGCATCACGTCGAGCTATCTCGACGATCAGGACATCCATATCGAAGAGGTCAACCCGCAGAACCCCGACGAATACCGCACGCCCGAAGGCTGGGTCCGGTTCGAGAGCCGTGACAGCATCATCACCGTCAAGGACGCGAGCGCCGTCACCATCCGCCTGCAGTGGAGCGTCAATGGCCCGGTGCTGCCGCCCGATGTCTATGACCTCGGCACGATCCGGCCACAGGGCCATGTCACCACCTTGAACTGGACCGCGCTCGCGCCCGATGACACGACGATGACCGCGGCGATGCGCCTGATGCGGGCGACGTCGGTCGAGGAGGGGCTGGCGGCGACACGCACCTATATCGCGCCATCGCAGAACCTCGTGCTGGCCGACCGCAACAGTATCGCGATGGCCCTGATTGGCGCGATGCCCGACCGTGACCCCGCGCACCAGAGCCAGGGGCGGCTGCCGACGCTGGGCTATCTGCCCGAGAACCGCTGGCGCGGCGTCCTGCCCGCCGAGGACAATCCGCGCTTTGTGAACCCGGTCGGCGGGCTGATCGGCAATACCAACAACAAGACGGTTGACCGGCCCTTTCCGCGCCATGTGTCCTTTCTGTGGGGCGATACTCAGCGGATCGAACGCTGGCGTTTCCTGATGCAGCAGCGCGGCGTGCATACGCGCGAAAGCTTTATCGAGGCGCAGCTTGATACCGTGAGCCCGACCGCGCGCACGCTTCTGCCGCTGGTGGGGGCCGACCTGTGGTTCACCGGCGAGGCCGCGCCCGCCGGCACGCCAGAGCGGCAGCGCCAGCGTGCGCTCGAGCTTTTGGCCGAGTGGAACGGCGAGATGAACGAGCACCTGCCGGAGCCGCTGCTTTATGCGGCCTGGATGCGCGCGCTGCAGGTGCGCCTGATCCGGGACGAGCTAGGCCCGCTGGCCGATGAATTCACCCATGTGGAGCCCCTGTTCATCGAGCGGGTCTATCGCGACATCGGCGGCGCCTCGGTCTGGTGCGATGTGCTGCAATCGGCCCCGGTCGAGACCTGCACCGACATCGCGCGCCTCGCGCTCGACGATGCGCTGGTCTGGGTGGGCGAAAACCATGGCACCGCGCTGGAATCTCTGCGCTGGGGTGACGCGCATCAGGCGACACATGACCATCCGGTGCTGGGCGAGGTGCCGTTTCTGAAATGGTTCGTCAATATCCGCCAATCCACCAGCGGCGATGACAACACGCTGATGCGCGGGCGCACTTCCGGGCTCGACCCGGCGCCGTTCCGGAATGTCCATGCGGCGGGCTATCGCGGCGTCTATGATTTCGCCGATCCCGACAGTTCGGTCTTTGTGATCTCGACCGGGCAGTCGGGGCATCCGTTGTCGCGCCACTATGACGATCTGGGCGAATTGTGGCGGCGCGGCGAATATATCCCGATGTCGCTCGACCCGGCGCTGGCCCGGGCGGGCGCGGTGGGGGTCATGCATCTGGAGCCGGTCGTGCCGGCCGAATAGTCGGATCTGCCGCAAGATGGCGGCAACTCGGGGCCTTGCGTTGACCGATCCTTGGCGGGTCATGGTCTCTTGTCAGGCCATGACGCCCGGCATCCCTGTGTCCCTGACCCTGTCGATCGGGGCGGCCGTTGCCAGCCGCGCCTGTCCCTGTCAGAGCCGGCTGAAACGTTCCTTCTGGCGCGCGGACCAGAGCACGTCGATCCGCGCGCCGTCCTCTGTCTGCGTCTCGCCTTGCACAAGACCCTGCGCGTAGAGCCAGGCGCGCTGCCGCCCCGCGCCATGCGGCAGATCCAGGCTCTCTGACAGGCGCTGCGGGCGCAGGACCTCGGCCACAGCGTCGAGCAGCCGGTCCAGCCCCTCGCCGGCGAGCGCCGAGACGGCAAAGAGGTTCTCGGTTCGTGCCGCCGTGACCTCGAGCGCCGCGCGCGCCTCGGCTTCGACCTTGTCGATCTTGTTCCAGACCTCGATCAGCGGCGCCCCCTCGCCCACACCGAGGCTTGCGAGGATCGCCGTCACATCGCGCGCCTGCTCGGCGCTTTGCGGATGGCTGATGTCGCGCACATGCAGGATCAGATCGGCGTCCAGCACCTCTTCGAGCGTGGCACGGAAGGCGGCGACAAGCTCGGTCGGCAGGTCCGAGATGAAACCCACCGTGTCCGACAGGATCACCTCATCGCCCGAAGGCAGCAGGACGCGGCGCATCGTCGGGTCGAGCGTGGCAAAGAGCATGTCCTTGACCAAGACGTCGGCGCCGGTCAGCCTGTTGAACAGCGTCGATTTTCCGGCATTTGTATAGCCCACCAGCGCCACGATCGGATACGGCACCTTGGCCCGCGCGGCGCGGTGCAGCGTGCGGGTCCGGACCACCTTTTCCAGCTGCCGTTTCAGCCGCAGGAGCTGGTCATCAATGGCCCGCCTGTCGGCCTCGATCTGCGTCTCGCCGGGGCCGCCGACAAAGCCGAACCCGCCGCGCTGCCGCTCGAGGTGGGTCCAGGCGCGCACCAGCCGCGTGCGCTGATAGCTCAGCGCCGCCATCTCGACCTGCAACACCCCCTCCGCCGTGCGCGCCCGGTCGCCGAAAATCTCGAGGATCAGCCCGGTCCGGTCGAGGATCTTGACCTTCCATTCCTTCTCAAGATTGCGCTGCTGCACCGGCCCCACCGGCCCGTCGATCAGCACCAGATCGACCTCGGCTTCGGCGAGCCGCTCCTTAAGCTCTGCAATCTTGCCTTTGCCGAACAGCATGCCGGGGTGCATCCTTGGCAGGCGCACCACCTCGGCGCCGCAAACCACCAGGCTGGGCAAGGCATCGGCGAGCGACACCGCCTCTTCGAGCGCCGATGCGGCATCGCGACGGTCACGGTCCGATTTCACGTCAGGGCAGAGAACCCAGGCCCGCGTGGCGGGTTCATCCGTCTGCATATGGCCTATTCTTCGCCATCATAAAGGCTGATGGGCTGCGCCGGCATGATGGTGGAAATCGCGCTCTTGTAGACAAGCTGCGATTGACCGTCGCGGCGCAAAAGCACGCAAAAGCTGTCAAACCAGGTGATGACACCCTGCAGCTTGACCCCGTTGATCAGAAAGATCGTGACCGGAACCTTGGTCTTGCGGACGTGGTTGAGAAACGCGTCCTGCAGGTTCTGCTTGTCGGCCGCCATGGTTCTTGTCCCTTGTTCTTGTGGCCGCGGATCGGCCATCCCCTGTTTCAGGCGATTATGTCGCGCCGCGCCGCCAGATTCCAGCCCAAATACAGAGACCTATCGCAGGGTGTGGTGCGCCGGTATCAGCGCGGCTCAGGACCGCCAGACATCGGGGTTGAGCAAGGCGATCAGCGCGAGCGTCTCGAGCCGGCCGAGCACCATGGTTGCGGCAAGGATCGTCTTGGCGCTGTCGGGGATGCCGGCATAGGACACCGGGATTTCGGCCGCGACCTGCGCCAGCGGCCCGGTCGTCGAAATCGCCGAAACCGCCAGCACCATCGCCGCCTCGAACTGCATCCCCGTCAGTGACAGCGCCCCCATCACCACCACGATGCTGAGCGCGAACAGCATGAAGAAGATCCACGAGATATAGGCCCCGCGCCGCCTGATCCGCCGCGACCGCGACCCGTCGGTGCCGACCGAATTGGGGTGCACCAGCTTTTCGAACTCGCGCATCCCGTGCTTGTAGAGCGTATAGACCCGCAACAGCTTGACCCCGCCCGCGGTCGTGGCGACACCGCCACCGACGATCGCCAGCCCCACCAGCACCAGGCCGGGCGAGCGCAGGCCGGCCCAGTCGGTCGCGCCCAGCCATTGGCGGCTTTCGAACCCGGTGGTGGTGAGAAAGGACAGCGCGGTAAACAGCGCCCCCCAGAGCGCGCCAAGTGCGGCAAAGGTGCCCGAGACGGTAAAGCGGTCGGCGCTCGACACGAAGTGGCGCAGGAACAACAGCAGCGCAACCGCCCCGATCAGAACCAGCGCAAGCTGCAATTCCGGGTCGCGCACGAGCTTGTCTTCCTGATCGGTCAACAGACCCTTGCTGAAGGTCAGGCGCGTGAGGGCAAAGAGCAGGAAGGCAAAGATCAGCATCTCCCCCGCCAGCCCCGACGCGCCGTTTTCAACGCCGCCCACCGGCGAAATCCCCGATGTCGCCAGCACCGACATGGCATGGCAGATGGCCACAAGCGGCACCTCGCCCGCCAGCATCAGCCCGACCCAGAGCGCCAGCGTGAGGCCCGCGTAGATCGGGACAAGGCGCAGCGAATAGCGCGCGAGCCGCTCGGCGGGGTCTGACAGGCGCGAAATCTGGCTCTGGCTGGCCGAAAGGTCGCCCGCCGCATTGGGCGAGCGGACCTCGAACCCGCCCAGGTTCATCGGCGCCAGCACCGCAACGGCCGTGATCCAGATGAACAGCCCGCCCAGCCAGCCCACGGTCGCCCGCCACAGGTGCAGCGACGGGTTGATCCGTCGCGGGTTGTCAAAGATCGTGGCCCCCGTCGTGGTGAAACTCGACACCATCTCGAACCAGGCGTTGAGAAAGGATACCGGCCGCGCGGCCTCGTAGAACGGGATCGCAAACAGCAGCGGCAGCACGGCATAGGCCGCGACCAGCGTGCCCAACTGGCTGCGCGGCACAGAGCGGGGCGCATAGCCTGTCGTGGCCAGGCCGATCAGGATGCTCAGGAACAGCCCGAGGATCGTGGCATAGAGAAAGATGCGCGCGGTGCCAAAATCGCTGCGGCCATAGGCATGCAGCGCCGGCACCAGCATCGCGACCGCGCCGATGCCCAGCAGCAGCACGAAAAAGGGCAGCGACGAGACCCGGCGCAGCATCAGAAAAAGTCGATCGAGACTTGCATCAGCTTTTCGACCTCGCGGACATCGGATTTCATCGAGAAAATCACGATCAGGTCGCCTTCCTCGATCCGCATCTCGCCCGTGGGCTTGACCGTGACCCCCTTCTTGAGCACCCCGCCGATCAGCACGCCTTCGGGAAAGGCGATGTCGCGGATGCGCTGGCCCGCGATGGGCGAGGTGCCCAGCACCTGCGCCTCGATCAGCTCGGCCTCGCCATCGCCGATCGAATAGACCGCGCGGACCCGGCCATGGCGGATATGCTTGAGGATCGAGCTCACCGTCGTGGCGCGCGGGTTGATATAGGCGTCGATCCCGAGCGGCGCCATCAAGGGCATCAGCGAGGGGTCGTTGATCAGGCAGATCGCCATCCGGCAGCCCATCTCCTTGGCGCGGGCCGAGGCGAGCAGGTTGGTCTTGTCATCATCCGTGACCACGAGGATCGCGTCGGCGCTGCTCACGCCCGCCTCCTCAAGCATTGCGGCGTCGAGCCCGTCACCATGCAGCACGATGGTCCGGTCGAGCGCATCGGCCGCGCGTTCGGCCACGGGACGGTTGCGCTCGATCACCTTGACGCGCACGCGGTCCTCGCGCCGCTCGAGCGCCATGGCGACGCCAAGTCCGACATTGCCGCCGCCGATGATGATGATGCGTTCCTGCTTGGACCGCGCCTTGCCAAAGATCTCGAGCGTGCGGTTCATGTCCTCGGTATCGGTGAACACATAGATCTGGTCATCGGAAAAGATCTGGTCGCCGGGCGCCGGGGCAAACAGCGTGCCCTTGCGCCGGATCGCCACGACGATGGCCCGCAGGGTCGAAAACAGGTCCGACAATTGCCGCAAGGGCGTGTTGATGACCGGGCAGTCAGGGCCGATGGCAATCCCCAGGAGCTGCCCCTTGCCGTCGAAAAAGCTCTCGGTGTCAAAGGCGGTAGGCGCGCCAAGGCGTTGCAGCGCGGCCTCGGCCACCTCTTTCTCAGGGCTGATGACCACGTCGATGGGCAGATGGTCGCGGCGGTAGAGGTCGGAATAGATCGCGTCGAGGTAGCTCTGCGCGCGCAGCCGGGCGATCTTGCGGCCGATGTTGAACACCGAATGGGCCACCTGGCAGGTGACCATGTTGACCTCGTCGCTATGCGTGGCCGCGATGATCATGTCGGCATCACGCGCGCCGGCCTGTTCCAGCACATCGGGGTAGCTGGCAAAGCCCGCGACCCCCTGCACATCCAGCGTCTCGGTGGCGCGGCGCACGAGGTCGGCGTTGTTGTCCACCACTGTTACGTCGTTGTCCTCGCTGGACAGGTGGCGCGCGATCTGCCAGCCGACCTGTCCCGCGCCGCAGATGATGACCTTCATCGCATGTCCTCAGCGGTTACGGTTGCGAGAAGTGGCAGAGCCGGCCGGATAGGTCAATCGCACCGGGTCATTCCTCATCGACATAGGCGATCCGGCCGCCCGATTTGCTCGACGTGACCACACCGAGGCTTTTGAGCTTGCGGTGCAGCGCCGACCGCTCCATCCCCACAAAGCTGGCCGTCCGGCTGATGTTGCCGCCAAAGCGGTTGATCTGGGTGAGCAGATATTCGCGTTCGAACAATTCGCGCGCCTCGCGCAGCGGCAGCGTCGCGAGGCCGCCCGACAGCACCACACGGCCCTCCTCGTTCGAGGCATCTTCGGCAGACGGCAGCTCGCGCGCGGCAATGTCGCCGCTGCTTTCTCCAAGGATAAGAACACGTTCCACGACGTTCTTCAACTGGCGCACATTGCCGGGCCACAGCATGGTCTGCAACAGCGCGCGCGCGTCATCGGCCAGGCGGCGCAGCGGCAGGCCCTGGGTGCGGTTGAGCTGCGCGATGAAATGCTCGGCCAGCAGGGGAATGTCCTCGCGCCGTTCCTCCAGCGCAGGCACCGCGATCGGCACCACGTTGAGCCGATGATAGAGCTCCTGGCGGAACTGGCCCTCGCTGATGGCTTCCTGCAAGTCCTTGTTCGTGCTCGAGATCACCCGCAGATCGACATTCACCTTGTCGGTGCCGCCCACCCGCTGGAACTGCTGGTCCACCAGCACCCGCAGGATTTTCGACTGCGTGCCCAGCGGCATGTCGGCCACTTCGTCAAAGTAGATCACGCCGCCATTGGCCTGCTCGAGAAGGCCCTTCTCCACCCCCTTCTCGGCGCTCTCACGACCGAACAGCACCTCTTCCATCCGATCCGGTTCGATCGAGGCGCTGCTGACGGTGACAAAGGGACCGCCCGCGCGGTTCGAATTGGCATATATAGCGCGCGGCGATTTCCTTGCCCGACCCCGGCGTGCCTGTCAGCATGACGCGGCCGTTCGACTTTGTCACCTTGTCGAGCTGCGCGCGCAGGGCCCTGAAGGCCGCGCTTTCCCCCAGCATTTCGGCGGTAAAGGTCTCGCCCCGCTTGAGCTCGATATTCTCGCGCCGCAGTCGTGACGTCTCCATCGCGCGGCGGATCACCACCATGAGCTGGTCGATGTTGAAGGGTTTCTCGATGAAATCATAGGCACCCTGCTTGATCGCGGCGACGGCTATCTCGATATTGCCATGGCCCGAAATGATCACCACTGGGATGTCGGGATGGTCACGCTTGACCGTTTTCAGGATGTCGATCCCGTCCATCTTGCTGTCCTTTAGCCAGATGTCGAGGATCATCAGCGCCGGATGTTCCTTGGCGATCTCGGCCATGCATTGTTCCGAGTTACCTGCAAGTCGGGTCGTAAAGCCTTCATCTTTCAGGATATCCGAGATGAGTTCGCGAATGTCGCGTTCATCATCGGTGATCAGGATATCGCCCATATCGGCCCTCATGCTGTTGCTCTTGTGACATGTGTTGCTGCCGGTCGGACCGGCAGGTGGATGACAGCCATCGCGCCGCGGTGGTCGCAGCCGGCGAACAGGTCGGCATCCTCGAGCGCGAGTGTGCCGTCATGTTCCTCGATGATCTTGCGCACGATCGGCAGGCCCAGGCCGGTGCCTTTGGCCCGCGTCGTGACATAGGGTTCGAACAGGCGGGCGCGGTCCTCCGGAAGGCCGATGCCGTTGTCCGAAATGGTGATCAGCGCCTCGTCGCCATCCTGCCGCATCGCGATCCTGATTTCCGGGGCGTAACCTTTGGGTGCGCCCTTTTCCTCAAGGCTCTCAATGGCTTCTCCGGCGTTCTTGATGAGGTTTGTGATCGCCTGCGAGATCATCGTCGCGTCGATCTGGGCGATGACCGGGGTGTTGGGCAAACGGCCGTGCAAGGTGACATTGCCCAGAGCCGCCTCTTGCAGGGTGATCGCGTCGCGCATCAGGCTGGTGAGGTCGTGGTCGGCGCGCTCGGGCTCGGGCATCCGGGCGAATTTGGAGAATTCGTCCACGATGCGGCGCAGGTCGTTGGTCTGGCGCACGATCACATCGGTCAACTGGTCGAGCGCCCCGGCCTCGTCGCCCAGCTTGCCGCGGAACTTGCGCTTGATCCGTTCGGCCGACA
>Ga0210025_1005258_pt1 | contig 10587 bp, 7 predicted proteins | sample CryGeyme20150102_FD_183989 | JGI IMG/M metagenome (GOLD analysis project Ga0210025, IMG submission 183989) | Groundwater microbial communities from Crystal Geyser aquifers in Utah, USA - Crystal Geyser metaG 2015-0102 (SPAdes) (version 2) | ecosystem: Environmental > Aquatic > Deep subsurface >...
GTTCATATTACTTAAGCCCAACAAATGCTACTTCCAAAAACAACCCCGGGATTGTGTTTTTCCCCATCCCGGGGCAGTTTTGGAAATCCCGGGGTAGGGATATCCCTCGATTGGTGACAACACATGTGATGTGATTCATCTTTGTGATGAGCTGTTCGATAATGATGTGACATGTTGTGTACAAATACGCGAGCGTAGCTAGTACGTGGTGGCATGTGCGCTCTAGTAATTTAACAACCAACATTCGAATGAATGTGCGTCTAGAAATGGAAGATATCATCTCGTTTCCTGGCAATTTTAATTATTAAATTTATTTATGTGCTTGTTCGTTACTTTGTTCGTTCCTTGACAAAATAATAGAAGCCTCAATACAAGTAAGTCGTCTTGGACTACTTGTGCTGATCCAGACTCTGCTGTCTGCTCTGACTTTATAGATTGGAAGATATTGATAAGTCAACGAATTCTCATTTTGCATCTATATAAATCGATTTAGTTGATCCATTGATTGATCGCCTCAGAACAGAACATCACTTACACAGTATAGCATATAGCATCATCAATGGGACCAACTCTGTATCGACTGGCTTCCGAACGACGCTACAATAGCATAATTGAACACATTCAAAATCATCCAGAGGATGTTCACTGGAGGGATCGATATGGTTCATCCGTCTTGCATCTAATGTGCCAGGCTCCAGATGTTACGGAATCCTTGTTGGAAGCTGTGAAAGCAGTCCTGAGAGCAAGTCCATCCCATCTGATTATCAGTCAAAATCGTGCTACGTGCACGCCATTGCACTATGCGGCTGGGAAGCGTATGATATGGGGAGGGGGGGATGACAGGGGCACAGAATTGGTTTTGCTGTTGTTAAAGCATGGCCCCGAGGCCGTTTCAGTGAGAACCTCCAGTGGATCAAAAGCCGGACGAACGCCCTTTCATATTGCTTGCGAAGCCAATGCTGATAGTCGGGTACTGAAGGCCATGCTCTTGATCAATCCTAGATTGGCGACAGAACCGTATGTAAAAAAGGATGTGTACAGTGTCGCGGCGCATCCATTGCAATTGCTGTGGAACAGCAGAGCCGACGCCAACCGAAGGGGTCCTACTAGCTCTACTACGAGCACCACGACATCGACAACTCACGAGAAAATGGCACTTCTCTTACGAGCGGCGCATTACGGAACCGTAGATGATACATTTCACCAAGGATCACCGGTTCTGTTACTGCACGCGGCTTGTTCGGTGCGGTGCCCGCAGGATTACTTTTTGCAACTCCTTGAACAGCACAGAGATCAAATATCGACCCGTGACGAACGTGGCTTGTTACCGCTCCACTATGCAATTGAGCATGCCTCGGTCGAGTCCCAACCCTACACTCAATTTGTAGTAGAATCTTTGTTGCAAGCCTATCCGCAGGCAGCATCCGTACCGAATATAGAAGGACGCTTGCCGTTACATGTGGCACTTATGGATTCGAAATTGACTTGGCACAAGGGAGGCATTCAAGAAATTGTATTCGCTTTTCCAGAAGCTTTGCGAATACCAGATCCAATAAATGGTCTGCCTCCATTTCTGGCGTCGGCTTATCATGCCATTAAAAGTATGTTGCATCTATCGACAACTTTTGAATTGCTTAGGACTGCTCCAGAATTGATGGAAGATATTGCGAGATGACGAGGTGATGAGTGTCCAAGGAACCGAATACAGTACATTGAGGCCATTGCTGTGGCACACGAGGCACGACCTTTCTTGTGAATTTTTTACAGGACGATAAATGAATAATGAACGTCAGAAGGTAGTGCTTGGCACTTTCAAATAACTATGTCAAACATTTTTAAAAACTAATGGAACATAACTTCACTACAATGATCATCCTTTTCCAAAATAATTTTCTCTGTTTGCTAACTTTGTTGTTTCAGAGCTTCCGTAGGTGCCGGAGTGGGTGGTGGATTGGGGCCCATGGCGTAGTATCGCCACGCCTGATAATATTCCCGACCAGTCGCAGGGTCAACAAGAATGTCCTTGTCGCGTCCTGCGTCTTGCAAAAGCAGTCGTCTCCAATGCCGCAAGAACAATCGTTTGTATCCTGCTGCAGTGTCCATGTTTTGAAACTTGGGACTTTGAATGTAATCATTGAAAATCTGCATGTACTCGGCACGTGTTCTGTGTTTGTAAAAGTCATCCAGTTCAATTACTGGAAGATTTTCAAAAAGATCCATGGAACCCAAGGGCAGTTTTGGTACAATAGGGATTACCCCAAGCATTAAAAGCTCATAGTTCCGATAGCAATCCCAGCCAGCTCCCTTTGGGCTAAAACCAAAGAGAAATTTGCTAGTGGCTCGATACTGTGCGTCAGGATTCATATGCCCGTCAGCGTGACATGAAAAGTCATCTTTATTCTTACGACCTGTGGAAGGTTTGTCGACTTCATCACAGAGCTGACGGAATAAAGGTCCTCGTGTTGCATTTGAATGCGGGTTATTAATGGCCCATCTCACGTAAACATTGTCATAAAAGGCATCGTTAATCTGATCGGTATTGTTGGTCTTCAACGCATCCCACGCTGAGGATTGGGTCCATCGTTTCCTTTGAGCACCAGAAAAGGGGTCCGTGTAATTGCGGAGTTCCCAGAACTTGTTCAGCATTCGGGACTGGTCGTGCCATTTGCTGAGCCCGAGTGGCATAGCTCTAAATTTGCCTTTTGAACGATCCTTCATTTCCTGGGTGAGCGCTTCGCCTTGCGGTGATCTTTGGTTGTTTTCAGGCAGCCACTGTGGATTGGGATTTGTACCGTACCACCGAATCATATGACTGTCTTTATAAATTTGTTCCCAGTAATTCCTAGGCGATTCACCATCCGATTCACTCGTGATAATGACATATTCATGTTTCATTTTAGGCCGGATTTTACCGAAAAAATGCGCCAGTGTTCCTGAATGATTGTCAATGCTAATGATTGTTCCAGGCTGTAAACACGGGGCTACATTTTCGTTGATTAACAAGTGGTTTCTGTAATTGTGTGCTCGAAGCTTGAAGCCAGAGTCGGAAAATTCAAGCCCGCCGCGATTGGGATATTGCTCTTGCAAGATGTCCGCAAGATCCATACCATCGACCGTGTTGACTATGTGATGGTCATCCTGGTCCAATGAAATGGCAACAGTTTCGGCACAGCAGTGAACCTCTTCGGTACTATGTGGAGGTGCTTGATGATGGCATATTCTCTTTGGCACAAACCAGGGATGGGCTCGTTCTAGAACGGTAGCCTCTTGATATGCTGATTTATAAGGTTGTTTCGCATTTCTCGCAAGATTTTCTTCGGCGAAAAAATCTGCTGGATACTCGTGATAACGTTTAATTTCGATGGGGGCTGGAGTTGGTGCCTGTGGGAGCGGCGTTTGCAGCGGCAGGAAGCCCGTCTGTACTATTTCACTATCGGATGAGAGTGATCTCTCCATCTGCGCTCCTTCTATTTGCTCCTTGGGGATCAATTCTAACCCAGATAATTCATCCTCGCCTTTAAACATGGATGGAGCATAATAGAACGACCGGACCAAGAAAAATTGGAAGAAGGAAGAGCCCAAGATGAAGAGCCACATTCTCAACGACCATGCTCCACTTCGTTCATGTTTGTGTGTGTGTGCGGTATGCACGATGGTGCTACTGCTACCTAAACTACGATTTGTTGTGCTTGCGGGCCGCGGCATCTTGAATCAGAGTGTAGCTTGTGTTAGATGCTTTGCAACGTGTGTGATTTGTTATTACAGTACTCAGTACGTATTGATCGTGCTTCGATGCAGCTTTCGCGCAAGAAAGATTGCGCACGGGACCGTACCAGGTAAAAAGCAAAAATTTCAAAAGTCATTGGATGACCTGGAGAGTTATGGCAATGACTGACGTGAAATCGCACTCCTTCCGTTGATACTGTAGCCCCCTCCAAACCTATTATTGAAATCTGTTTTCCATGATCTTGTTGGCGATAAAAAAATTAATAGTTTGCTGATTAGAAAATAATCAAAAGCTTTTTGGTTGATTGCATTGCATACCTACCTGTAACCAGTTCGATGGCAGAAGCTAGATGACCCATTCTGCCTCTATTACTACTAGCTAGTGGTAGCTGCCTACCAAAACACGCTTATTGCGCAGTAAAAGTGGCCGTGAGCAGAGTTCAGTTCTAGCGCATATACATGTTGTAGTATCAGCCGGACAGACTGAAGAAAATGAAGTTTCAACTCAGACATGAATGTAAGGCGCAGAGGATCGATAACAGGACTGAGGCATCTAACAATTTACCAAGTACTGAAGGAGCTAGGAACAGCTAGCTGGCTAGTAGTGAAGAAGTAGAGTACTCTACGCAGTAGCCACTAAGAGATCAGTGATCTTTGGAAGAAACCCAGGGTTTTCCTTTCTGTCATCTCGAGCGTTCATGGTTCGACTGGTGCGACAGGAAAACCGGAAATATCTTTATTTGCTGCCCCAAGTAAGTGTTCATTAAAAAACGGACGTCCTGTTGGAGGCTGGTGCAATAGCACTACACCGTGTAGGTAGCATTGTAGGCAGCTGTAGTTGTTTGCCTCCTCGCTACTAGTGCGATACAGCAGCTACTTGGTTGATGAATGACGTAAATGCTTCCTGTTTGCGTTCGTCCGCGCATTGCTACTACTAAAACACCTACTCGACTGGTAGTATACTCGAGTATTCAATTATTTTAGACCCTTTTTACTAGACTACATAAATACCAGTAATAATAGTCCGTGCTTATGCCCTTTGTTGTCTGCCATGGACAACAAAAGAAATTTTCTCGACGCACGAAGCAAGACGAAAAGCTTGGCATGCGTAGCCACTCCAAAAAAATGTATCAAAAGAGAGAATCGAATTCTCCTCTTTTTTCAAAGTAGCTTCACTATGTACCCAGAAGAAAAGTCTTGGATTGAACTCTGTGTCAATAGATGATAGAACAAGACAGGTGTTGTCATCCGAATCGAAAGTGAGAGGTTTTGTTTGTGTGTGCATTAAATCGAAAGGAAGGCAGTAAACTGAATGAACAGCCAAGGAACTCTCTGGTGCCTTGTCTACTACCAGTCTCCCTCGCAGCTTCCAAAGTAATTTAGTACTCTATATTATATTATTTTGAATATCGGTGTGGTGAAGGACAGCGGTGTAATTAGACAACAACTCCGTTAAAAGAGATAGAACGGTATATCAGAGTGAGGTGCAGAAACTGGTTGTCTGAGTAGTTGACATTAGATTCCCTGACTAGCCTGTTCTCTTGGACAACAGACCAATAGTTCAAAGTTCAAACGCTCTATTTTAACGGGACACCGTGTAAACTGTGAACAAACAACTGGTATTCTTATCAACAGCTTCAATGCAAGCAAGTCAGCAAAACAGCCTTGAAGGAACAACCAATAATCGCGAGTGGTGGACTCGAGCGGACAAGAAGAAGAAGGAGAAACGAAAAACGGAGGATCGAAAGACCAAGACGAGAAAGAAGTACTCTCTTACCTCCAAGAAGATCCATCCAGTGGCTGCAATGGCTGACGGATCCGAACCTGCCGTGTCCACTACATCGGACGACCATAAAAATGGCGGCGAAACTTCCAAGGAAAAGGATCCCAACTCTAAAGATTCACTCACAAGTGATACTGCCCCAGGGCTCGGTCAAGTCACGGACTTCTCCTCCTCCGAAGAGACGAAGATTGATTCGAGTCCCAACAAACTGGTCGATCCTGCACCGCCTGTGCGGGAGAGCAGCTACACCTCAGATAGCGATCCTTATATTTACAGTGATGACAGCGAGTCCTTATCTGACGCATACTTTCGACCCAGTTTCAACGATTACCCGGCAGTTCTGTACCCGTCGCAAAGATTAGTGTCTTCCGCGACCAGTTCTGCCTTGGAGATTGATCCGCTGAATGCTTTGCCTCCACACCCCAATAGCTCTAACCCTGGTGGCTATGGCACTTTACACATTCCAACTTCTGAATACTCCGCTTCATCTTTCAAGAAGACTGCATCTATCGCATCCATCATGGAGGATGCCCCCGTCGAAGACGAAGAACAGCAGTTTTTGAATGACGACTCGGCCCAACAGCTTCACGATTATTACGGGTATACAGCGCCAGCAGCAGCTGCAGAAATGGATGCCGAATATCTCCGGAAAAGCAAGAAAGAACGACGACGACTCCGCAAGCAACAAAAGGCGGCTGCCCGACAACGCCAAATGAAAATGGTGCATAACCAAAAACAACGGGATCGAGAGCAGACCGTTTCGGAAGTAAAGGGACGGCCTCAAGATGAAACGGTGTATCACGATACCTATGTTGCCTATATTTTTGTGGCACAATTGGTTACTATCTTGATCCTGGCGATTGGTTCTGCTTCTTCCGCCATGCTGCACAAGGAAGCTCCTGCTTGGGCTACACTGAAGCAGGCTACTTCTGACGGCCAGTCTTCGGTGGTTTCAACAGCGGCAACAGTAGCACCAACAAAGGGAAAAATGACATCGCTTCCCACAGGCAACAAATCCGGGCGCCGGCTTTTGCAGTTTCATTTTGCGGAATTGGATTCTAATTATTCGCACCTCCGGCGGCTCCATAAAGCTGCCGACAATTCCGCTTCCGCCGCTAGTAGCGCAAACGAAACGGACGCAGGTAAAATAGACGACGGCGCCGAATCTGATGCAGATGCATCCGGCCAATCGCCTGCAGTTTCCAGCAGCTCCTCTAGTGAGCACCCGGAGGCAGAGCCGGTGATAATTACAAAATCGAAATCCGAGTCTCCGGAAAACGCACATGAACCAACATCGTTTACTATCGACTATCGCAATACTATTGGTCTCATTGGAATATCAGGATTTTATGCTTGTATCCTATCCTACTTGAGCTTTGGGTTTATGCTCATTATGTCGAGGGCCCTGATTCAGGTCACGCTGGTATTTTCCATACTGTTGGCTGTGGCGTGGGGTATTCTGGGCTTGACAATTAACCCGTACGGTCTTATATCGATCATGGGCTTTGGCGCGCTCTTGTTGACGCTAAGCTACACCGTTTTCAACTGGCAGAGAGTTCCCTTTGCGTCCACAAATCTGCATACGGCGCTTTGTGCTATGCGATGTACCAGCGACATTACAATCTTAGGCATGGCAGCCATTATGGTATCGTTTGCTTGGTGCTTTTTGTGGAGCATGGCATTCATTGGAATCGTCGACATCTACGATCCTGCAAAGTGCTCAAATGGCACTTGTCTCTTTGAGGTTCCCTTGGTGCAGATTGGTCTCTACGGGTTTTTTCTTATTTCTTTCTACTGGACCAACTCTGTCATCAAGAATGTCTTACGCGTTACAGTCGCGTCTACTATTGGAACCTGGTGGTATTATCCTCAAGAGATCAGTCCCTTTTGCAGTCCTGCCGTAGGACAACCTCTTATTCGCTCCCTGACAAAATCGCTTGGATCGATTTGTTTGGGGAGTTTGTTCTCGCAGGCTGCCCAGATAACCCGTGTCATCGGGCAATGTTTTTGTTGTGTTTCCAATTTTCGGCGGCATGCTTCACAAAATAGCTGCGAGAATCCAGACACAGACTACAACAAAAATGAGATCCATACTGCCACACTTGCAACAACAGAGGAGGAGACCACTGCCGAGGAGGAGAAGCCTGCAGCTGCTTTGTCGACGGCGCCTAAGGAGATGAGTGTCCAATCGAGCTCCAAGATTGCCATTGGCCGTTTTCAGAGTGTCAATCGGTTACGCGGCTTCAATCGCTGGGCTTACAGCTACATTGGATTGTATGGTTATGGCTTTGTAGAGGGTGGCGAAAGAGCCCTCGAACTTTTTGAAGCCCGTGAGTGGATGGACGTTGTCCGTGATAATCTCATTCAAAATGTCCTGATGATGGCAAGCATCGTGATTGGAGGTAGCACCGGCTGCTTTGCCGTGCTTGCGGAGGAAGTGGATGGATATGATCTTACCACCTTCCATAAACCCGTGACAACCGTTTTTGTGATTGGATCTGTCCTTGGAGTTGTCCTGTCCAATGTTCTTTTATTGGGCGTTGTGAGCAGTGCCGTGAACACTGTGTTAATTTGTTTTGCGGCAGGACCGTTTGAATTCAACAAGAATCATCCTCGATTAAGTCGAGAGATGCGAGAGGTTTGGAGTCAGCAAGTTTGGGAACCAGCAACATGAGCGTGTATTGTTGGAGCTGGATGGAAGCTAGCTACTATTTGCCTGCCACGAACCGCTACGCACCACCGAGATCAAAAAATGATTGTCTTGTACTGTATACATGTATTTATTCATATGCATATCCTGCATACTGTTTCGTTCTCCTTCCTTTCTGGCGAAGAAGATTTGGATGGTATATGTTCACTGTTTCCGAGTAGTCCAAGCTCACTGAATCAAAATTGCTTGGTTCTTTGAGCTTGTGAAGTAACAATATTTACCTGTTTGTAAAATTATGATTCAATTTATCACACGCGCCTTACAAAAGTAGACCCCATGTTTGAACTTCAATATTTACTACTCTGAATAATAGCTAGCTGAATGTAAATGTTGCTATACATTGTTGATAGTAATGCATCATGCAGCGATGCAACGCTTGATATTGAAAAACAAACACAATTACTATACAGTATGTATTTTATTGGAATGCTGTTGACACAATGTGTTGGTGGGGGCTCTAAACCTGATGATGCCAGGAGTAGCCCCTTTTTGCTTACAATGGATTCGAAACAAATAATCTTTCTTTCAACGTTTGATACTACTTCATCCGCCCTACTCTTCAATTTAGTCATCCAAAATGGTAAACTCACCCAGCCAGGTGCGGACTACCTCATAGGTAAGGAACATGAGGGCAGAGTTGGGTACAACCTTGAGCAAGTGAACACCCATTCCAGAATAAAGCCCTTTCGCTCCTTCTTCCGCTGCGATTACTCGTAGCGTTGACCACATTCCAGTGTATTTGAACAAGCCCTCTCGTGCTTGTTCACGCATTCTGGTTCGCGCCACTTCGTGGGGATATGTGGCCATTGCAGCAACCAGCTTCGCTGCTGCAGCCGCCGTAAAGTACGTTCCTTTCGCGAGCTGATCCGTTGGTTTCAGTCCTTGGGCTGCCCTTTTTTTGTTTTGGCTCGCCACAAGTCTGGTTTTGATTTGTTCGTAAAGAATAAATTGCATAGCTCCTTCTGTGCAGCCCCAGTAGCTGGCTTGAATGCCCTTGTAAAATCCTCCGATCCCTTCTTCCCGGAAGATTGTTCCAATTGCATCACCATATCCCGCGTACGCTCTCTGTCCAACCGCTTCATCTGCTAGAATTTGCATCCGCGCTCGAACCATCCAGATCGGATTAGTGAGCGTATTACCAACAACTCCTGCCGTGAAGCCAGAAACCAATGCATTTGGAATGGACCCTTCGGGTGCGTACGGCGCCAGTGCTTTTTTGCATCGTTGGTAGGCATAAAAATAGGCCGATCGCGAGGGAATAATACCGATTAAAGTTGGAGCAAGACCACGAAAGAAACCAGCAAATCCATCCCGCTCTAAAATTGCTTTGGCTAATTGAATAGGATGATGGCTGCTTCCAAACATTCCACCCTTGGCAGCATTTGAAGATTGCAATTGTGTCTTAACTACTTCCAATGGATTTGTTATTGTGGATGCCACGGTTCCGGCAACTCCACCAGAAAATAAACTGTACAAAGTATAAAACATCATGAATACATGAGTTTCCACCGAAATTGTTACAAGTGCGAAACAGCAAACACATACACGTGCATTCTCTTGCTTACTTGAAGGCCTCATATTGTCTCGATGTCATGGTCTTGACGGCAGCAGAGGCTCCTCCTCCTCCGCGATGATCTGGCTGCAGCCCAGCTTTGGAAACACGGTCTTGGGCATTGGTTGTCTGAGGAATATTGGAGCTACTGCGTGATGCAGACAAGGCTTCCATTTGAGGAGTCTTTTTCCGAACATTCGTCGCAAATCTCGAAAACGGAGCGGCATCGGATGCCACAAAAATCAGTGTCAGGAAAAAAAGAATGCGATTCATTCTTTAATTTTTGCAAGATGATGAAATGGAAGGCTCGATGAAAATGGATTATTTCTCAAGAGATTTGGGCATCAAAAACTGGCGATGAGAGGCAAGAGTTGATCAGAACTTAATGTCATCTATTTTGTTGTGTTTTTGAAATTTGAGTTTTTTTTTTAATTTTCCATGGCCGAGGAATATCTTCTCGGCTTAAAAGACAACTGATGAATCTCAGTCAAACCCGAGTAGTGTAGTCTTGTTAAATTTATATGCTCGGGTTTCCTCTTAAAAAGTACATTTGTGAATAGTTCCCCTCTACAGTACTAGCTACAGTACTACATCAGAGAAGAGCACCCTACGTATGGCAGAATTTCTCTGTAAGGGTTACAGAGATATCTGCCATGCCCGGGATATTTTACATAACACAAATCTTTTAGTTTCTCTAATATAGCATTTACAGTACCGCATAGCTAAATATTTTGTAACACGTTTTTTTTAATTATGTAATGTTAATCAGATTTTCAGTAATCATGCATGCCACCCCTTTCTACTTACACGAAATCT
>Ga0210025_1005261_pt1 | contig 10586 bp, 9 predicted proteins | sample CryGeyme20150102_FD_183989 | JGI IMG/M metagenome (GOLD analysis project Ga0210025, IMG submission 183989) | Groundwater microbial communities from Crystal Geyser aquifers in Utah, USA - Crystal Geyser metaG 2015-0102 (SPAdes) (version 2) | ecosystem: Environmental > Aquatic > Deep subsurface >...
CTAGTACCATCGATGCGGGACAATGGCCTACATGGCTCCTGAAATATACACAAGTGACAAAACCTGCCTCCCTTATGGAACCAAATCAGACCTATTCTGCCTTGGGATCATCAGTTACATCATGATGATGGGAATGAACCCTCTCAAGGGAAAAACTTAGGCTCAGTTCGACCGTAGCCTTCCAATTGAATGGAATTCCATTGAACTGAAGAAGAAATGGGGTTCTGAGGCTCAGGAAATGGTGGCTGGTTTATTATGCGATAAATCGGTTCGTAGATGGGATGCTCAAAAATTACTAACCTGTTCTTTTTTAGATCGTGGCAAGGAGAAGATTGATGAGGACACATCTACCCACTAAGACAAGGGTTACTTATAGAGAGTAATCCAATGATTCATATTACTACTAATGCTTTGTCTTTGTTTGGGGAAGATGGAGTGAATGCCTCAAATTTCAGTCACATAATCAGATGTCTCACATATAAGTCCACATAATCAAAGGGCATCTTCGGATTAGACCATCACGGCCATGCCTAGGGTGATCATGTTGATGTTTATCTTTTTGTTTCTGAGGGTGTACATCTTCAGGAAGTAGTAGGATTTTGTCTGACGATACTCGCTCTTGTATATGTGATCCAGTTTCTCTAAAAATATCAGCTACAGCTCCTCAATCTTTTCGTTTATTTCCTAAAAATATCTTTCCCTCTCCTATACCTAGTCTCCTTCGTCACAGCTCTCCAGGCTGATGATCGATTGCTTGAGATTATTGAGAAGGTTGGCATGTATTTATTTGATAGGTCGGTCTTCAATGTCTTTGATTATATTTTTGATCTATTCGAGACAGTTATGCCTGTCAACTATTTCCTTGTTACTGACCCGGTATTTAACTATCATTAATTTCTTCCAGTACTCCAAAGTCACCGAATATTTGTTGGTCCCATCCTCTCTATCTCTTGTATTGAGGAAGCTTTCAAAGATATCAATGAACTCGCTCTCCATCAGAAAATCTCTCATGGTTTTAACAATATCATGATGTCTACCAGTGGGTAGTAACATGTGATAGATCCTCTTTTTGAATAAAGGATAGACTATACTCGTGAAGAAGATGCCGAGAATGTTGAGGTCCCTTATCATTTGAAGAATGGGATACTAGGGCAATTGGATGCAGATAGATCTGACAATAGATTGTTCTCCGATGTGAGTGCAGTATAGGATGATGGTGGCTAGGTTAAAGCCAAAGCCTATACCGAACACCGTCAGAAGCTATCCCTTCATGGAGTATTTGGGGTGTACTAAAGTTTGCAACCAAATGCAGTAGATGAGTGCGGCTAGCCAAATGAACTCATGAATTGTTTATTTTATTCCAAAACTAAGCTCCTGATTTCTGACATTGGTATCGAAGGAATATGTGTTGATATCGATGAAAGTCAAAAACACATCCTCCTCATTCGAATTTGAAACAAAGATAGGGATGCACTTTAGCACAGTGACTAATGTGAAGAAAACCACCAAAAAATACTAATGTTTCATGAACTTGAATATCCAGGTTGTCCTTCTAGAGATGTCAATTTCATGAGCATATGCCAATCTGAGACTTCGCATGATGTATAGTAGGTAGAGGCTGCCATCCAAAGCGTAAAAGACTGCTCGATAGGTGTACTTGAATTACCCCCAGTTGTAGGTGAAATAGTTGTAGGTATACGCAAGAGGGTACATGATGAGCTGAATGGCAATACACGATATCATCAGTATACACAGCACTGGCGACCGTTCTTTCATGGGGTAGTAGTCCTTGAAGATGAACCATTCAGATCCAATCCTTACGCATAGGGTCAGGATGAGCAGCATCCAGCCGATAGATAGGTATACCTTAGGGTTGATATCTTCATCCAGAAAGTACTCGCAACCACAAAATAGTTGAACACAGTTCTTGCTCATAGATTATATATGTCAGATTCATAAGGCAAATACACACGAGAACATTATAAAGCTGACTTTCAGGTCTTGGAAGGAAAAAGCATTGTTCGGTCGCCACGATAAAGCGATGTATGGGGAGAACGGATAGTCCTTCCAGTACTTGGATGACCGTTTTTAGTCGATTTGTCGCTATCAACGCCTTTTGACAGAAAAGATGGCTTGTGTTTGTGAGATACAATTTTTTCTATGCTTTTTTACTTGCTTGTTTGGATCTTTCGATAAGTCTATCTTAGATTTGCCATTTTTTCCTACTTCTTCTCCAGCTATCGGAGCAGCAACTATTTTTGACTGCTCAACTATTTCTTACATTTTTATAGTGATTTTTTCTCAACTTTGGGCCCATGCTTACTGTTCAGGTCTATCCTGCAAGTGGGTATATTGCTATTGCGTTCTCGAAGGGAATTTTAGTGTATGGTTGAGTTCATTTTGAGCTTAGATGTTTTAAGAAAAGGCTTACTTTTGTCCTTACTGAGACTTGGATGTCCTTTATGACTATCTTCCCGGTCATAGAGGACGTTAATGGTTTTTGAAGGGATGGTAAAGCGGTTAAACATTAATATTAAATTTTATTAGACTGATTCAATTTAGTCTATCGGGCCTTATTAGCCTCTCAAATGTCTGAAGGAGGGAAGATTCGATATTGTCAATATCATACTACCCAATGAACAAGTATGCATTAGTCCAAATTAATAACACTTTATTATCATCGTCAATGCAGGTAGGCAAAATAACAAGATAGGAGTTTCTATCCACTCACTGTCTCTCTATCAAATTGGTCGACCTCGAAAAGAGTCTCCTCCAGCGCAACGTAGCCTCCCGTATTAGTCAGAAATTTGTGTTCGAGATTGTGACAGATCGTACCACTTAGTTAGTCAAAAAAACCTACTCTGAGCTCAAGCACTTTTCAGCTGAGGTACGATATGTTTCTATTAAGTTGGTGCAGAAAAATGGAATGCAGTAGCTAAGTTTAGGAACCCGTATTCGATCATCAGAGCAGTACAAAGAAGTGGAAGCATTTATCAAAAAGTTAAGCGGAGGATATTTAACCCGCAAGGAGGATGAGGTAGATTCTTTCAAAAAAAACAGCTTAAGAAACTACCTCTATAACTTGTTTTATGCTGTCATTGACAATCCATCTTCTGACTAAGAATAAGGAACCGGAACCACCAGTACAGATAGAAAGCCAACCAGTAAGAAATCGGAAAATGACTAACCTTACTCAGCTCGTAAATTTTCAGAAGAATCTCCTGAGGGGAAGCCAGAGTTCAAGTTAGAGAAGAGAATGAACAAATAGAAAACGGATCATCACTATCTGAACAAACTCAAGCACATTTATCGATGGAAAAAAGATGAGTCGAGTGACGAAAAGCCCTATTTTAGCCAAAAAATGTAACAGAATAATTATCAAGGTGGATAAGAGAAGGAACTGGATGGTATCCAAAGCAAGTTTCTTTGAATGATAATATGCTTATCATCAGTGAAGAAGCACCCTCCCCTAAAACGATCTACATTATGAAAAAATTCGAGATATTTTTGGCAGAATAAAACTATAGGAGAATCGTAAAGAGTATAGTATATAGAGAATCAATCACAAACTGCTTGCACAGGAAATTTAATTGAGAATGAGACCAATTTCTGAGCTTTAGGAAGATAGTGAAGATCTCTAAAAGTACATCTGGCTTTTGACCAAATTCAAAGAAGCAGCTTTATCAATTCCTCACTTCGATCAGGAAGTTGTCGACTATGTTATGATTCGCTTGTCAAACAAAAAAAATAAATTCAGTCATGAGGATGAAAAAAGACCCTCTCGATAGCTGTATTTCAAATTCATTCATTAGTACGACGTGTAATTATTAGTTTATGTAGGGTGTGCTTCCCAATGCAGTTAGATTGTGTCGTTAATATGCTTTTTCCTATCACAAACCACTATGGAAAAATATAAGCTTCTGTTGTGGAGAGCCGTGAAGCAGGAATAATTCCAAACTTCCGATAAAACTCAATAAATTTCATAGTGCCAATTCAGAATATTTATGACTACATTTACAATCCAAAACCAAAGCGAAAAGCTCCAGAAATCAGATTTTTCCTTCTTTCAAGTAAAATTTGCAACTATTCTATCAAACTAGATTACTTTTAAAAAACTAACAGACTAAGTTATTGTACAATGAAGAGTTAGGATATCTTCGAAGGAGATAAAGAGCCGACTGAGTTTTCAAGAGTAGAATTCAGGATTCAAAAGAACAGGTTCAAAAGGATTCTCTATTCTATTGAAGAGTATGTGGACTATCTGAGAGCTCTGTTCAATTTCTAGTACCCCTATCAATCTTATTTGTTTTATCTGATCCTGTCACTGGGCATCATCTTCTTCGATGCTAATTATCTCATTCACTATACTCTTCTTCTCATCGCTAGCATCATGATATACAACAACCCTAACTTTTCAAGCTGGAGTAGATAACTCATCTACATTCTTGGACTGACTGAAAAGATGAGAGATTTCACCGAAAAGCTAAAGACAAGAGTCAGGGGAAACAAGGCCTATATTAATTTCAGAGTCGATTTATAGAAGAAATGCTTCCTTTAGCAGTTTAAATTTGTAAATTTTTATTTATATAGACTCGTAAAGTTGGTCGGTCAATAATGCAAAAATACAATCGCTTCCAGTTGATGCTTCTCAAAGGACAGATACTAATGACTGAGATAGTAACAATGTGCTAAAAGATCAAAAACATTTTTGTTTGGTACCATCACCGTAAAACAAAAGAGCTTCTTTTATTATTATTAGTAGTCATTCTGGTCATTACTTTTCTACCGATCAAATTGATGCTCTTGATTGCCGTATTCAAAATGTTCAAGAAAGGTCTAACTCACAGAGTCAGAACGAGGGAGATGAACAAGGTCATTATTTTTGAAATATTTCACAAAATAGTTGAAGAGTATAACTACAATTAAGTAAAGGTTTATTTGCTCGACAGGAACCGCACTGTCGACAGAAAGGTCAATGAATACCATCATTTTGAGAAAAAAATCAGAGAGTGGATGAGTAGTAATCTTGGAGTTTAGATCGATGCTGATCTCTTTACTGAATCCAAAAATATGAATGAACTGCTCAACAATTTATCAGATTGTAAACGACGTTTCTTGATTCCTCTTTCAATTTGTACCAAATATAACTTCAACAAAGAATGGTCAAAAGCAGGGGGAGGTGTTTCTAGATTAATCTTTCTGATAAGAGGTTTTATCTCCAACATACCGAGCGACAGAAACATCATAGGTATAAGCTAGGAAGAGGTGGATAAGGAGGCGGAGTACGATTCTGATGATATGGAAATCTGATAATTTGTTAATTATTGTATTGAATTTAATCAGTTGTCAGGCCATACCAGGATTACATTATTTATTATAAAGGTGGCAATGGAATTAGTCAGCTATCTCAAAATAACAAGTGAACCTATACATGCTAGAAAAGGAAAGTTAGCCCCCATCAACCCTCTCAAATGTAAACGACAGGAACTCAAAATAAGGGGGGATCTCTCTCCAAAGGTGCAAGGATTGCCAAAAATTCATACTCTAAATCACAGTTAACTCACTCAATATATGAGCTGTGGAGGAATAAAGCTGAACCTTCGATTCAATCTTTCAGTGGAAAAGCGTAGGAAGCAATCGAACAACCAGTTCAAAGAGATAACCACCACCTCTATAATGCAGGTCAAAAAAGTAGACGACGAACCCCATACTGCTCCTATCACAATACCACAAAACAGGAAAGGCAAAAAGGTGATTTTTCCTCTGAGGAAGTCCAAAGTGTTGGAGAACCCTGAAGATCTTAAATATATTCGTAGGTTAATTTAAATCCCAGCCTAAGAAGTACTTTTAGGTACAAATAAAAATCGATAACCTTATGCCTTCTTCATTCCATAAAATTGTTACATATCCATTCACCCCTGTCAATCTAACATATTCGAACCATCATCTCATCCCAATATTCTCAATCCGTTCGGAGTAGTCGATATTGGGAATCAAAAATACGCGCTATTCAAAGATTACTAGAGTCAATGCTTCAGACAAATGTTGAGTGAATTTGGTAGAGTATCTGCAAAAATGACTAAGACATATATCCGACATCTGGTGAGTGCTGTCCTGCACCTTCACAGGAATGGACTCACGCATAATCGGATCAATCTTTGGAGCGTCTATCAAGATGGAGCAGGAAAAGCTCTCATCAATTGGTATGGTGCTTCTAAAGGGCCTATAACTGAGCAATAAAAGAAGAAAAACTTCTATTATTTTCCTCCTGAAGCCCTATTGTCAAGAAATTATTACTAAAGTCCCAAAAACGATGTCTGGGGAATCGGATGCATCACTCTTCAACTCATGTGCTAAGGTCATATTCGAGATCATTTCATGCATCCTTACAACAGGACCATTGATGAAGTGATGACCTAATCTGGTGATGTCTTAAGGAAGGTGAGACAAATGATGACAATGTTAGGGCTCGAGCATAATGAAAATAGATTTAGCGAATCGAATGCAAAAGAAGAACAAAGAAAGATGAGCGTATTGGGTCTCGATTTTATTTCGATGTGTCTGAGTGTGAATATTGATCGCAGGGCAGAGATTGGTCAGCTTCTGACTCATCCTTTTTTGGCTCAATGATAATTTTTACTTATTATAATCATATGAGTAATTTCAAAATCGAATCGATTCTCTCATCTTCAACCCTATAAGCCAGGCACATCCAGCTACCTCCTACGCCAGCCATCAGCATCAACATACCAACTCTTTCCCTACTAACATATAACCTCGATGACCTCATAGAATCAGTTTCAGAATACTTGAAAGGATAGAACAACCATCAGTTCCTTTCCAGCACTCTCAAAGTACTTGGATCGAGCCTAAATGATAAGAACCTTTCTGGAAATTTAGAGAAAATCATTATTGAAAATGAGGGAAATAAAAAAAGACTTTATGGTCTAATGACAATCTGGAGTCATTGTTGTTCGAACTTTGTTGCTGTTATGCTCAAAATGCCTCTTAAGGTAAGGAAGATGCTGATCAATACAATTGTGAGCTGTTACATGACATAGAGGACGTCAGGAGAAGGGTAGCTTCGGAAGCAACTTTCTCAGTTGATCACTATAACTGTTCAGAAAGAACTCAGTACCTAGCTTTGCAATGCATACATATAGAAAAAATAACCTTTAACTGTTCTAATATCTAAATGTAGTTAGATTAAAACTCAAAGCGAGGATCTTTTGACCTTGATTCAGGGAATAATCAAGTATGCTGTTGAAAAGAGTGACTCGAAAGTGTATAGCATGCTTTAGAATTTAAGTCTAAATGGATAATTGATTCGGTATATGATCAAACTGCTTCCCAATATTGCTACAACTCTTGTCAAACATTTCAGAAAAATTATCAATCTCTACAATATTTTCGACTCACACAGTATTTCAGCCTAATTTGGCTCAATGATAAAGTCTGCTACGAAATAATGGCTTGAATAAGATCACAACTATTGGCAGTGTGTGGATAAATACTACACAGCTAACAGCACCCAAAGATTGGATGTTATATTATGGGGGAAATAACTAGGAAGATAAAATATTTTTAATCAGTCGTTGTCGATCAAATATTTGTACAACTATTTTGAAGGAGATCCCTTTGAGTTCGATGTTGAAGATCGGCTTATTTCTTCTGCTCAATGCCACGAACCTTGGATCGATACTTATCGGTCAATTGGACAGGGTTCTTCTTTTGAATACTTTAACTTAATCGCTCTCAACGTGACCAATGCAGTCAAGCATTGGAAGATATATGATCCCTTTTCATTAGAAATCAAGCACAAAGGACTGAGAAAGATGATTGAAAACTTAAAAGATGGATTCAATAGTATACAACAACGTTACCTTTCAAAAAACAAAAAGATATAGCTGGTATACTCCAGTTTATTCATTCGCTTCGATTGTGAAGAAAGAGTTGTCACTTTCCAGCAACTTATAGACTTCTTAGACAAAGACATTCCTCTCGGTGCTAAAAATTATAGAAACGAGTATCAGCCTTACCAGGAATAAATTAAAGTTAAATAGGAGATTCGAAAGGATCACAACATAGTAGTCGAAGCTCGTCTCGTGCGTCTTCTTAAGAGAAACAAGACAAGCTTGACGATAGATTGGCTTACCAAGTACAGTGGTTACGAAGAATCAATAGTGACTTTGGGCATGAAAAGATTGTGTAACAAAGGTATCGCTTAAATAGACGAAAAGTAGAATTATACTTATGTACCTTGATTTATATGCCATTTCAAATATTAGTGAGAGTCAAACTTCTATAACTATTTTTCATGGGGTCATCCTATAGCCTACGTAGGGTAAAAATATTAGACCATATACCAAAATTCAAATAATGATTTACTTTGGCTATAAAATGAAGTATTTTTAGATACTTTTGCAGAGAAAAAAGCTGAGATGCCCTTCAAAATCCGTTAACAGTTACGTTCAAAATATATATTCCAGTTCGTTAAGAAAATGCATAAAGAAAATAATGCAACACTCACTATTGGAAATTATTCGCTTTTCTCGCACATCCCTCTTGGAAAGGGAGCTACCGGAACCGTCTATAAAGGTTAAGAGAGATCCTCAAGACAATCTGTTGCGATTAAGCACATAGATCTCGGAACAATCAGAGATGATGCCACAAAAAGCTTACTCCAGAATGAACTCAAAGCTCTCAAAATGTTATCACACTCAAACATACTCCAACTGAAGGATATTGTAGAGACATCAGACAATCTCTATATCGTGACTGAACTTCTATAAGGAGGAACGCTTCATGAATTCTTGGCACAAAAAGGAGTTCTCTCTGAAAATGAAGCAATGAGCTTATTCAAAGGAATTTTGGCTGGTTGTGGAGCCATCATTGATGGTGGTGTAATTCACAGAGATCTTAAACCAAGCAACATTATGCTATCTGGAAGTATTCCTAAAATTATCGATTTCGGCTTCTGTGAAGTCATTTTGGGAGGAGGAATCGTTCGGGCTTTCAATGTCGGCTCACCAGCTTACATGGCTCCTGAAGCACTTCTTAAGACTCTTTATAGCGAAAAGAGTGACAGTTGGTCTTTGGGTATTATTCTTTACGAAATGTTACATGGAAAAACACCGGACGGTGGCATGGACACAAAGGAATTTCTTGAAAGAGTTAGAAACAATCCTAATCTAATTAAGGATTCAATTAAACCAGGACTGAGCAATAATACTGTCCAGCTTCTTGAAAAATCTCTCTGTTACAAAACTGAAGATAGAATGAGCGTGTCTGGCATGAAATACCTAACTGATGTCTTCATGATCAACGTTAGCAAAAATAACCAATCTAACTTTTCAAGCTCAAGCATCAACAATCATCCGCTAACTTCAAAGGCCAACGGACATCTCACTCCTATGAATCCAACCCCTCACAATCTTCCTCAAAGAAACGTGCCTCTTAAAAATCAAGAAAATGATAGATTCAAGAGCAAAATTGCAAGCTCGATCATGTATTCTCAATTTCCCCAGAATCCGATCAGAAAGAATGAATAGAAAGAGCCTCATACTCATGCACAATACTTTTCTCAACCAAACCATCCTTTTATCAGAATGCAACCTTTCTCAGACCATCGGCTGAGTGAAATGGAGCAACCTCCCAATGGGTTTATCAGCTACACAGACTTCACTAAACCTGTGCCAATGCAAGAGTCCAATCGAAGAAATCACCTCAGTGGCAAATATTCAAATACTACAACAGTGACACAGGAAGATTCTGAATCTAATATTTCATTGAAGGATGTGCTCCGTAAACGAAATAACAGTAGATCTAGTGTGTCAAACAATCAAATGATAGGAAGACCCCCAGGAAAACCCATGTTCAGACACGTTACTGTCCGCTACCTCTGACTATCTAATTGATCATATACCATCCAATAATTCACTATTCGGGCTATCACCCACAGTCACCAATATTTTTGGATTCTTCTTTTTTTCTTTGAGAAATAATTGAAGGAAGATACAATCTTATGCTTATTGACTAGAGCTTAAAATGGTAAAGCCATCTCGTGTAGGATTGAGGTGCTTATATGTTTATTCATTGGATTAATAATAGATATTGGAATGATCAAAAATAATTACGCAAAAAAACTATATCGCTTCAGCAAAAAACACCAACATAAACCTTCCACATCCACAAAAGATTTCAATGATTCACTTGACATCATTCCTTCTTAATAATTTGTTGCTAAATCTCACCAACGCACTCAAAGCTGCCCATCCGTAGCTCCACCTGACCAACCAGAAACTTAGACTATTCCTCAACAAACTACCACCCGTTCACATAAATACAAACCCAGTCACCGAAACTGTCAAAGCCAGGTGGATATTGACGGTGTTTCCAGTCATCATAACTCAATATCCATTGATACCCTTTCATCTATTTTGCGCAAAAACTCAAAGGAAAGTATTTTGAAGAAATCTCGAATCGGAGGTCAGCCAAGTTTCAAACCTTTAGTGGATAGATAGCACTACTAGAAGGTAAAAATAGACCAGCAGATAAAAAAATACGAGTTGAACTAAGAGCTTGCT
>Ga0210025_1005264_pt1 | contig 10582 bp, 5 predicted proteins | sample CryGeyme20150102_FD_183989 | JGI IMG/M metagenome (GOLD analysis project Ga0210025, IMG submission 183989) | Groundwater microbial communities from Crystal Geyser aquifers in Utah, USA - Crystal Geyser metaG 2015-0102 (SPAdes) (version 2) | ecosystem: Environmental > Aquatic > Deep subsurface >...
AAGACAAATTAATTTGGTAGTTAACAAAAATTGTGTAAGTTTACGTCATAGGGTTATGGGACGCGTAATTACACAATGTTGGACAATTTACGCAATCAAGGCGGTTCTGATGTGGATAATTGTAAAGATTTACTTTTTCTATAGTTGTTTGTGTACAAATTAGTCATTGACTCGTATAATTTTTACTTATGCTCCCTCCTGGATGCAGAATGTGCACGATTCAAAAATATTTAAAATTTTACTTAGGGGGTCTACGAGTTGGTCTCTAAGTAAATCGTCAGGCAGTTTACTCTCCCCAGGAATTGAAAAAGTTTCAATTTTTGAATTTATACAGCTAAAGAATACCTTGTCGGAGGGAGAAACACCTACTCTTTACCATTCAAAAACACATCGTTCTAATTCTTTCTTGCTTATGCACCTTATGGAAGATATAGAGATCTTTGTCTTGCCAATCGATCTGAAGGGTCCATTTTCATAGTGGCCGATTCCTGAATGTACCACAGGCTACGCAAGAAGCCTGTAGACTGGTCTAAAAATGGCTTTTGTCGCAACACGAACAAGGTCCTTATGAAAACTGACTTTGCAGACCAGTTCACTAAGTCTCTACAAACACTTCTTCTTAGAGATTTTCTTATCTAAGACAGAGTTTAGCTATAGTAAAAGACTATTTTGAAAGCTTATAGAAACCCGGTACATTTCTACGTGATTTCTACATAAAAGTGACTCAAAAAAATCAGTCACGGGGATCAGTGTTGACAATACCTTAAGACTTTCTAGTTTTTTTGTACTCGTACTCTACTGCAGCAGTGAGGATTATAATACTTGTACTACTAGTACTAGTAGTAGACTAGTAGTTCAGTAGAGTAGCAGCTATCAGCACATCCTTCTTGTGCTGCTCTGTAAAACCCCCAACAAAGACAAGTCCAGGAAGGGAGAAGTGCAAAATGGTGTTGACCTGCAAACACGAAGACAACGTATTCTAATACCAACGAACAGGCAGATGGAACAGCTCATGACGATTTGTAGGTTTCCCCTCGGGGTAAAATGCAACAAAACTTGGTCTGACAAGCTTTCTTTCTGACTATATAACAATCCGCAGGCTATGAAAACGGATGGGTAACCAAAGTAAAACGATGGCGTGTGTATTGTTAATTAGCACCGTGATAAGCAGTCTCAAGTAGAAGCAAAGTGACTACGCGGGTCCTAGAGTGTTGTCACTGCGCATGCTCAAAGCATTTAAAGTGAAATGCACCAAAACTATTCATGCCGTGGTCCCATCAGATGCACCCGGTTCGGTTACCAAATCGTCCGCGTCGGCACTGGGCTGCTTTCCAAAAACACTCCAAGCTGGCAAGTACGTACTCATAAACTCCGTGTGCCGTTTCATTTCTCTGCCCCAATCAAAGTTCGACTTGTCTGCTGCGATCGCTTGTCCCTGTTGACTTCTTCCGGACATGGCTGCCATATCTCCATCAGCCTGAGCTTGTGCATTCTTGTCCTCTTCCGAAATCAAAGACATTTCTTTATCCTCCTTAGCTTCAAAGGCGTGTTCGTTTTGTGAGTCAGCCTTGAGGTAGGAATCCGCGATCCAAAAGTAAATGACATTCAAGAAGCCGGGGAAAAAAATCATGACAAAGAGCAGTTCGAATCGAATATTGATTTGCAGCGGAGCAAACATGATGGCCCCGAAAAAGGCCAGGACATCCTTAAAAATGAGCATGAAATAAAAAATAAAAATCTTGACCACCGTTAAAATGAGAAGCCAAGAAAGAGTTTGAGCCGTCCAATGCTTGCAGGCGTTTTCACCGTGATAAACACCTGAATTCAAAAGTGATTCCCATTGGTATTTCCCGGCAAAATAATCCTGTATCCGCAGACACATTATGGCCAACACAAGACCCAAAGTGGTGTCGATCAAGTAGCTTAAGCCGTACCAGGCACATTCATCCTGTAATGCAGTTTCTCCATCAAGCGCCTGGGATAAAATCGCAGCAATAGCCTTCATGTAATATAAAATGATTGAACGTGTGGGGGGGACAGAGAAGCAAAAAGGATGAGTTTTCGGTCTAAAATAAAAACAAATAATGTACCAACGAAAGCATGGCACACCATTCTATTTCGTAGGTATTACAGTATTACACAACGATACATATACAGAATGAACATCATCACAGTGTTACATGTTGCATCATCGCACCGACACACTAAGCTAGATCGATCGATGATTCGTCTCGTACCATGTTGCAGACGTGTGCATAGCAAGCCCCAATTCCCTGCTTTCCGACATCCAATGCCCATGTTTGAAAGGTACGCCGAGGAACTTCCTTCATGCGCTTCAGATACAGAGAGGCAAGAGCCGCAATTGCCAAGAAAACCTGTACCAAAGTTGTGAATAGATCATCTCCATCGTAGACACGGCAAGTTCGATCGTCCTTTTGTGTTAATTGAGACCAAACGTTATCATCACCATATTCTCCTCCTTCTTCGCCATTGGAATTGTAATTATCGTATTGCTGTTGATCATCGTCTGCCATCGTGGATTACTTGCACTGTGAAATTTCCAGTGAAAGTGTGGAAAGATGAAGTTGTGGCCTGTTTACAAAGATGTGCTACTGACTTGCTTGAACAGAGGTGCAGCGATTCAACTCCAATGGATCAAGGAAGGAGGTGAATTAGGACCGATGAAAGATAGCTATAAATACTCTTCAGAGTTTTTCCGACAACCGTATATTAATATTGGAAGAATCGAGAAATAACAGAACAGATGAAGAGAGTAAGACTTGCTCCTTGTGCACTTGACCATTATTCTAGATTACCAGGTACTTGTGGAATACTAGTACTACTATAAAGTACTAATACTACTAGCTAGTACTAGCTACTGTGTAGTACTGGTACTCTCTGTATCATTATTTATTTTCTAATTAAAGAGGTTTCGGTTGAGCTGCCCGATTTATTCAGCTAGCAACGTACAAATCGCGAGGCGGGGTCATGACAGAGGCTCAGAGTCATAAAATCAGAATGATAATAATATATCGTCCCACAAGATTTCGAAGCTGACAAAAGGACAAAAGTAAGGAAGATAACAATAGTACCCTTCAACACAATAATCCACCGTCGCGGTAAATTGATAAAATGATGTAGATTAACTGAAAAGAAATCAAACATTGACAGCTTGCTTCAAGTTTGGTTTCTGGTCGCGATTGATGATATTGCTCCTTCTCGTTTCCTCTTTCCTGGGAATTGAAAGCACGAGGTTGTCTCTATAATATAGCAGGGCCCAATGTGTGGCATTCAAACACTGTCACTGCTACCAGTACTTTTGGCAATCTTGAGTTAGTCTTCCTTATCATACAATGTCCCTTTTAATATCCTCCAACGCCCTCCTGCAATCTCAGGATCAAGTTTGAAGTATGAGTGCTTACTACTTACTACTTGCGAAGAGGGTGGGGCGGCTGTTACTTTTTGACCAATTCTTGTTTTTTTTTAACCAATTCTTGGGTTTTTCATTCATTGATTTTCATATGGCTGTTAGGCTACTTCATGGTTAAACCTGGTGGACAAGGAAGTGCTCCAAGCAAGACTGGAAGCAGATCAATGTTACTCGGGGTACTCTACACTCTCGACTGCTAGTAGACTACTAGTAGAGTCTACTCCTACCTCCCCCTACTACTAGACTACTGGAGTACTAGAGTAGCTAGTAGGGAGTACTACTTTTGTATGTAGTCCTAGTAGTAATCTTCTACTTTACTATTATTTAGAGTAGGTCTAGTCGAAATAATTATTTGTTGAGCATCGCTACTCAACAGTGCTACTAGCTAGTAGTGGGGGTAGTAGGGGGTCCTCTAGTATTGTTAGCTACTACTACTACTACTACTCTACTAGTAGTACTCGTGCTAGAGTACTACTCAGTAGTTAATAATAAATTAAATACGAGTAATAATTACATCGCGCGAACGACTCTCATCATCAGGATTTGGAGCAATAAATCGAAACTCACACTTGCCCCTCAAAACAACACGCGCCGGATGAAAGACTTAAAATCCACCAGTCAAGAATAGTAGATGATATGTTGTACTAGTCCACTGTAATTAATAATTGAACGTGTGCACACTAAGTAGTAGTGGTAGTACGATGCATCGGCATTGCTGAGATGTCTACAAGAGTTCTTAAAAAAAACAAAAGCAAAAAGTTTAGCAACACATCCAGACCAATATCTGGTAAGCGCTAGCTTCACTTGAAACCACTCTAAGCTTGCCGTAGCTTCATCCAGAATACTTTATTACTACGGATCGTTCGATTCCAAAATTGAAAAGTCCTATTATATCTTAAAGTTCACAAACATCTCGCTCACTTCATCAAGTCAATACAGAACGATAACTATGGGATCAGCACTATCTAATTACACAACATTGCTGGCGAATTCGCTCTGTGGCGGATCCTCTCGAAAGCTGATTGCTGGCTGGTGGTAAGTCAGTAAAAATCAATCCAGCAAATCTCATTTTCTCTTTTTCGTTCATTGGATTTGACCTGATTTTGAAGCTCTGTCTCGCCCAAAACCCAAAATCATCTTTTCTGAATCGTTTCTTCTTAACACAACACTAGGTACTCAATTCTCGGACTCACCGGCAGTCTCATGCTCATGTCTATCTTTGTCTCGGGAACACGAACAATGGCGGAGGGGTTTGCTTCAATATGGTCAGCTCTCATGCTCATGATGCTGAGCATTGGTGGTACCATGATTATGCGCAAATTTCACAATTCCATGGCAGTCGGATTCTTTATGGGTTCCGTCGTGGCTATGTCACAAATGTTCTTTCTCCTATTTCTAATGTACGTCTTTTTTGGGTGTTACTGTTTGAAAAATACCGCACCACATTGCTTGGACAGCGCAGTGCGTGCACGGATTTTCTGCCTTAGGTTTGAGGTTTGAGCATTGTCTTTGATACGTCCTCAACCGTCTCTCCTCGCCGCATCTGATGAAAACTGAAAAACACTCAACCGCAATAATGATCTCCGCAACGACGCACCGACCCTACTGTTATTCTCCATGGACGATACCAATTCATTTCGCAGATATATTGGGTACGGCAAGGATCAATCCGCGCAAGGAAAATCATTTAAGGGCGAGACAGTCATGAGCTTACTGTGTTTGATTCAATCTGTTCTACTTGGATCTTTTGCGGCCATTTTGGGAGCACATCGATCAGAAATATTGGACAAGCCTACCTCGTATGACGAAATGCAAAATTTTCCCAGTGTCTCCCACGGAAACGAGCTTGCCACTGACTATGCCCGAACTACGTAGAATTTTTTGCGAAGAACTTTTTGTATCTTGCCCAAAGAAGATGACCGCAACCACAGGGAGAATGGCGTTGATGTTTCCACAGGTTGTGAAATGAAGTGTGCACATTACAATAAAGAATGCAACTAAATAAAAAACAAATATGGTAATGAAGAGCTTCATATGACTGTACTACTGGCTACTCGTAGCTTGTAGCAAGGAGGTCGTGTTATTTATTGGTTGCTTGCCATGAAAGTTGACTCGGCCAAGACTAATTGAAATTTCGACGTCGATAAAAAAGAATATAGGCAGCGGGAGTGACGATGCCATCATGGCTGCCTCTCCCGTCTCCCACGTTGCGGACACTAGAATCGTCATAAAGCGCCCACTCATTGGATATCTCGTATTCGGACCAATCACGACAAAAAGCAGTGTAGTGACCAAATCCCATTCGACCAAAATGGTTGACAACCCCAAACAGATCGTATACCGCTGGAATGCCATCGACAACTTTTAGAATAGATTGAGCTGGTCTTCCATTTTCGTAGGTAACTGCTGCATCCGGGTTGCCACAATATTTTCTCATGTCCAAATTTTCCAAGGGAAAATCCACCAACGTTGTCAGCTTTTCTCGTCGATACCCATGCAATTCAAATCGTTTTAAGTTCACTATGAGAATGTTGGGCAACCGCCAAAGTTCCATTCTTTTCAGCGCCCGCACGTGGTTCTTGCAGTTTGAGCAATACCACTTGTTGTGTTCATCCAATCGCTCTGCTTTTGTGAACGTTTCAAAGCACTCGTCTAAAGATACAGTGCCACTTTTCGCCTCCTGCTCGCGTTGCTTTGCCACGCCAGCGTTGAAGCTGGGGTGGTCCACAAAGGTGCCGAATCGAACAATGTCTATTGCTACCCTGTTTGGTATAAGTGGTCCTCCATTTTGCAGCTGAGGGGATTGCTCGTCCTTTTTATTTTTATTTGACCCACCAAGTTGATTGCTGCTACTATTGGAACATTTTGCGTCGCTATGCTTCAGTAAGTCATCAGAAGCGGCGACACTTTCCACCCAGTCCAATGAAAAGAACAAAAATTTGTTGGTACAGTCTTCGCCTAGAAACTTTGATGTTTTCTCGTCAAGATTGCGTGGCAAGTATGGAGAACGAAGGAATTCATTCGATTCTTCACCTTCCTCAATATTTTCACTGAGCTTGTCATTGTTGTCCACGGGAAAAATTGGGATAGAATTGCCATCTCCGTCTGTCACACGAATATTAAGCAGCTGCTGGTACAGCATTTCTATGTTTGGATCTACGTTCTCTTCACTCCCTTGATCATCTAAAGGTATCACCATGGTCCTAACACGCTGCCATATGTGGTCCCACAGCTGCCGGCACGTTAAATGAGAATCGCAAGATGTCATGAATGGAAACCCAAACAAGGCTCGGATGTTTGGATCTACAGCTGGATCCTTCGCAGCTTCGTCTCCTTCTTCTGTGTGTCGTAACAAGGCATGGAGACATATGGTATGCATGGACGATGTTGTATACGGGTCCACTTGGTACGCACAAAGCACTTCGTCTGGTCGAATAGCAGACACTGGTTTTTTGTCGCTAAGCAGCTCGTTGATGTTGTGATCGCTCACTTCGCAAAGAATCATATGTGATGACGGAATGCCCGTCACCTCGTACAATGCTTGCTTCAGATCTGCCACCAAGCTTCCGCGTCTAACAGAAACTGCATGTCGCAGAATGCATGGTTCGCCCTTGCGCGGAACAGTAAAAAGAAAAATACCAAACCACTTTTCGGATATTTGTAGCTGAGGGATCTCGAGAGACACATGATTGAAAGCATCAAACGAGACGGAAACTCGACCGCAACCGGGATTTGGACAAATACAAGTGCTCTTGAATTGTCCATAGAAGGTATCCATGACCAATGAGTCATTTCGTTTCAAATGGCACTCCCAGGCTTCTGCTCCAGCCACTCCCAAATTGGGTCCGTGATCGCCTGCATCTGGCATTTCAACGTATGGGGCCTTACGTATGCGATTCAAATCTTCGTGGAGAGCATCCAGCAGATAGGACAGGAATTCGTGAGCGTCGTGTTGCAAGCAGCCTGCGAATCGCGGCGCAAACAAGGCAATCGCACGTTTAAGGGCTGTGGGACTTGTAGTACGAATATTAGGCTTCAGCCACAGTTCCTTGATTACAGCCTCAAAGGCCAGCGCCAGTTTTCCGCCACTCCCTAGTGGATTAGCAGCATTTATATCCAGTTTGAATTGGTTGGAAAGAAAATACCGAGTCAGAGGTGTTGCGTGCGACAAACACTGAAGTGGCGATGCCATAAAGCACGTATTTCCCATATTGTTCAGACCGCAATATCCATTGCTGTAATAGATTCCAACATCCTCGACACGGGTCACAGTCTTTCCGTTGGCTCTGGAGGCTAAAATTTTACCGCATGCGCCCTTGTGATAGGGCCAATGGGATTCTTGGCAGAAACGGTCGCAATAAGAAACAGTCTGGCACCGACTGCACCGTTTGGTAGCACCTTTCGTCTTACAGGCATCGCAAGGTATTTCTCCTCGAACAGGAAAACCAGGCAGATTAGCTAGGTATGGGTATAATTGAATATAAACTGCTGTCGCCCCTCCTTCCTGACAATGTGGTTGAATTTTGCCATTTGAGTTTGTATTCGCCATGGGTTTCGTCCGTCGACAAATACTTGGTGTCGTTTCTCGGTACCAGCTCCTGAGTGCGGAATAAACTTCTCGTGGAATGAGTTCATAATGGAATCCTCGTACCAAATGAGGTCGTACGTCGGGAAAATCTGTCCTTGTCATCGTAATATCGGTCTCGTCACCATCGCCTTCACCTTTCACTCCTGACGATAATATATTCGCGGATGAGGTTTGTTCATGTTGACAATGCTTGTACCATTGCTGGTAAAAGCGCGTTTTAGTGGTGGCACCTTTCTTTGTGTTCTTGTTGTTGTCCAATGCCGGCAACAGCAAGAGAGCCGAATTGTCCATGGGTCCTGGCGGCGCCCGTCGATGATCTTCTTGTTCACTATCGGTACTGCTACAACTACCGTCACTGATACTATCATCATCATTGTCATGATCTCTTTTCTTATTACTGTCGCATTTTCTTTTCTTTTTGCGAACATGATAGTAGGGAAGAATGCCCCCCGATGGCAAAGTTTGAAGCACATGTTCAGCTTTGGGATTGGTAGGATACACAATTTTTGCGGACGGTTGATGTTTTTTACCAGTGAACGTGGCACTCGTAGTATTCGTATGAAAGAAATCGACATGCCGACACCATTTACACCACCAATTCCAATCCAGCAAAAACAACGCTTCTCCCTCTTCTTCGTCGTTTAGGAAATTGCCATTTTTATTTTGTGTGTGAGCGGTAGCTTTTTGTTGCAATCCTACATTTCTCGCAATCAATAACCGCATAACAATCTGTCGTTGATCTTGTGGGCTGGGTCGAAGCGGCGATGTAACTGTTTCTAATCGTGATGGACTGCTAGATCCATTTGTTGTAGATTGTCCTGCGCCATCCCTACTTGAACTTGTAGCGGCAGCAGCATCCTGCATAACTAGATCAGCTGGTTCGTTGTTCGCGTTGTCTTCTTGCCACCTTTTCAAACGCGAATGAACACGTGTCATGGCAGCCAACGATGCTTTCATCTGTGATCCTGTATCCTTGGAGGATTGTAGTAACCTGACACAGATTTTGAGATCCTCCAAGGACTGTGCCATGATGACTTTCTTGTCATTGTTGTTGCTTTTGCTGTTTCTGTTTTTTATTTCACCCGGTTCATCTCGACAGAATGCTAATTGTTCTCGTGCCAAGGCACGTCGATACCATGCTTTGGTGCACGTCTCATCGTAGCGAGAAATGACGCGACTGCATTCAAGTTCCGCTTGCTCGAACTGATGCAACTTCAAAAACGCTTGTGCGAGATTCGATCGTACCGACACTTGCAATTCAGTTATTGGAGCACTACTGTCGCTGCCATTCTTTTTTTTGTCGGTTCGACCATCCTCCTGGACAGCAGTATCTCCATAATCATTATCAGCACCATCATTATTATCACCGTCATCAGCTGTGATATCATCCAAGAACTGAAGCGCAGCATGATAGGCCTCGGCTGCCCGAGAATACTGTTGATTGGCATAGAAAGCATTTCCTTCGGCTTTTTTATCGCGCGCTTTTCGAATTAAATCATCATGCATCTGGTTTGGGTGGTCATCAATCTTGTTGAGAGGGATGGCTTGTCCTTCCTGCTTTTGTTGTTGGTTTATTTGTCGCGTCTGTGTTGCGTCACATTTACCATTCTGTGTAACTTCTTCTTCTTTTTCTTCTTCTTCTTCTAGTAGACTGTGGTTTGTGGTGCAGTCTGGCAAAATCACTTCCTCGCCGGCTTCTTTTGCTTCGAATGTACCCAACATGTCGACGAAAAATTAGTCGTGCAGGAAGTAATAGTGTTGCGAAGTGCCAGCGCCAAAAAAATGTGCAGTGGTAGCAAGAATATGAGACCAAACTCAAAACTCGTACTGTACTCTGGAGTGCTGAGCACAATCACACATGAATATTAAATAGATAAATTGCGTCTAGTTACTCGATCGAGAATGCGTTCAGTTAGTTCTCCACTTTGTTCTATGATTGCGCTGCACGTATTGTTTTTGTTTGTTACTGTATTCAAATTATAAATACTTGAAGGGTTGTCTTCGGTTGTTAATTTTTTAGTATGGTTTCGTTTCGTTTGGTTTTTTAATTCCAAGTACGACTTCTACTACCAGTAGAATCTGTGTACAGTGGGTGCCTGGGTGGTCCTTTTCGATTTCTGCATTTTTATTATTATTTTTTTCATTATTATTACCACGTGTTCTCTACTCTAGCTCTAGTAGTAGCTTTTTATTAGTCCTTCAGCATTATTTTTTTGTTTTCGTCTCCGCCACCAAAAAAAATCCGATTTTTTTCTACTTCTTACTTTTAAATGATTACCTGAGTACCTGGTAATACGTTCAGAGTCTAGTACTACCAGTACCAGCAGTACTGTAGTACCAGTAGGCTCGTAGTACCAGGTACCACTGTACTTGAGTAATAATAACGCAGTAGAGCAGTCTACTAGTAGCAGGCAGACTAGTCTACTAGACTCTAGTACAGTAGTACTAGACTACTCGTAGTACTGCTACTCATCATCAATTCAGTTTCCACCTCCTCACACGCACAAGTCTTTCTTGGTCAACCTGTTGTGTTGGCAGACATTTTTTTTTTCTACTACTACTAG
>Ga0210025_1005273_pt1 | contig 10567 bp, 10 predicted proteins | sample CryGeyme20150102_FD_183989 | JGI IMG/M metagenome (GOLD analysis project Ga0210025, IMG submission 183989) | Groundwater microbial communities from Crystal Geyser aquifers in Utah, USA - Crystal Geyser metaG 2015-0102 (SPAdes) (version 2) | ecosystem: Environmental > Aquatic > Deep subsurface >...
GATCATCGGAATCATGGATTTCGTGCGGGACGTCATGAAGATTTTCGGATTCGAGTACACCCTGGAGATCAGCACCCGTCCGGAAAAATCCATCGGATCCGACGAGGACTGGGAGCGGGCCACCCGGGCGCTCATGGATGCGCTGAAAGAGCGCCGGCTTGCCTACACGATCAATGAGGGAGACGGGGCATTCTACGGTCCCAAGATTGATGTCAAGATCAAAGACGCGATCGGACGGAGCTGGCAATGCGCCACGATCCAGTGTGATTTCACCCTTCCTGAACGATTCAAACTCCGTTATGCGGGGCAGGACGGCACGGAACACAGGCCGGTCATGCTCCACCGGGTGATTCTGGGATCGCTGGAACGTTTCATGGCCGTGCTCATCGAACATTATGCAGGAAGGTTTCCTGTCTGGCTGGCGCCGGTACAGGCTGTGGTGATCAATATCACGGACAAACATCTCCCTTACGCCGCCGAGGTCAAAGAGAAATTCGTCAAGGCCGGGATCCGCACCGATCTGGACGCGAGAAATGAGAAGATGGGATACAAAATCCGGGAGGCGCAGGTCCAGAAAGTCCCCTACATGATCATTGTAGGGGAACGGGAGATGGAGGCATCGAAGATCTCACTACGATCCAGGGACCGGGGAGATCTGGGGACAAAGGACATCGAATCTTCTATTCAAGACATCCGGAAGGAAATAGAAGAGAAGCGCATACCGGAAGAGACCGTCGAGCGGGTGTGATCTTTTTGTCCGGGAATGGGATATTGCCGGTGGGTCATCTCCAAAAGAGCGGGTGAAAACATAAGGGTTCAAGGGGTCAAGTGAAGTGCTTTTCAAGACTTGAGGGTCCGAGGGGTCAAGGATTCAAGGGGTCAAGTGAAGTGCTGAAAAGATCAGGGGTCAAGGAGTCAAGGGTCCCAGGGGTCAAGTGGAGTGCAAAAAAACATCAGAGGTCAAGGGTTCCAGTGTTCTTCTCTGGAGATTTTGCTTGCGTTTCAGTATTTCACCCCATTAGAGAGCTCATCTCTCTAACGGGGTTCACTTGACCCCTTGACCCCAAGATACCCAAGTGTAGTAGCCGTCGCAGACGGCAAAGATAGAGAAAAGCGGGGCACGCGAAGCGTAACCCTGGAATCCTCGAACCCTTTTTACCCACTAAATGGGAGAAGAACCTTAATTTATTGAAGGAGGTGATTGTATAAAAAAAAGAGACAACCAGAAAGAGCGGGTGAATCAGGATATCCGGGCGCCGGAGGTCCGTGTGGTAGGCGATGACGGGAGCCAGATGGGAATCCTTCCCGTCTCTGAGGCCTTGCGGATCTGTGAAGAAAAAGGGCTGGATCTCGTGGAGATCGCGCCCACAGCCAAACCTCCCGTATGCCGGATCATGGATTACGGAAAATTCCTTTACCAGAAGAGCAAAAAGGCCAGCATTGCAAGGAAGAAGCAGCAGGTGATCCTGGTCAAGGAGGTCAAACTCAGGCCGAATACCGAAGAACATGACCTGTCCTTCAAGGTGGGCCATGCAGAGCGATTTTTAAAGGAGGGCAACAAGGCCAAGATCTCCGTCATGTTCAGGGGACGGGAGATGATGTATTCCGATCGAGGGAAAAAGTTGTTGTCGGAGTTTATCGAAAAACTTTCGGAGATCTGCACGGTGGAGCAACTGCCGAGAATGGAAGGGAGGAACATGATCATGATCCTCGCTCCGAAATCTTCAGGGGCTGCTTCACGGAAGAAAATGAATCATTCATAAGAGGTGATCAGATATGCCGAAGATCAAGAGTCATAGAGGGGCGTCGAAACGGTTCAAAAAAACCGGAACGGGCAAGATCAAGAGAAGCAAGGCCAATACGAGTCATATTCTGACTTCAAAGACCACGAAGAGGAAACGCAAGCTTCGGCACTCGACTCTCGTTGCTGACGCTAATTTTAAGAGTATCAGGAAACTTCTTTCCTGATCTCTCAGCAGAGAAAGACCCTGTTTGAGGCAAGGAATAAAAGGAGGAATAACCCATGTCAAGAGTCAAAGGCGGCAACAAGCGGCTTCAGCGCAGGAAAAAGATCATGAAGACGGCCAAAGGATTTTACGGGGCCCGGAAGAGTCTTTTTCGCACGGCCATTGAGGCCGTGGACGAGGCGCTGCTGAACGCATACATCGGGAGAAAGCTGAGAAAAAGGGATTTCCGGCAGCTCTGGATCACCAGGATTAATGCGGCCGCGAGGGCGAGCGGTATGACGTACAGCAAATTGATCCAGGGGCTCAAGAATGCCAGTGTCGGAATCAACCGGAAGATGATGGCGGAACTGGCCGTGAACCATCCCCAGGATTTTGCCGGCCTCACCGAGGTCGCCAAAAGCCACTTGACCGCTGAATAATATTTTCTTCATTTTCGCCATGCTTTCTTAACGTTTTAGCTGGATGAAGCCCGATGTCAATGACTATGTCTGAGATATTATCAGCGCTGAGCAGGATCGAAGGGCAAAGCATGCGTGAAATCATGGAGGCTTCGACCCTGTCCGATGTTGACGCCTGCCGTGTCCGTATCCTGGGGAAGAAAGGGACACTGACACCCCTGCTCAGCGGGATGAAGGATCTGACTCCGGAGGATCGCCCGTCGGCAGGCAAGGCGGTCAATGAACTGAAAGTCAAGCTTCAGGCATGGATTGATCAGCGGACAGAAGCAATCTCTCGTCTCGAAGAAGAAAGGCGTCTGGAGGAGGAGAGGCTTGACATTACCCTTCCAGGACGAAGAAGGCCTACCGGCCGGCTGCACCCGATCACACAGACTTTTCAGAGGATTGAAGAGATCTTTCTCGGTCTCGGCTTCCGGATCGCCGAAGGACCGGAGGTGGAAGAAGACTATTATAATTTCGAAGCCCTGAATATTCCCAGGGATCACCCCGCCCGAGATATGCAGGATACCTTCTATATCACGGACGATATCCTTCTTCGCACCCACACTTCTCCGGTCCAGATACGGACCATGAAAAGTCAAGCCCCTCCGGTGCGGATTATCGCTCCCGGCAAGGTCTACCGCTGCGATGCCGACATCTCTCACACCCCCATGTTTCACCAGGTTGAAGGGTTGATGGTGGACCGGCATATTACTTTCGGCGACTTGAAAGGCGTCCTCGAATTTTTTCTTCACCGGATATTCGGCAAAAAAATCGGGGTCCGTTTCCGTCCCAGTTTTTTTCCTTTCACCGAGCCTTCTGCTGAGGTGGATATTGCCTGTGTCATGTGCGAAGGCCGGGGCTGCCGCGTCTGTAAACAGTCAGGATGGCTCGAAATCATGGGCGCCGGCATGGTGGATCCGGAGGTCTTTCGTATGGTCGGCTACCACCCGGATGAGGTCACCGGTTTTGCCTTTGGCATGGGTGTGGAGAGGATCGCCATGCTCAGATATAGGATCGACGACATCAAGCTTTTCTTTGAAAACGATCTTCGGTTCCTGTCGCAGTTTTGAGCATTTTAAGATTTAAGATCACCTCCAAAAGTATGGGTGAAAACATCAGGGGTCAAGGGGTCAAGGATTCGAGGGGTCGAGTGAAGTGCTAAAAACATAAGGGGCCAAGGGTCCTAGGGTTCAAGGGTTACGCTTCGCGTGCACCGCTTTTCTCTATTTTTGTCGTTAGATCCCGGCATCTCCTTGAATCTATTCTTGCCGGGCCGGGACCGTCTGCGACGGCTACTACAATAAGTCATCCTGGGTTCAAAGGTTACAATGTTTTTCTCTGGAGATTTTGCTTGCATTTAAGTATTTCACTTGACCCCTTGGACCCTGGAATCCTCGAACCCTTTTACCCACTATATGGGAGAAAAACCAGATTTTTAACAATTTTGTCCTGATGACTTTGTGGCAGCGTATTTAAAATCACTCTGGAAATAAGCCGATGCTGATCAGTTACAACTGGTTGAGGGAACTTGCAACATTCGATGATTCTCCTTCGGAAATCGCCGCCCGTCTGACCATGGCGGGGCTGGAAGTAGAGTCCATGACCGCCCTTGATCAAGGGCTCAATAACCTTGTCGTCGGACAGATCCTCTCTAAAGATACCATTCCCAAGACCGATCATCTCACCTTATGCAGGATTGATGTCGGGAAGGAGCATCTCCAAGTCGTCTGCGGAGCCCCGAACCACCGGGTCGGAGACAAGGTGGCGGTGGCCCTGCCGGGCGCAAGACTGCCCGGCGGAAAAGAAATCCGCAAAGCCAAAATATACGGCGTCGAATCCAACGGGATGATCTGTTCCGAAAAAGAGCTGGGCATATCGGATCATGTCTCCGGGGTCATGATCCTGGGCGAGGAATTTCTTGTAGGGGCGCCGGCTGCGGAAGCCCTGGGGCTGAAAGACACGATCCTGGAATTGAACGTGACTCCGAATCGCCCGGATGCGTTGAGCCACATGGGCGTTGCCAGGGAGATTGCGGCCCTGACCGGTTCCCTTCTGAAGATGCCGATTCCCACGGTTTCGGAGACGGGCCAGGAGATCTCCTCGTTGAGTCATGTTGAGATCCGCGATCCGGCCCTCTGCATGCGCTATACCGCCAGGATGGTCGTGGACGTCACCATTCAGCCTTCTCCTTTGAGGATACAGCAGCGTCTTCGGGCGGCGGGATTCCGGCCGATCAACAATGTGGTCGATGTGACCAACTATGTTCTAACTGAGATGGGGCATCCATTGCATGCCTTTGATTTCGATCTCATATCACAACAACAAATCGTGGTGCGAAAGGCCCGTGAAGGGGAGAAGATCCTGACCCTGGACGGCGTTGAGAGGGAACTGGATCCCTCCATGCTCGCCATTTGTGATGCGGAGAAACCCATGGCCATAGCCGGGATCATGGGGGGTGAAGGGTCCCAGGTTAACGGGGAGACCCGCCGGATCTTCCTTGAAGCGGCCTGTTTCAATCCCGCATCCATTCGCAGGACATCCAAACAGATCGGGCTCCATTCAGAGTCCTCCCACCGTTTTGAGCGGGGAACCGACATAGAAGGAATGGTCAAGGCATTGGACCGAGCGGCTTCCCTGATTCAGGAACTCGCCGGTGGAAAAATCGCAAGAGGCCGGATCGATCTCTACCCGGTCAAACGTTCACCCCTTGAGATACCGATCCGTCAGGATCACGTCCATTCCATCCTCGGTTTCGATATGGCGTCCGATGAGATCAACCGCATTCTCACTTCCCTTTCCCTTGAAATCGCGGAAAAGAGCGAAGGCAAGACCGTGGTCAGAATTCCAAGTTTCAGGTCCGATCTGACCCGTGAGATCGATCTCATCGAAGAGTTGGCGAGAATTTATGGTTACAACAGGATTCCAAGCACGCTTCCCCATTCCTTGATGACGTCATCGGAGATGACCTCTGCGCAAAAGTGGAGGGTACGGGTCCGCCGGATCATAGCCGGTTTGGGATACCAGGAGACCATTCACTACAGCTTCCACAATCCCAAGGATCTGGACGACCTGAACATCGGGGACGAAGACCCTCTGCGCTTACAGATCCGAATACGAAATCCTCTCAGCGAGGATCAGAGCGTGCTGCGGTCAACCCTGCTGCCCGGATTGATCCGCACGCTTCAATACAACCTGAAACGTTCGTTGCCGGACATCAGGATATTTGAAATCGGGCATGTTTTTGAACCCCGGAACTCGGGTCTTCCTTTGGAGAAAAATCATCTTTCCGTGATGATCACCGGCAAGGACAAGCCCCTGGGTTGGGATATGCCGGGGAGAAGGGTGGACTTCTTTGATCTGAAGGGGGATCTGGAAGAACTTCTGGATAGGCTTGGGATAGGCGGCGTGGTCTTTTCGCCCCAGAATCAGTTTCCATTCCTGCATCCTAAAAAAAGCGCATGGATCGAATGCGGCAAGACTCGGCTGGGCTTTATGGGTGAATTTCATCCCGGTATCCTGAAAAAATTTGAACTTCCCGATCCGGTCCAGTATGGTGAGATGGACCTTGACCTCTGCCTGCAGGAGACCGATGACTCGGTCAGTTACGAGGTCGTACCGCATTTCCCTTCCGTAGACAGAGACATCGCCCTGATCCTTGCTGAAGAGATCTCTTGTGCCGAGGTCCAGGAACGGATACGGAGCCTGAAACCCGACCTGATCCGCGAGGTCCGTGTTTTTGATCTCTACAAGGGGAAGCACATTCCTGAAGGGAAGAAGAGCCTTGCGTTTAGAATACGATTTCAGGCCGATGATCGGACCTTGACCGACCCGGAGATCAACAAGATCCGGGACCGGATTGCGGCAGAGATGGGCAAAGCATTCCATGCGGCTTTGCGGGAATAAAGAGGGCAAGGGTTCAAGGGTTTTTCTCTGTAGATTTTGCTTGCGTTTCAGTATCTCACTTGAACCCTTGACCCCTCGACCCCTGGAACCCTTTTTACCCACTAAATGGCCGATGGCTCGTAGAGGAAAAGAACCAGAAATAATAAATCAAAGATCATAATTTACAAACGAAAGGCTTCTCAGGACAAACAATATGATCCCCACAGTCGAGTGGAAAAATAACAAGGTCCGCATGATCGATCAGACGCTTCTGCCTTTAAAAGTCGTTTACCGGGAATATTCCGATTATCATGAAGTCATCTCTGCAATTAAAAATCTGGTGGTGCGCGGAGCGCCGGCCATCGGGGTTACGGCAGCCATGGCCGTGGCCCTGGCTGCCCGGGAGGTCAAGGCCGAATCCGCAGGTGATTTACTTCAGAAACTGGGGCCGATCTGTGATGAGATCGCTTCGGCACGACCTACGGCGGTGAATCTTTTCTGGGCGGTTCAGAGGATGAAGGCCTTTGCAGAACGGAGCAAAGGGCTTTCCGTCAAGGAGATAAAAGAGGGCCTGATCCGTGAAGCCGAGGCCATCGGAGAAGAGGATATAGCGGTTAACCGGGCCATGGGACGTTATGGAGCCGAATTCATCCGTGATCATGACACGATCCTGACCCATTGCAACGCGGGTTCACTGGCTACCGCCTGTTTCGGCACCGCCCTCGGCGTGATCTACACGGCCCAAGAGCAGGGGAAAAAAATCAAGGTATTTGCCGATGAAACCCGGCCGGTTCTTCAGGGCGCCAGGCTCACGGCCTGGGAATTGATGCAGGAGGGGATTGATGTCACCCTGATCACCGACAACATGGCGGGTTATTTCATGAAAAAGGGGATGATTCATCTTGTGATGGTGGGGGCGGACAGGATCGTCGCCAATGGAGATACGGCCAACAAGATCGGGACCTATTCCGTGGCCGTCCTTGCCAAGGAACACGGCATCCCTTTTTATGTCGCGGCCCCGGCATCCACCATTGATCTATCCTTGCCGTCCGGTGAACATATTCCCATTGAGGAGAGGGACCCCATGGAAGTGACCCATATCTTCCATAAGATGCAGATCGCCCCGGAAGGCGTGAAGGTTGCCAATCCGGCCTTTGACGTCACCCCCGCGCGTTACATTACAGCCATCATCACGGAAAGAGGGGCCTTTTACCCCGGGGATGTTTACAAGATCAAGGACCCCGAAGCGGACATGGAAAACATCCGGATCCATCCGGATTTAAAAACTCAGGGGAAACCGGAATAGCTGTCTATTGCTGATCCATCATCGCCCCGAAATCAGGCAAAGAGCCTCCTGATCAAGGACGTCCTGTTTTTCACACCCACCTTGTCGAAGATATGCTTTAAATGCACCTTGACCGTATGTTCGCTGATGAACATCTGTTCGCCTATCTCCATGTTGCTCAGTCCCTGGAAGATCAGGTTGACCAGTTCCTTCTCTCTGCGGGAGAGTCCGTACCGGATGGCGAACGTATCGGTGTCGAAGGGGAGTTCCTTTGGAGGCACATGGGTCATCACCAGGATGTAATCGTTCCCCAGAGGATCCTTTTCGTCTTTTTCCAGAATCATCATCAGGACATTCAGGACCTGTCCGTCCGGCAAGGTCCATTCGGTCTCTGCCCGGTTGGATCGTTTTCTCCGCCGGGCGGTCAGGGATTTTGCATAGAGACTCCGGAGCAGCTTGACCACGGAGGGGTGAAGGCCGTAAGGCGGTTTGGTGCGGGTCCTTGTTCCTGAACTGAATTTGGAAAAAATAGCCCTCGATCCTGGATTCATGTAGACCGGTGTTCCCATGGAATCATAGAGGATCATGGCGATCGGAGCCTCGTTGCAGGCCTGCTCAAAGATCCGTCTTTCTTCGTTCATCTGCCTGAAGGTGCTGTCAAAGTTGATCTTGTCCCGCACAGAGGCCCGGATCCATGCCAGGAGCTCCGCCTCCTGAATCGGTTTGGTCAGATACTTATCTGCGCCTTCATTGAGACCCGATACGATGTCTTCCGTGGTTGTCCGCTCCGCGGTAAAAAGGATCACGGGGATATGGGCCGTAGCCGGGTTTTTCTTGATCCTCTTGCAGAGTTCCATACCATCCAATTCGGGCATGTTGACATCCAGGATCACCAGGTCGATCTTGCTCTTTTTCAGGATCTTGCTGGTCTCCTTTGGGTTCTGTGTGGCATGAACGTGATAGCCGTTCAGTTCAAGGATGGTTTTCAATAAGAGAAGATTGTCTTGAATGTCGTCTACGATCAGAATGTCGTTCATCATGTTGTTCAATGCGGTTGTTTTCATAGCTATCCCTTGCATAAAGTTAAATGAATCTCCAAACGCCCTTTTGTCCTGGTGACGGACATTTCCCCTCCCATCATGGCCATATAGAACCGTGACAAGAGCATACCAAATCGAATCCTTCCTGGAATATTGCTTTTCACGGTCCATGTGAAAAGCTCTTCCGTTTCCATGATACCCGATCCGGAAAAAACCAGCATGATGCCGAGGGCGCCCCGGGAACGGACGGATTTCGCCGCCGGGAGCTCTTTCACGTTGACATGAATCTTCCGGGGCTTGAACAGAAAAAGCACACCCTCAAATATATTTTCCAAAATAAGCTGCAACTTTTGCTCGTCCCCCAGTATCCGGTAAGAAATTTTGGACGGAGTGTAAAACAGGTTGATCCCTTTCCCCTGAACCTTCATGGAACGGAGGATCTTGTCCAGTGTGGAATTCAAAAAAGGGTGGACGGCGATCAAGTCTTGATGAAATTCGGTATTCTGTCCGACGGCCCGGCAATATTCCACCAGATGATCCAGGATGGTCAGGAGATCCGTACTCCTTCTCAGAATGATGCCCACCTCTTTCTTCTGTTCAGCGTTCAGATTCCCGATGCGTTCACTCAGGAGGATCTCGGAAAAGCCGATGACGCTGTTCATAGGGGACCGAAGGTCATGGGACAGATCTGAGATGACGTCATGGATATTCGGAAGAAATTTGAACCGTGAAGGAGACGGTGACCCCATCTTTTTATGTGCGTTCATTAATTTCGGAACTTTTTCTAATGTTGTTTTGGATAATGCGTTCATTATTGATTTTATTTTTTAAAATCAAATCACGATTTTATTTAATATAGCACTTTTTTTTGATGGATACAACTATGCCCCAGTAGAAAATAGGCCCTTTAGGAGATTCCGTGTCCTCCATCGAAATTGTGAAAATATAGCACAAAATAAAGTTAAAACAAAGAATAAAATAATCCCATGGATGTGACGGCAGGATACGGGAATGGAGAATTTTTCCGGATGCCGGCATACTAAAAGAGGCCCCTCAGGTTTTAAGACCAGGGGACGGCGTGTGAAGAGGTTGGGACTCATGATGCAACTCCATGAATTCATTAGATAAATAGCTTTATTAATTCTCTCGGTGATCCAAGACTCCTCTTATTCTCCGGGCCAGCACAGACGGTGTGAAAGGCTTGGACAGGAAGTGAACACCCTCCTGGTCCAGGGGGATCCGTTCGTCCGCATAGCCGGACATGAAAAGAATCTTCATGCCGGGGCGGGTCTTCCTGATCTGCCGGGCCATATCCGGGCCGCTCTGTTCCGGCAGGACCACGTCGGTCTCCCACATGCTCCTGCATCCGGCGCAAGGCCTCTTCCCCGGTTCCGGCGGATAAAACCTGATATCCCAGATCCGATAAAACCTGAACAGCCAGATCAAGAATGACCGCTTCGTCTTCAACAATGAGGATCGTCTCGCTGCCTCGGGGGATCGCATCTTTTAGGGAGGGGAGGGGATGCGCCTTCTCATCCTCTGTTTCCGAAATTGCGGGAAAATAAACTTTGAACGTTGTCCCTTGTCCCGGTTCGCTGTAGACATAGATATGGCCGCCCAACTGTTTTACAATGCCATAGACCGTGGAGAGCCCCAGGCCCGTGCCTTTTTTCTTGGTTGTGTAGAAAGGCTCGAAGATGTTTGCTCCGGGGAGAAGGTGTGCAGAAGAAGGTCCGCGTAGCCGATGATGGCCGTGAGAAGATTGTTGAAATCGTGGGCGATGCCGCCTGCAAACCGTCCGATGGCCTCCATCTTCTGTGCCTGAAGAAACTGGGCCTCAAGTTTTTTTCGCTCGGTTACGTCACGGGCCACAGCGACGATGTAGTCCCGGTCTGGGAGGGAGACATAGCGAGCGTTGATCTCCACAGGCGTCACGTCTCCATTCTTGCAGCG
>Ga0210025_1005280_pt1 | contig 10554 bp, 9 predicted proteins | sample CryGeyme20150102_FD_183989 | JGI IMG/M metagenome (GOLD analysis project Ga0210025, IMG submission 183989) | Groundwater microbial communities from Crystal Geyser aquifers in Utah, USA - Crystal Geyser metaG 2015-0102 (SPAdes) (version 2) | ecosystem: Environmental > Aquatic > Deep subsurface >...
ATTCGTCTAATTACACAATCCGATCTTCGGAGGGTAAAAAAATTACCTAAAAAAGACAAAATAACTCTAAACCTTACGCAAGAATTGAGTCATACGTAGGGTTGGCGCCTCTGATGAGGAGCGACGACCTTCTTAGGACGACCTTTAGGCTTGGGCTTGGTAGGCTTCGCAGCAGGCTTCTTTGCGTCGTTCGAATCGCGAGGAAGAACAGGGGGTGGGTCCTTCAAGGCGCCGGTAGTCGGACGTCCTGCGAACAAGTCAACAGGAGCAGGGGCGACATCGATCGTACGTCCGGCAGTATTGGTCGTAGTAATAACGACAGCGACAGGATTGTTCGTCGTTCCGGTGGTACGTCCTCCTGTAGCAACAGCGACAGGAGCAGGAGCGATTGTATCGTCGTTCGTAGGGACGTTCGTTCCGGTACGACTCTGCGAACGAGTCTTGATGATAGAGGTCTTGGTAAGGGTCATGGTGGAAAGGTTTGAAAGTAAAGGGGAGATATTCCTGTGGAATAAAGGCAACAAAAGTAAAATTCAGTAGTTTGGGGTATATTGCAAAAAAACAATGAATACAGACTGAAATCGAAGTACAGGAAAATACTTCCATGATGATACTGGCATCGATACAGTTGCCAAGTGCTTCGCATCGATCGATCCTGTACTGGATGTACATGAATGGCAGTAGGTGTCAAAAGATATGGATTTGACATCAGGGCGTAGGTTCCCATTCAGGTGCGAGTGGCTGGCAGAAGGCAGATCTTTGGCCAGTGAATGGGTCGGTGGTGTCAATCGGTGTCAGCGTGGCTGTCCAGTACTTAGAAGGGGGTGTGTCCTGGACTGATGTTGGTGTCAAGGGGTGCGCGATGCGAAGGAGTCTGTCTCCTGCGAGGTGTCGGTTTGCGAGATGGTGTCGCGACGTTCTGGTTGCAGGAGGTGTAGCCTTAATGGAGGGGTGTCCTACAAGGCATGTCATCGTCGTCGTGCGATGAGTCCTTGTCCGGTGGAGTATTCCTGTATTTCAGGCTGTAGTGGTATCTCCTGTAGTTCCAGTAGAGCTGAAGCGTCCTTCGGCTCTGTAGTGTCCGGTCCTGTCGGTCAATGGCTTGCTGGAAGACAAGACCAAAGTCCATGTGACAGGGGTTCCATTGTTGTCTGTAGCAGACTGTAGGCTCGTCGTCCTTTCGGGTAGACGTTGTGTAGGTGTATGGAAAGCAAAGGCACAACTTGTGCTTCTTCCATTTTTGCGAGTGAGCGAAGTGTCTCTCGCATGTCGTACGGCTCCTCGTCTCCGGTTGGTGTGGAAGCGAGGAGGAAGTCCCCTTGCTCCTGGAGTAGGAGAAGGAGTAAGTTAACTTGGGTGTACGGCCGTCGGCTGCGAGCCATGGCCAAAGTCTCCAAAGCTTTGTGGTTGATTTGATGATGAATCATCAGTCTTCCGGTTGCGACATCGGCTTTCGCTCCGGGTGTCGTCTCCGGAACTCGCATGAGAGGGCTACAGAAGCTACAGAGGGTGTCTGTAGTGCCTGTAGACCTTGTTAACTTCAGTGGAAGCCGGTGTAGCCGGCTTGAAGAGCGCCATGGTGGCTGATAACACGTAAAAAGCTAGTGTGGAGACATAAAGAGTAAATATGAATATTATGGCAAATAGGAGCAAACTAGACTAGTGTCTCTGTGTGGATAGGAAGCAGGCATAGGCACACGACCTAATAAAGAGAGACCTAACTCCTGAGTCCTATCATAGTCCCTAATATGAGACAAGGTAAACTGCCGTAGTCCACCTGGGCTTAATTTGTATGGACCTGATGAGACCCGAGTCAAGATTTCGTTTGCTCGGAATTTCAAATTATTTTATCGTATTATGCCTTGCACACTACTACCTGCTACTGACTAAGGTACAGTAATTCACAATTCACAAAACTGAAAAAAAAAAGACGGAGTAGAGTATTTCTGTAGACAATGAACTCAGTAATCCACTGAGAGCAAGATATTCGGCACCGTACTCCAACGCCTCCTTTTTAATTAATAGTTTCTAACGAGGGCACTCGTATCGCTCATTAGATTGTACCGTTGCAGTTTGTAGTCTACTGGAGTGGAAATAACAAAGATGCATCTTCAAACTTCAAACCATGTGCGAATCAAATCAATGAATCAATGATCTACCCGCAGTACGGCACTGGATCAGATATCAGATCGACGAGAAGAATTGTAAAAACGACGCATCGCAAAGGATAAGAAAACATAATAGACTAACTGACGGGCAAGCAACACGGCACTCCTTCCTGATAAAGACATACAGTACTTACCAAATACTACAGCGGTTCATCTTTTTTCATCTCATTATTTTTCTTGTTGGCTTGAGTCCCGCATTGCAGGAGGAGTGCGGGAAAAGGTGAGTTTCATGGTTATTTTTTGGCTGTTTGCTTTTTATCCTGGACTGTGAGGACTGGGACTGAGCCAGTACAAGGAAAAGGTGTTGGCAATGTGGAAAAAGTCTCAAAATAATCCAGCCAATCAGCAGCTGTAATATATTACTATGTTATATTTTTAAGTATTTTTCGTTTACATCTCCTTGTCATTTTCCATTCAAATATATCACTGCTACCTCATCACCAATTCATCTCTTCTCACATAGGCGCAAACACTCCTACAAATCAATTGTAGCAGGCACGCTTGGTGCGAGGATACATGTTCGCCTCGCTTTCTTTTTCGACGTGAGCCTCCATGCCTTCATCGTCGACGGTGCCTTCCGCTACAGACTCGAGAGCACGCTTGCCTGTATGCTCCTTGCCCACAGTGTTCACGTTTGGCGTATCTACCGTGACTGCAACCCTCCCAATAAAAAAGAATTCATCAAGGAGCATACAGGCAAACGTGCTCTCGAGTCCGTAGCGGAAGGCACCATCAACAATGAAGGCAAGGAGGCCGACGTCGAAAAAGAAAGTGAGGCGAACATGTATCCTTGCTCCAAGCGTGCCTGCTACAATTGATTTGTAGGAGTGTTTGCGCCTATGCAAGAAGTGCATTGGTGATGAGGTAGCAGTAATATATTTGAATGGTACAAGGAGATGTAAACACAAAATACTTAAAAATATAACATAGTACTATGTTACTGCTGCTGATTGGCCGGATTATCGGAACTCTTTTTCCACATTGCAAATACCTTTTCTTTGTACTGGCTCAGTCGGAGTCCAGGATAGTCTTCTTTGACTTGTGGCAACATCCGTTCTTCAAATTCGGTATAGAGTACTTTGGCTGACTTGGCCTCACCAACTTTGATATCCAAGGTTTCTAGGGCTCCATCCAATCCACTAACTCCGTCAGCTTCCATCCGTGCTCGATTGGCATTTCGACCTACATCAGTACCTTCTGCGCTGCCAGCAAAGGTGCCATCCAACAGCAACTCACTTCCAATCATGGCATCCGTATTGGCCAACAAGGGATCCTTTTTGGCTTCATCTTGTCGTTTTGCCGCGGCCCTTTCTCGTTCTTCTTGTTGCTGTTGTGCCTTTTGAGCAGCCATTTCTTTCTTCTTTCGAACACTTTTATCAGCACCCTTGACGAGGGCATCTTCGAGCAGAGCCAAATCATCCTTTTTGCCCTGCTGCTTTTTCTTTTTGGACATTGCTGTTGGATTGTTTTTGGCTTTGGCTTTGGTGCCCGATAATTCCGCCTCTTCCGCAGCCAACAGATCGGCTTTTTCTTTCCGTTTTCGAGCTGCTTCGTCGGCCTTCAAAGCGTCTTCTTCCTCTTTGGTCGCACGTCTCGTATTGGTCCCCTTCGACCATTCCACTGCCTTTTGGGCGTCTAATTTGGCTTGCTCTGCCTCCTTTTTCTTCATTTCGCTTTCTTCCTTTTTAGCACGACCAACAGCAGCTTTGGAGTTTACACCCATCGTCTTCTTGCCACCCATTGCTAATACTTTTTTATTTTGAAAAATACAGAGTATTGACTAACTAAGTTCGAGTTACGAGCACTCGGGTATTGGGTATTGGATTATAGATGCTTGTGAAAAGTTGTCTTTCTTTTGGCTGGTAGCGTTCACTTGGCAAAAGGAGGTAGAATCCCTTCAGTTGCAATTGATTTTCGCTGATTATCCAAGTATTATACAATACACAGATGATGAAAGGATACTGGTTTTATCGTCCTGTTGGTTCTACAAGAGTATTATGTACTCGAGTATTATGATTAAAGTTTTAAATTAAGAAGAAATACTACTGTAAAATAGCTTCTGATTGATTTTGATGGTGAAAGGAGACGGGATAATGCGATGACATACGATCGAAGATGTTGATTATTGTTTTTGTCCTCGTTTTTAAGATAAAAATAAAGCAAGCAAGTATATTGAATCGTGTAATTTTGAAGAACTTGCGAATGCAAAAATAGAGCTCTCTCGTAAAACATTTTCGTACCATAATTAAATGCGGATTGGCTTGAGAGTTTTCGATTCCGAGTTGCTTACAGCTACCACTTAGCTCATAGGAGTACTGTAGCAAAGTTGACCAAGCACAGATTACAGGGAAGCAATCGCAACGATAATAAAATCAGGTAGACTTAATACTGTATACAAGAAGAAAAAATAAGAGTTTCTCTCCAGCAAGGAAACAAGTTTACTTTACTCTTCATCTTCAAACGTTTCGGCTGGAACCTTGAAGAGACTCAAGGTTGCCTTGTTGGGGTCTCTCATCAAGACATATTTGCCATCCGGTTGTTTCTGGATAAGTCCCACAAACATACGCATCATGGCCCACATTTGTCCTTCCGACAGGGTAATCTGGACCGCAAAGTCCTTGGGACGGTAAAACTGCGTTGCCAAAATCTGGTGCTCGTAGGCATTTTTGGGTTCTTTTCGAGAAACGAATCCAATCTTCATTTGTTCCGCACCGGCCAAAAGGGACTGAGCCGTCCATTTGGCAAGCTTAAAAGCATTGTTCTTGAGTTCCGTGGCAAGAACGGCACCGCGTTGCGAATCAATTTTATCTCTCCAATTAATCACGTTGGGAGTGGGAGTCTTATTGTCCTTATCTCCACTTGGAAGCGGGGTATACTCGTTCAGTGCAAAGGCAGTCATGTACTGGGTTTTCTTGACCAGACCGTGCAATTCGGTACGACAAATAAGCGTCGTTTTGTCGTCGAGTTTAAATTTGCGATACCTATAGGCAACACTGGCTGGTTCCATGCCGTCGGCATCCTCTTCGTCAAAGAAGGGATTGGGTAGACCCATCTCCTTCCGGCCGCTCTTCCTAAGAATTTGTTGCGAAAAGTTCTGATTAATCATGGTAGCTTCCAATCCCAGTCGTTCAGGAGTATTGATACCCGTTTCATCGGAAGGAGGACTGTACGACGTTTCTGTTTCGGGTAGTCAGGAACAAGGGTCCAAGAAATAGAGGGAGAGAGAGAGAGTCAGAATTAGAATCAAATCGATGGACCATTCGCACACGTCATGTTTATCATCGTACGCGGTATCATGTTCCGCAGCAATTCTATTCAAATTCAAGAACAACGCTCCTGTCCTCCAATCCAGACGTACCGTTGACAGTCAAATAATCAAACGACGACGAATCTCGCTTGTCGAAAAAGATGGTTCCTCCCGGCAATTTTTGAATGACCAGATCCCAAGGGAATACGGAACGTGTACATGTCATCAAGTGAGCCATAATGGTATCCGAAACAAAGACTTGTCCCATACCATCAATGGCGAATTTCTCGAGTACAGGATCGTCGGTAGTTGTGACGGGATAAAACTCCTTGTTCTCCATGCGTTTGAGAGCGGGGGGTTGACGAGCTGTGACTTTATCGTAGGCTTCGTTGTATTGGTCCAAGAACCCGCACATGAGAATATCTTCCGGTTCTGGGACCGCAGTCGATGCCGCCAGACTCTTGGTAAGTTTGGCAAGATCCAATTGTTCCACGAGTTTCCAGTCGTTCCCAACCGCCACCGAGGCTTGACGGTCCACTCGGTTCTGGTATCCACGACCTCCTCTCCAGTTTCCTCCACGACCGCCACCCCGGCCTCCTCCACCCCGACCGCCAGGTCCGCCACCAGGACCACCACCCCGTCCACCACCTTGATTGGACGTGAGCTTGTCGACACCAATATTGGCACCGGGACCTCCACCTGCGGCCTGACGTCGCGCATTGACTTGCCGCAACTTGGCCGATTGCTGCCGACGCTTGGCAGTAGGATTGACAAATCGCTTGTTGGTTTGCGCCTTGGTCGTGTCGACCAGCTGGAAGGCCTCTTCGTTGTCGGGTGCTTCTTCCTCGGCGACGCGACGCATAAAGTCCTGTTTGCTGCTGGCGGCAGAACCTCGACGATTAAAACCATCACCACGATGGTACTGGTTGTTGCGTCCACCTTGTGTGAAATCGGCACACCGGCCCAATCGATCGGAACGACCAAAGGGAGCGTAGGGAAGTGAGGCGAATTTTACTACGTTGCCAGGACCACCAGCATCATTGGAATTGGTGGCTTCCTTGTTGTTGCTGTTGTTGTTGCTGTCGATGTTCTCGGGAGGACCCCACGAATCGGAATTGCCAGCCACGTGGGGTACGGCAAAAGAAGCTGTCATGATTGATTATCACTATTATTTATTCAGATAAGAATTGCTGTTCAGGCCAAAGAAAGGTACGTCGTCAAATTCATAAAACAAAGGAGGTGTGTTGGTTGTTGCTCGTCTTTTGGTGGGAGCAGGTTTCGTAGGGCTGGAGGGAGAGGCTATGAGCCACAATTGCTTTTGGAATAAAAATAGATCAATCAATCTTTTTCTGCTCCCTCTACTAGTCTAGTAGTAGTCTACTACTAATACTAGTAGTAGCTAGCTACTACTACGTACTCGAGTACTAGCTAGTTAGACTACGGTACTAGCTAGACCTACTACTAGCCTTGTAGTAGGTTGGCTACCCTAGTAGTAATCTAGCTACCGTAGTCAACGAACGCCAGCGATGCGCCGACGAAAGAGAATAATATAGTGCAGTATTTGAATAGATGCAACAAACATAGTTTGCTGTATTTTATGTAATAGGGCGCGAATATTCTGTTTCAAGTTGTACTATAGCAAAGCAGGGCTCTGGGTGTTTTAAAACAGGACACTCAGCAAATTACTTGATGTAAAAAATATGTATCGTGCACCGGCGAACAAAACGTGGGCAGCTGCTCCAGCAAGATAATAATGGTCAAGTCGTCGCAAAGAAGCAGAATGGAACGGAACGAACGAAAGTTGGTACATACACGGAGATGAAATAATACACGCGCTGAAACTTTGCGTTGTTGATGGCGCGGCCTGTACTGTCAGCGTTTTTATGCGCGAGCAGGATGTTGTTCAGCATCTTGGCCTTGCACGAGATTTTTTTACGAACTCTCCAACTCTTCTTTTTTGAAGTATTGTCTAAGAAAGACTCCTGAAAAAGAAAAGATTCAAATATGTACATGAGGGATGACTGTGCTCGTGCTGCGGCAAACTTGACCTGGACAAGCTGAAGGGACTCGCAAAACGAGTTGTATGGTTTTGGCTGCAACACTTTTCATGCTTCTTTTATCGGACAATCGAACTTTATGAAGAAACATGCAAAGGAAGCTGCCGTGTCAGCTTGGACGTATTGTTTCCAATAGAATGGTACTCATCAATCAGCAACTAGCTAGTCAGCTTAAGCTAGTAGTTGATGAAAATTTTACATTCTCAAAAGGGGTCGACGAAGACGCCTGCGATGGACAGAGAGAGTCGATGTCGACCAAATTTTTGTAGCTCAAACAATTGCGCGACGATTCCATTCTTCCCAAAAGGCAGGCGTCGATTTGTTCTCTCGGTATAGCGACCTTTTCGGAACTAAGGATGAAGGCAACAGCTAGGAGTCGCTCCTTCATTCTGACTTTAAAAACTGTGTTCTCGTCTGCATTCAGCAGTGCTCCCAGTGACCCTCTCATCCTGCCAGACCACGTCGGGAGCACTCACAAGCCACTACAAATCGTAGCGCCAATTTACGCTCAGATTGACAACATCGCGACGATGTTGATGAACGTTCTGGAATAAACCAACCTTAAGCTGCAGGACTGGTTTCTCCAACAAACTTTACATTACTAGGAGGAAGAAAGGTGCAAAGCCAACTGCGACAGTAGTGCCACCAACGAACTTATCGGTGCACAGTTTCAAAGCGCAGCCACGATTTCTTGACCTCCCGCAAATGTTTTTGCCGCCTTGGCTCACAACAACTACTCGATGTCAGTCAAGAATGGCGACTCCACTCTTGTGATTAATTACCATCCATTTCTTTGGATTGATCAAGGTTTGCCTCTCCGAAACTCGACTTACTACGGGTTTGTACCAGATGAACTCTTTGATCTTTGATGCACAGCTGCACAACCCAGAATTGAGATCAGCCGCACCACCACAGTGGAGCGTTCCGCTGGCTCGAAAACATCAATTTTTAAAACTTATACAGAACACCTTAAAAGACAAGCAGCATTTAAAAAGTCATCGCTTTGGGTACAGTAGTATACATTACAGTGGTGGTAGTCTAGTCTACTTCATTGAGAATAGAGAATAGTCCATCCCAAATCCCAACAGGTTGAGATTTTTTGTTCCCATTACTACACTATCGTCCGAATCAGAATATGTGTGCGTTCTATGATGACGTTCATTCTTTTCACGATTTAAACTTTGGTTATGGGCTTATCTCTTGAAGTTGAAAGAAAGATCGGCAATTGCTTTCCTGACGTATCTTGCCTTCAACACTCCATCAACAACAGGGCTTGCCTCTTACGTTTTGACTGCTGCTGCAGTAGAGCTTGTAGCTTGCCTGCCTCAATGGCAACGACGATTGTACTTTCATCACTTTCAAATTTTCCTCCGAGTCCATACATAGTCGCTATATAAACAAACACTGTCACCACCATGATTCGCGCTCTTTTCCTTTTTGCTCTGATCATTGCCGCCGCTTCGGCCTTTGTAACCCCCGCTTCCAATGCCTGTGAGTTCCAGTTTCTTGCGCGATATGGTAGCAAATAATAGCAAACAGCAGCCACAAAGCAGCCAATTTTTGTTTCATTGGGCACATGCCCAGTTGATGACTTTCAGGAGAGCAGGTTACACAGAGACACAGGAATATGATGATCTTCCCTGGTCTCTTGTGTTCTCGCTGCTATCTTTCTGAAAGATTGAGAAACGACCACCTCCTCTCACATCTCACACCTTTCCTTTTTCCTCTCATGTTTGTTCAACAACCTACCACAGTGAGCTCCCCTGCTTTCACTCGGGTGGAGGCACCCAAGATGTCGCTTGATAGTGTCGTTGATATTGCCACTAGCAGTATCGCACAAACTTCGCAAATGGTCGCAACCAACTCCGGAGACTTTGGAGGAGCTCTTTTCCCTGTGTTCGGACTTGGTATTCTCGGTGCCATCATTCTTTTCCTTGCACCCCCTCTTGCTGACGAGTAAAGAAAGGAAATACTTTACATATAAAAAATTCAACGATATGGAGGAGTATGTATAACATTATTTTCAACTAAAGATCCTTGAAGAATGTGTTTCTCGGTCGATTGCTTTTTCGGTGTATGTATGCCATGCCAAATTCGCACGAATACCAATGATTCTTTTTGTCCGAGAAATCGATTCAATTTTGGTCGAGAATGGAATAGCGTAGACTTTTTGCCTGCAACTGAGGATGACTTAACCTAATTAGAGCTACATTCATGGTGACCAAAGACAACTGAAGCAGTCCTGACAATTTTTCCCAGCATTTTGTTTGATAATATGATTGGAAGTAGCGAAGGTATAGTACTGCGTTAGGAGGACTTCACAGGCGGATCAACTCTTGTTTCCCTTCAACTTTCTCATGACATTCGGCGCAGTAGCAGGTAGTAGGACCATCAATCCTACTACTTGAGAGCCGGTAGCTTTGTAAAATGTCAATGGGGAATAACGCATCCACAGTAAAAACGCAACAGTAAAAGTACATCGGCGTCCCTATGGTAGGCAATGGTATTAATGAATAGCAGTTCGTGTGTAGAATTTGAGCCAGCATAAGTCTGGAGAAATGCTCCAATCCAAACTAGATGTATCAGTTCGGACCTTGGTTTGCACGCGCGCGATCAGGATGCGTAATTCCATCATCTTCATCCCAATGCACAATGTTGCACTTGAAATACCAGACTTATAATAATTGTGAATTTGATTGTTGATGATTTCACATCCACTCACCTTTTTTCTAGTAGGCATAATGTTGGTACTGTTATTGATTACAGTAGGAGAAGGCTTCCGCTCGATTCTCTGGAGTGCAGGAACACGATACTTTCGCATAACAATGAAGAAAGTATTGTGCTGGCAGTCAAGGAATAATTACTGCTGCTCTGCACCACTACGAGCATTCCCATCTTGGACAGCCAACACAAGTAATAATGCTTGAGTAGTTTAGTCTACTACATGCGCTAGCTACTAGCTAGTACTCCTAGAGAGGTCTACTATTGTTGGTGTACTAGACTACTACTAGTAGTAGAAAATCCATGTACATACCACTAAACCAATCAAAAGACTATCCTCAACCCTGACAATCTATAGAGG
>Ga0210025_1005310_pt1 | contig 10501 bp, 7 predicted proteins | sample CryGeyme20150102_FD_183989 | JGI IMG/M metagenome (GOLD analysis project Ga0210025, IMG submission 183989) | Groundwater microbial communities from Crystal Geyser aquifers in Utah, USA - Crystal Geyser metaG 2015-0102 (SPAdes) (version 2) | ecosystem: Environmental > Aquatic > Deep subsurface >...
AGTCGCGATACGCGACGCCGGTGTCGGCCTTGAACCGCTCGGCGCCGGTGTGGGCGGCCTCGTTGAAACTGCCGTCGAACTTGCCGCCCAGATCATAGACCACGGCGGGCTTGAAGCCTTGCGCCGCCGCGGCGAGGGCGACGGCCGCGCAGGCGGCGGCGATGGTTAGAGTGCGCAGCATGAATGTCTCCCTGACGGCGGGCCGCTGGTCGGGCCGCTGAAACCATGAAGAACAGGTTCACCGTTTTGGGCCGGGACGCAAGTGGCGCGCGGCCGGCGAAGCGGCGGCGTCAGGCGCGCGCGGCCCCGCTCAGGCTTTGCGCCAGGCCTCGACCTTGCGGTAGAGCGTGGAGGGGCTGACGTCGAGCATCCGCGCCGCGCGCGGGATCGAGCCGTCGCAGGCGTCGATGGTCGCGGTGATGTACTCACGCTCGATCCGGTCGAGCGGCGCGCCGACCAGCGGCCGCAAGAGCCCGCGCAGGTCGTCCGGGTCCGCCGCCGTCGGGACCGGCGCGGCGACGGCGGCTTCTTCGCTGAACCGGGGCGGCAGCATCCCCAGCGTCACCTCCTCGCCATCGCGCAGCACCGCGACATGGCGCAGGACGTTCTGCAATTCGCGGATGTTGCCCGGCCAGCGATAGCGCAGGAACGCCGCGGCCACCGGGGCGCTGAGACGGCGGAACGCCTTGCCCTCCCGCCGCGCGTAATCGGCCAGCAGCGCCTCGGCGATCTCGATCACGTCGCGCCCGCGCGCATTCAGCGGCGGCAGGTGCACCGGCACGACGTGCAGGCGATAGAACAGATCGGCGCGGAACCGCCCGGCGTCCACCTCCGCCTGCGGATCGCGATTGGTGGCGCAGACGATGCGCACGTCCACCTTGCGCGGCGTCGAGGCGCCGACCGGCTGAACGCTGGAGGTTTGCAGAAAGCGCAGGAGCTTGGTCTGCAGATCGGGGTCCATCTCGCAGATCTCGTCGAGAAACAGCGTGCCGCCGTCCGCCGCCGCCGCCGCGCCGGGCCGGTCGCTGATCGCGCCGGTGAACGAGCCCTTCAGGTGGCCGAACACCTCCGATTCCAGCAGGTCGTGCGGGATGGCCCCGCAGTTCAGCGCCACGAACGGCCCGGCGCGGCGCGGCGACAGGGCGTGGATCGCCTGCGCGCAGACCTCCTTGCCGGTGCCGCTCTCGCCGGTGACGAACACCGTCGCCGACGACCGCCCGACGTTGCGCAGCACGTCGTAGATTTCGCGCATCGCCGCCGAGCCGCCGATGAAGCCGTGAAAGCCGCCGTCCGGCGGCGCGTCGCGCGCCGGGGCGGGGGCTTCGCCGACGCTCTCGCAGGCGGCCTCGACCGCCCGCATCAACCGGTTGTCGTCGAAAGGCTTGACCAGAAAATCGAAGGCGCCGTCGCGCATCGCCTCGACCGCGCGGTTGATCGAGCCATTGGCGGTGATCACGATGGCCCGGACGCCGGGATCGGTCGCGCGCATCGCGCGCAGCACATCGAGGCCGTCGCCGTCGGGCAGCATCAGGTCGAGCAGCACGACGCGATGCGCCCCGGCGCCATGACGCGCCATCGCCTCGGCGGCGCTGAACGCGCAGTCGACGCGATAGCCGCCGCGCGTCAGCAGCGTCTCGTAGATGGACGACAGCGTGGGCGTGTCCTCAACCAATAGAACGGCGTTCGCGGCCTCGGACACCCTTGGCTAGCCTTTCGCGGCCGCGATCCGCGCCTTGACGAACGTCCGCAGACCTTCGATCCGGCCAATCGCATCGGTCACCAGCGCCGGAAGATCGGCCTGCGCCCGCCCGTTGGCGGCGGCGTTCAGCTTTTGCGCCAGCCGCTGCAGATCGGCGGCGCCGATCGCGCCCGCCACCGAAATCAGCACATGGGTCGCCGACGCGATCGCCGGCTTGTCGAGCGCCGCCAAGCCGCGCCGCACCTCCTCCGCCGCGCGCCCGAGATCGACGTCGATCTTGCCCAGCAGGTCGGCCATCGCCTCGGGACCGATGGAGTCTTCGAGCGCTTTGAAGACGCTCATCTTCACCGGCCCGTCGTCGGCGGGCGCCGGCTCGTCCGGGGGCGTGTCGGCGTCCGCGCCGCGCTGATAGGACTGATCGGCGAGCGCCACGATGTCGCGCCCGAATTGCTCGATGCCCAGCAACGGCTTGGGGATCAGCCCGTCGGCCCCGGCCTCGGAGATCTTCTCGCGATGCTCGCGCAGCGCATAGGCGGTCACCGCGATCACCGGCGCGTCGCACAGCGGCGAGTCGGCCTTGCGGATCGAGCGGATCACGTCGAGACCCGAGACGCGCGGCATCTCGATGTCGATCAGGAACAGGTCATAGGCCTTGCCCTCGATCATCTCCAGCGCCTCGGCGCCGTCGTTGGCGACATCGACCCTGGCCCCCAGCGCGTCAAGCATCTGGGTGGCCACCATCTGGTTGGTGATGTTGTCCTCCGCCAGCAGAATACGCTTGTCGCGCAGCCAGCCGACCCCAGCGGAGGCGGGCCGGGTCTTGTCAGACGCCATCGGCGACGTTCCCATCTGTTACCCTCGCTACCCCGGCGCGCGAAACGCCGACCGGGCGCACCAGTCACGGCGCCAGACAACCACGTTCCGCCCCCGACGCCAAGCCGCGGCCATCGCGAGAGGACTGCCCGACTGCGTCGGCGCGCGCGTCTGTAGCCTTTCCCCGACCCTAGGAGGGCAAGGGTAAACGAACCGGAAATCCGCCGGGCCGGTCAGGCGGCCGCGCCGCCGAAACCCGCGTCCGTCAACGCCGCGCCGATCTCGTCGAGCACCCCCATGTCGTCGATGGTGGCGGGCGCCTTCCACGGCTGGCCGTCGGCCATCTTCGCCATGACGCCGCGCAGCACCTTGCCGGAGCGGGTCTTGGGCAGGCGGTCCACCACGATCACGGTCTTGAACGCCGCCACCGGGCCGATGCGCTCACGCACCAGCGCCACGCACTCCTTCATGATCTCCGCCGGGTCGCGGTCGCAGCCGGTGTTGAGACAGACAAAGCCCACCGGCGTCTGCCCCTTCAGCGCGTCGTGGGCGCCGATCACCGCGCACTCGGCCACGTCGTGATGGCTGGCGAGCACCTCCTCCATCGCGCCGGTGGACAGGCGGTGACCGGCCACGTTGATCACGTCGTCGGTGCGCGCCATGACGTAGAGATAGCCGTCCTCGTCCATCATCCCCGCGTCGCCGGTCTCGTAATAGCCGGGATAGGTGTCGAGATAGCCCTTGCGGAACCGCTCGTCGGCGTTCCACAGCGTCGGCAGACAGCCCGGCGGCAGCGGCAGCTTCACCGCGATGGCGCCCAGCGTTCCGGCCTCGACCGGGTGGCCGCCCTCGTCGAGGATCGCCACGTCATAGCCGGGCATCGGCACGGTCGGCGAGCCCAGCTTGACCGGCATAAGCTCGATGCCGACCGGGTTGGCCGCGATCGCCCAGCCGGTTTCGGTCTGCCACCAGTGGTCGATCACCGGCACGCCCAGCGATTTTTGCGCCCACTCGATGGTGTCGGGGTCGGCGCGCTCGCCCGCCAGAAACAGCGTCTTGAGCGACGAAATGTCGTAGGCCGCGACCAGCTTGCCCTCGGGGTCGTCGCGCTTGATGGCGCGCAGGGCGGTTGGCGCGGTGAACAGCGCCTTGACCTTGTGATCCTGGATCACCCGCCAATAGACGCCGGCATCCGGCGTGCCGACCGGCTTGCCCTCGAACAGCACCGTGGTCGCCCCCACGATCAGCGGCGCATAAACGATATAGCTGTGGCCGACCACCCAGCCCACATCGGACGCCGCCCAGAACACCTCGCCCGGGCCGACGTCGTAGAGATTCTTCATCGTCCAGGCGAGCGCCACCATATGCCCGCCGCTGGCGCGCACCACGCCCTTGGGCGCGCCGGTGGTGCCGGAGGTATAGAGAATATAGATCGGCTCCGCCCCGCCCACGGCGGCGCATTCGCTGAACGGCGCGTCCGCCACCAGCGCGTCCCAGTCGTGATCGCGGCCTTCGGTCATCGCCGCCGCCGCCTGCGGGCGCTGCTTGATCACGCAGAATTCCGGCTTGTGGCGCGCAAGCCCGATGGCGCTGTCGAGCAGCGGCTTGTAGGGCACGATCCGCCCCGGCTCCACGCCGCAGGAGGCCGAGATCACCGCCCTGGGCGCGGCGTCGTCGATGCGCACCGCCAGTTCGTTGGCGGCGAAGCCGCCGAACACCACGGAATGGATCGCGCCGATCCGCGCGCAGGCCAGCATCGCCACCAGCGCCTCGGGGATCATCGGCATGTAGATCAGCACGCGGTCGCCCTTGACCACGCCCTGCGCCTCCATGGCGCCGCCCAGCCGCGCCACGCGCTCCTGCAACTCGGCGTAGGTGATCTCGGTTTTCGTGCCGGTCACCGGGCTGTCGTGGATCACCGCCACCCGCGCGCCATGCCCCGCGGCCACGTGGCGGTCCACCGCGTTCCAGCAGGTGTTGGCGACGCCATCGGCGAACCAGTGATAGAACGGCGCGTTCGAGGCGTCGAGCGCCTGCTTCGGCTTCTCGAACCAGTCGATCGCCCCGGCGGCCTTCATCCAGAACGCCTCTGGATCGTTCTTCCAGTCCGCATAAACCTGCTTGTAGGTCGCCATGACGCCCCCCCTTGTCAGCGCGCTGTTTTGCAGAAGCTAACACCGGGGCGGGGGCGCGGCGCAATCGGACACGCGCGCCGCGCGCTGACATGCCGCGCTGCGGCGCGGCGATCCGGGCGCGGCGCCGCGCGCGCCGCCCCGGCTCACCAGCTGCGCAGCGGGCGAAGCAGGTGGCTTTTCTTGCTGATATGCTCGCGCATCCGGCCGATCAGCCGGTCAAGCTCGGCGATCCCCTCGAACAGGAAAGGCCCCTTGTTCAGCATCACGCATTCCGCACGCGCCGCCATCGCCGCATCCGTCATCTCGCCGCGCGACGGCACGCCGGTCTTGAGGTAGCTCTCCAGAACCTGCGTCGCCCAGATCACCGGAATCTGCGCCGCCTCGCAAAGCCACAGGATCTCCTCCTGGATTTCAGCCAGCCGCGCGAACCCGAGTTCGACCGCAAGATCGCCGCGGGCGATCATGATCGCCGTCGGCTGTCGCCCTGCGGCGCGGACCAGCAGATCGGGCAGGTTGCGCACGGCGCGCCTGGTCTCGATCTTGAGCACGAGGCCGAGCCGGCGCCAGTCGTCGGGCCGCTCCTGCGCGAGAACCTCCTGAAGCCGGCGCACGTCCTCGGCGTCCTGCACGAAGGAGTATTCGACGCCGTCGGCATGGCGCGCGACGAAGCGCAGCGCGGCGCGGTCCTCATCGGTCAGCGCGGGCACGTCGATTTCGGTGTCGGGGAAATTCACGCCCTTCTCGGGTTTGAGCTTGTAGCCCTTGTCATCGGGTCCGGCGACGATCCTGACGATCACGCCCCACGCCTCGCGACGCAGAACCACCGTGTCAAGCTTGCCGTCGTCCAGCAGGATGCGGTGGCCCGGTTCGGTCAGCGGCAGCGCTTCGGTCAGCGAACATTCGATCGCGGGCGTCTTGCGCGGCGCGTGATCGAGCCGACCCGGCGCGGTGATCGCGAGTTCGTCGCCCACGCCGACGCGCCGCAGGCTCTTGTCGTCGCGGCTCTCGCCGGTGCGGATCTTGGGCCCGGCAAGGTCCATCATGACGCGCATCCGCCGCCCGGTCGTCTCCGCCGCGCGACCGACATGGGCGATCATCCGCGCCCAGGCCGCCTCGTCGTCATGGGCGCAGTTGATCCGCACGGCCTCGACGCCCAGGCTGGCGAGCCGGGCCGCGAACTCGGGCGCGTCGGCGGCCTCGCCCGGCAGCGTGACCAGCAGGGGGACCGGGCTGTGGCTCGACGGCGCGCCGAAAAGGATCTCGGCCCGCGCGGCGACGCGCGCCTCGCCGGCATGGAACGCCTCCGCAGTCGGCGGCGCCCACGCCGCGCCCTGCGCCGCCGACAGCAGCGCGGCCACCGCATCCAGCGTCGGCATGACGTGGCCCTCCGCGCGACCGAGCGACGACAGACCCGCCTCGGTCAGGCTGCGCTGCATGGCGCGCAGATCGTGGCGCCGCAGGGCGAGGTAATGCGCGAAGTTGGCCGCGCTTGGCGCGAACGCCTCGTCCTCGATCCAGCCGCTCCAGCGCGCCTGAATGCGATCGGCCTCGGACAGGACGGACGCGCGCAAGGCGCCGACGTCGCGGAGCAGTGTGGCGAGATCGGAATTGGTCATTCGAAGAATCCTCCGACCCTCCGTCTAGCGGGATGAATTGACAGGGATATGACAGTCGCCCCGGCGACCGCGCCGATTGATTCAGCGCAACGCATATGTGGCGCGGCCGCCGCAGGATGGCGGCGCGGGCGGACACTCGACCCGCAAGCGCGAATCGACATCGATGAGGAGCAAGACATCATGCTGCGTCGCACATTCTGCCGGGGCCTCGGCGTGATCGCCGTCGGCTTCGGCGCAGCCGTCTCGCCGGGCGCTCAGGCGCTTGCACAGGAAATGATCTTCGGTCGCGAGCTGATGACCGAGGCGGAGATCGCCGAACAGCGCCGACTGATGCGCAACGCGACCTCTGACGCGGAGCGCGAGCGCATCCGCCTAGAACACCACGAGCGCATGACCGCCCGCGCCCGCGAACGCGGCGTCACGCTCCCCGATGAGCCGATGGGCGGCATGGGTCAGGGCAAGGGCCAAGGCATGGGCAAGGGCCCGGGCGCCGGTCAGGGCATGGGTCAGCGTCAGGGCATGGGCCAGGGTCAGGGCATGGGCCAGGGCATGGGTCAGCGTCAGGGCATGGGCCAGGGCCAGCGGCAGGGCGGCGGTCAGGGCCAGGGCGGCGGCCAGGGTCAGCCGCTGATCCGAAAGGGTCAGGGCGCGGGCGGCTGACGCAGGCGGCCGGCGCGGGCGGCGCGCCCGTTTCACGGGCCGCCGCGACGCGCGGCGGCGCGCCGCTCAGCCGGCCGAGCCGACGCCGAACTCCCCCGCCCCCGCCAGCGCGGCGACGTTGAGCAGGCCGCGTGCGGTGAACGACGGCGTCACCACCTGCGCGGCGCCGTCCAGCCCCATCAGGATCGGGCCGACCTGCAACCCGCCCGCCAGCGCCTTGAGCGCGTTGCGCACGGCGCTGGCCGCCTCCAGCGAGGACATGATCATCAGGTTGGCCTGCCCTGTAAGCCGCGATCCGGGGAACAGCCGCTCCCGCGCGGCGGGGTCGAGCGCGGCGTCGATGTGCATCTCGCCCTCATACTCGAAATCCACCGTCTCGCGGTCCATCAGCGCCAGCGCCGCGCGCATCCGCCGCGCGGCTTCGGTGTCGAGGCTGCCGAAGCTGGAGGCGGAGATGAACGCCAGCTTGGGCGGAATGCCGAAGCGGCGCACCTCCGCCGCCGCCTCGCGCGCGATCTCGACCAGTTGTTCGGGCGAGGGTTCGGGGTGCACGTGGGCGTCGGCGAAAAAGATCGGTCCCTGATCGAGGATGAACGCCGACAGGGTGCCCACCGCCCGGCGGCTGCCGCCGTTGCACAGCACCTGCCGCACATAGCGCAGATGCCATGTATATTCGCCGAACAGGCCGCACACCACGCTGTCGGCCTCGCCGCGATGCACCATGACCGCGCCGATGGCGGTGGTGTTGGTGCGCATGATCGCGCGGGCGAGGTCGGGCGTCACGCCCTCGCGCGCGGTCAGCGCGTGGTAGGTGCGCCAGTAGTCGCCATAGCGCGGATCGTCCTGGGGGTCGCAGGGGTCGAAGTCGCGCCCCGCCTTCAGCGGCAGGCCCAGCTTTTCGATGCGGTCGGCCAGCACCCGCGCCCGCCCGATCAGGACCGGCCTGCCCAGACCCTCCTGCCGCATGGCGAGCACGGTGCGCAGCGCGCGCTCATCCTCGCCCTCGGCGAACACCACCCGGCGCTGGTTGGCGCGGGCGCGCGCGAAGATCGGCTTCATCAGAAAGCCGGACCGGTAAACGGTGCGGTCGAGCCGCTCGCGATAGGCGGCCATGTCCGCGATCGGGCGCGCCGCCACGCCGCTGTCCATCGCCGCCTGCGCCACGGCGGCCGCGACGCTGGCCAGCAGGCGCGGATCGAACGGCTTGGGGATCAGGTATTCCGGGCCGAACACCAGCCGCTCGTCGGCGTAGGCGCGCGCCGCCTCCTCGGTGCTTGGGGCGTGGGCCATGTCGGCGATGGCGGTGGCGCAGGCGATCTTCATCGCCTCGTTGATCTCGGTCGCGCCGCAGTCGAGCGCGCCGCGAAACAGGAACGGAAAGCACAGGACGTTGTTGACCTGATTGGGATAATCCGAGCGCCCGGTCGCCATCAGCGCATCGGGCCGCACCGCGCGCACCACCTCCGGCGCGATCTCGGGCGTCGGGTTGGCCAGCGCCATGATCACCGGATTGGGCGCCATGTCCTTGATCATGTCGCCGTCCAGCACCCCCGGCCCGGCCAGCCCGAGGAACAGATCCGCGCCCTGCAGCGCGGTTTTCATGTCGATCCCGCCCTCCGGCGCCGCGAACAGCGCCTTGTGCGGGTCGAGATTGTCGCGCTTCATGTGGACGACGCCCTTGCGGTCGAACAACCGCACGTTCTCGCGCCGCGCGCCCAGCGCCACCAGCAGGCTGAGACACGCGATGCCCGCCGCGCCGCCGCCGATCGCGACGATACGGATGTCCTCGAACTTCTTGCCCCCCAGCCGCAGCGCGTTGGTCACCGCCGCCGCCACCACGATCGCGGTGCCGTGCTGATCGTCGTGCATCACCGGGATCTTCATCCGCTCCCTGCACAGGCGCTCGACCTCGAAACAGGTGGGGGCGGAGATGTCCTCAAGGTTCACGGCGCCGAAGGTCGGCTCCAGCGCGATCACGATCTCGGCCAGCTTGACCGGATCCTTCTCGTTCACCTCGATGTCGAAACAGTCGATGGCGGCGAATTTCTTGAACAGCGCCGCCTTGCCCTCCATCACCGGCTTGGAGGCGAGCGGGCCGATGTCGCCGAGGCCGAGCACGGCGGTGCCGTTCGAGATCACCGCGACAAGGTTCTGCCGCCCGGTATAGCGCGCGGCGTCGGCGGGGTTCTTCTCGATCTCAAGGCAGGCGTCGGCCACGCCGGGGCTGTAGGCCAGCGACAGATCGCGGCTGGTCGCCATCGGCTTGGTGACGCGGACCTCCAGCTTACCGGGGCGCCCCTGCTCGTGATAGGCCAGCGCCTGCGCGCGCAGTTCCTCGCGCGCTGCTTTCTCGGTCATCTCTCATCCCCCCTGAATGGTTTTCACCAGTCTGTGCCGGAATCGCGCGCGGCGCCAGAGCCTCAGCCGCCGAAGCGGCGCCAGTAATCCGCCACCCAAGGCACCGGCCCCCAGCCGAACTTGCGCCGCGCGCCCCAGCGCACGCCCGGCGCGCACAGCAGATCGGTGGGGTTGGGCCGCCCGTGAAACACGATCACGCGGGCGTTGCGGGGCTGGCGGATCGTGCGCATCATCAGGTTCAGCGGCCAGTACCACACGCAGGCGCGCTTGAAGCTGACGCACCAGGGTTCCGGCCAGTAATGCTTGTCGGCGGCGTGGGCGTTGATGAATTCCTGATCGTTGCGCTGCGCCGCCAGCGCCGCCGCCGGGTCGGCGCTGAACTGCGCCAGAATGTGATCCTGCGCGCCCGCGATGAACCCCACCACCGACGAGTTCGCGCCCCGGTCGGGCCGCCACGCCAGCGGCAAGAGCCGCACCAGCGACGGGTTCCATTCGCGGATCACATGCAGGCCGCGCTGGCTGCGCACCCGCTCGATCAGCGGGTCGAGCGCGCCGGTCACCATGATGTCCACGTCGAGATACAGCACCACCGCGCCGGGCGGGAACAGCCCCGGCGTGAACAGCGTCAGCTTGGGCCAGATGCCGTTGGCCCATTTCTCGCGCGGCAGCGGAAACAGCGGAATGTCCACCGCCTCGACGCCCGGATCCAGCCCCTCGGCGACATCGGTGAGGCACACGAAGCGGTGCGGGGCGGTCAGGTGCGCGGCGACGGCGCGATGCAGCACGTTGACGTAATGCGCGGGGTAAGCGGTTCCCCACTTGAGGCAGACGACAATGGTCTGTGGCGTCTCCGTCACCGCGCGCCCTCTGCGAAGGGCCTGAGCAGCGCCCACACCGCGTCGTTGGCGGGCGTGTCCACGCCCAGCGCGTCGCCCAGGCGGCTGACGGCGCCCGCCAGCCAGTCCACCTCCAGCCGCTTGCCCGCCGCCAGATCATGCGCCATCGAGGCGCGCATCGCGTCGGGCAGTTTCGCGCGCAACGCCAGCGCGCCCTCAAGATCGGCGTCGGAAAGCGCCACGCCCTGCGCCCGGCCCACCGCCAGCACCTCCTCAGACAGCCGACGATAAAGCGCCAGCAGCAGCGGCTCGGCGGAGATCGCGGCGTTGTCGCAGCGCGCGGCGGCGGTGACGCCGCTCAGGGGGCACAGCATCAGGAATTTT
>Ga0210025_1005313_pt1 | contig 10499 bp, 6 predicted proteins | sample CryGeyme20150102_FD_183989 | JGI IMG/M metagenome (GOLD analysis project Ga0210025, IMG submission 183989) | Groundwater microbial communities from Crystal Geyser aquifers in Utah, USA - Crystal Geyser metaG 2015-0102 (SPAdes) (version 2) | ecosystem: Environmental > Aquatic > Deep subsurface >...
TCGAGAATCTCGACGATGCGAGCCAAGTTTACGTCTCGGGCAGCATCGGGACTAGCGGCTGACGGCGACGAAGGCGCCACGTGACCTTCCATCTTTGGGGTCTGGCCAGTATAAATGTATTCCATCACCGCCAGAAACGCCCCGTAAGTACAATCAGGAATTTCAATTTCCATTTCTTCTTGCTCTCGAAAACCAGTAGTAAACATCGCACGAAAGCAGTCCGAAACAATTGAAAGTACCATCTTGTGACCGTAGACCTTTTGACCTTGGACAACGAACGTGACATCGGAAAAATCATCGGAGTTAAAGTAAGTTCGTAACCGGCGTTCGATCAATTTCAAGCTTGTGGGTTGGGATACTCCAGCGTGTGGTGGAGGATCCGAATCCAACGTGAAAAAGTCATTCAAGTAATCGCTGCCACAGGAACCTCCAAACACGTAGATCCTTCGATTGACGGCTGTGGCGGTGTGTCCTGCTCGGCGACCTGGACCTCTTCCGTGTACTAAAACCGTCGGAATCGTCTCCTCGTCATTGGGGTTGGCTCCTCCTGATGTCGCTGTCGTTGACCGACCCCGTTGCATTGCGTAGTCGCGAGATCTCCAATCCGAACCATGTTCGACCTGATTACCACCACCGCCACCTTCTTGCATGCCACCGGCATCATTTGGATATCGGCAGTGAAACCCGGAAAACCCTCCCTCATTTGCAGATACAATGTCATTATTGCTCAGCGGTCGATCATAACCATCTCGGCCCCGCATGCCACCGAAACGCCATTGAGGCATGCCATAGGTTTCGTCATAAGTCATGTTCATGTCATTAGGATTCATATTGTGCGCAGCACCTACATGATAGTCCCCGTATCCAGCAATTGTACCACTCGTATTGCTGCCACCAGCTCTGCGACTGGGCGGTTCAAATTGTGTTGCGGTGACATCCAGCCAGGCCATTTCAGATCGATCTAAAATTTGTAAGTCTTGAAAGCACTTGGAGCTGGAATGCAGTAGCGAATACTTTCAAGGTGAGATAAATTCAGTTGTAATGCTTACAAAGAGCTGAAGCAGCAAAATGCATGACCTTCGACCACTCACCTGGTACCACTTCCGCCAAACAAATAAAGGCGCCCACGTAATGCCGTCAAGGTCATTCCAGCCCTCGGATGAGGTAGCACTCCCCCAATACGAGGGCACGTCCAAGTAGAGGTTTCCGTGTCTAAAATATGAATGTCATTCAATCGCTCGGTTCCGTTCCACCCTCCAAAGATAAACAATTCTCCAGTTTCCTCCAATATAGCGGACGAGTGATTGGCGCGTTGTTGAGGAACCTCGCCACTCGTCTCCACTCTTCTCCATGTCAATGTTTCTGTATGGAGAGCATGCAAATCATTCAAATATTCTCTACCATTGCCACCACGGAATACGAAAACTTCTTTTCGGGCAGAAACGTAATCCGCCGAGTGCATGTTGCAGGGTCCTGGTGGAGTTCCTTTGACCGCTGGCTGGTACCAGCGCAATCTCCGTCCTCCCTCCGAAACGTCCAACACGTGCATATCCGATGCTGCCAGTGGCCCTGTTCCTAACCAACCGCCAATAATAATAATTCGTCCATTTTCGTCATCGTCAGGTGCTGCCGCCAGAGTTGCAGAATGGCCATTCCTCCCGGGCGGAGGCTGACCCGATACAATCACAGAGGAATCACCCAAAAAGGCGGCCTGTTCTTGGCCTCCATTCCCTACGTGGTGCGGTCGAAACCATCTTTGATCCCGGATACTGTACAGTAGCAGTGAATTGTGGTTCCTTCGTCCATCGTAGCCTCCAAAGCAGTAGAGGTTACCAGCAAAATGCGTGACGGAGTGGTTCTTTATAGTAGGAGCACCAGCACCACCATTTTCATGAGGCGCTGACGATTGCTCTGACCATTGCATATGGTTCATCTTATCAGGAAAAGAAAATGTACAGCTTATGTTTTGATATATGTGCCAATCTTCGTTCACTATTCGTTATACCTTTCTTTTTTGCCAGCGAGCGGGTATAAAGGAATGTATTACGTATTCCGTATATTTACCCCTTCAATGAAACACAACGGATGAAAGAATCTGTCCTCTAGTAGAAAGACCAGCAATCAGATCCTTTGTTGGGCTCGTAAACCTTGTAAAGTAGTGACTTCTCACACTTCTTTTTTAAACTATTTTTTTAATTTTTCCTCTGAACAAAAACGAAAGCAAAGTGCAACTTGTTTTACTGTTGTTCATGTTTGATTGACATATTATTATTTATTACTACTATTCTTGCTTCATCACCGAAAAGAAGCGTTGCTTGCGCTCTATCGAATCAAACCTCCCTCTTCGATTCATTCGACAATATGTCGCAAAGTTGACCAGACTCTTTAGAAGATTGAGAAAACATTTTTCGTATTCTTCCTAGTACAGCACTATTCTACTAGCTAGAGTGGTACCAGTACGGGTAGCTAAGCAGTAGACTACTAGCTAGTATTAGAGTACTGGTAGTAGTAGTACTAGAGCTACTAACCTACTACTAGACTACTACTCTAGACTACTACTACTACTATTAGTAGTAGTACGTACTCGTAGTAAATTGAAGAATACAAGTAGTCTAGTCTACTGGTACTAAAAACGAATTATCACATCCAATAATAAATAGATCGAAGTGTAATAATGTTGTATTCTATTCACGACAGCTAGAGCGAGTAGTCTAGTAGTACATAAATAATAAGACAATTAGCAGTTTCCTAGCTGATCGATTATTTCATCAGTTAGAAAAGACGTGACGGTTGCTGCCTTTCGTCTCACTTCCGTTTTGTTTAACAAACTACCAATACACATTTCATTCCATATAGCGCGATTATTGTTTACGATACTCCACACATTTATTTATTTCTTGGCCTTGGTAGCGTTCATGGCCAACGAGTACATTAGAGTTCCGGCAATAGCAATGGAAGATCCAATAATGGATCCAGTACTCATGGGAGTCTTAAATGCAATGACAGAGGCAACAATGATGACAACTCGCTTGATGGTGTTTCCAACAGCGTGAGTGACAGGGTTGACCTAAACAGTTTTCACGACGAGAGTTGAGTAAGAATAACAAATATGTTAGACATTTTTGGGCATAGCACAACGCAGTATAGGACACAAAAAAAGTGAACAAATCAAGGCCCATTCAATATTCCAAGCGTTCAGCCAAACCTTACCTTTCCGAGAGCAAGGAAGGCAACTTCGTTGTAGGCATAGTAAGAAGCTCCACCAAGCCCCAACAGCATAGCAAGACTCTTGGAAGTAAAGTCGCCTCCACTGGAAACATTCTTAAAGGCATTGAAGAATCCGGCTCCTTCAATGCCAATCATTAGAGGGATGAGAATAAGAGTAGACATGGCCGTCAAGACAGCGTACAGGTTTTGAGCGTCCAAGTTTTCACCAATTTTCTTTCCAGACATGGTCTTTTTGGAAAGGACACCACGGGCAGCCGAGGAGACGTTTGAGAGCATAGCCGAAGCCAAAGCAAGCGTGGTAAAGGAAAGCTCCTTCATGGAAGCAATTGCAACTCCTCCAATAATGGGAAGCAAAGTCAAGTAGACGGGAAGGGTGAAGGTTTCTCCCAGAAGCAGAGCATTGAAGAGGCAGGTAACGACCGGTTCCGATGCCTTGACAATATGGGCAAAGGAGACAGCTCCTGCTCCAAGAGCAATAACGGCTCCAACGTGAACACCCGTGTGGCAAAGAGCAATGGGGAAAAGGGTCTTCATATCGTCAAAGCTAAGTTTGGGAGCTTTTCGAATTCCAAGGATCCAAAGAGGTACAAAGTAAAAGATACCAGTGGCCATTTGGATGGTAGCAACCGTCCAAGGAAAGTCAAGGACATTGAGAGCTTTTTTGTTGTAGATGTTGTAGGCAATATTGAAAAGGTACCACAGGGCAAAATAAGATCCGACAGTAAGAGTTTCCATCATTCCTCCAACCTTTGGCTCCTCTTTGGCGGCACCGCCTGCAGATGAAAGAGCCAACGAAGTGGAAGACTGCAAAGAGTCAGCCCTAGGATAAGAGAGAACATCAGCAAAGGCTTGGTTAGCACGTCTTCAATACGATGATGTAATAATATAATGGGAGCATTATACGAATCAGTAAACGCCCAAACACCATTAAAAACTTTGTGCATCTCAGCATCTATCGGTTGAAGAGACAACAACTAGTTGCATCGAAATATGCAAAGCAGCATTATTACCTACTGCGCGAACACGAATACTGTGAGACTCACTTGGATGCATACTGGAAGGACTTGTTGGCAGCTGTCAAAGGAGCATTACCAACAACAGTCTTCAATGCCGATGGATTTGGGGCAAAGGCACTAGCTTGGACCGAGGTCGATGCCAAGGCAACGAGAAGGACGGCTTTCTTAAAGGAGTACATGGTGATGTTGCGGTTAAATTTCCAAAATTAATAATAATGTCTTATTCCTTCTGCTGCTGCTACTGCTGCTGCTGTTGCTGCTGTTGTTGTTTGTTTTCGCGCTCTATCATCAGCTCTTGAATAGAAACAACTGCTCAAAAAATCTTCTACATTATTTTCTTGCCTGACGTACCGATATCCGACCAACCAACTGTAACACCAACCCCCAAGGCTTTTTCTCAAAATTTCGGAGCTCGGCAAACAAAGTACGTACCACATTTTTGACACTACTAGTTTTTAAGATGTCGAAAAAATTAGCTTGATCTATTCATTTAAGGTTTGACACTACGGTTAATTTAAGTATTGAGTGTCCGGGTGGATTTTATTTTCATGAGATTCGCACAAGACTTTCATCATCACACGTGGAAGCGGCAAACACAAGAGAATACTCGTATTTATTATGTTTTTGTAATGATGTAGTAGTAAGTACTCTATGATGTGTTGTCCATAAAATGAAAGTACTGTAGTTGCTACAGCAGTTGCATGCCTCCTACTCAGTACACAGTACACACTACATCCTGACCTCATCTCTTGACATCATCTCGTCTCTTTCCCTTCACTTTGATTGCCACAGTAGTATTCATTATTTTTTACCGCCAATTATTAATCTGTTGATACCACTACTTGTTGAAGTCATAGAAGAATTGTTTTACAATGAGGCTCAACAGGTTGGATAAGAAAGGTCGAGGACAGGCACAGGGCTGGACTCCAGCAGCAATTGCCGAGGGTATGAAACCAAGATTCGTATCGTCAGAGGTGTTACTGGGAAGGATATCTTCGGATGTTATGGCAAATTATTTTGCTCCCACCCTTCAAGAACTCGCCGAAGCGAGTTTGGAACAGTATGCCGATCAAGTCTTGATGTATCAGGATTTGATCCGCGACTACGAAACTAAAAACCCTGTCGAGGTGAGCGAAGTAGAAACGGAAGTAGAAGCAGAAGGAGAAGTAGAGGTGGAAGTGGATGGCACAGTCAAACCCGTGGACAATGGTCTCCCACCATCGACACCACCGACGCCACCTCCCAGGCCGCTGTTCCATTCCCAGTATATGATTGATGAATTTTTAGGAACCATTTCCGATGTTTCTCATCACTTTTCGGATAAAGGAGGTTGGAAGATCCATGCCAACGCGGCTAAGTTTGAACGAAGTCTCGATGAGAAATATGGAATCTTTCGACCCTTTATTACCAATCATCCGGAAATTGAAACGTTCATCCGATCGGTTCAGCGAAAATACGAAATGGGATACTTTAATCCCTTGAGACAGGGCGATCCACCGATTCCTAAATCTACTGCCGTTATCCTCCTTTTCATGATGCAGCGAAACAACGTTCGATGGGACGCCATGATTCTCTTTGGTGTTTTCGTCCTGGTTGGACTTCAACCGTGGGCACTGGTATTGATAATTGCGCTGTTCCAGCATTTGCTCAATCGTCGAACGAGCAAACCCATTGGGACCATGCGATCGCACGTGGAACCTGCCGAAGCCTACTGGAGAGTCAAAAATGACAGTGAATCCGACGAATTCAAAGCAAAGAAAGACATCTTGCTCAGACCTGTGGGGGAACCTCTTGTCAAAGACGAAAACATTGACGGATCTTTGTATGATACAATAATTATTGGAACGGGTCCAGCTACTCTTTACACGGGAGCTCTATTGGCTCGTGCCGGTCGAAAGATTCTTGTTTTGTCCGGGAATACGGATGCTAGCGGCTGCGTAACATTGTCAGGAGCCCATGAAAAATACAAAAATGTTCCTTTTGATGTAGAGTCCGAAAACATTAGTCGCATTTCCCGGCAGCAAGAGCTTCTGGCTCCAGCACTTTGTACGTCCTCGGATTATCAGGGCGGTGTTCGGTTCGCTCAGGTTGGTTCTCAGGCGGATGGGTATGCTTTTGAAGTTTTATCGATACCTGGCATGGGAACAGATGATTTTCGAAGCCAAATACCTTTTGTTTTGAAATCTGGAGAAGGACAGGCTGGTTTCATGAATGATACTGCCACATTGCTAGGAGATGGATGGCCAGCATCAGATGGCATTGGTGGCTCGCTGAGTGGAATGTACCTAGGAGCTACTGCCCAGATCAATGCAACAGCCGGTGCCTACTATCTCTCAAAAATATTGCCGGATGGCTCCAAGAGTTTTCAAAAGGGTTCTAACTATGAAGAATGTGCTACTCGTTATGCGCAGTCTTTTTTGAACACGTGCTTTCCTCTGAATCCTCATCTGCGATCTTTGATGGCTGGAATCGGTATGAAGGGTGAAAACCTGCGACCAAAGAACACAAGCCTGGGCGCGCACATTACAAACATTTGTGCAGCACTTGGCGGAGAGGGTATGTTTTACCCAGTTGGTGGCCCCAGATCGCTTTGCCACGCTTTGGCTGGTGTTATTGAGCAATGCGGAGGCCGAATTGTCACAAGTGTACCAGCGAAGGAGTTGTTGATCGAAGAATCAAAGCCGGGAGCCACCACCACGAGTGACGGCAAGAAAGGCGAGTCAGCCATGCCACGCTGTATCGGAGTGAAACTCGCCAACGACCGAGAGATTAGACTGAAAGCACATGATCAAGAAGGAGGGACCTCAGCTGTCGTCAACATGAAGGGCTTTATCGATACATATGTGCGACTCCTTCCCGACGACATTCGTAGCGCCCACAAAGTACCCATGGGCCTTCCGGCTCTAGCAGAAAGACGACCTGTTTTCAAAATACTGTTCGGCTTCAAAGGGTCTGCTGCAGATTTGAGCGTTACGGGCGCCGACTATTACCGCTTGCCCGCGGCAGCATTGCCACGAGATTCAATAGATACGGAAACAGGACGACCGATACTTGGCGACATTGGCTGGTCTGATGACGCCACAGTTGCATCACCCCCAGCGCACGAGGATGCAATTACAGCCGATAGCGTCAATCAAGAGCCAGAGAGCGAAGAAAAGTCGGATGAAGGTGAGCAAGGTTCACTCCGTGGAAAGCGTATGAAAGCAGCCACACACACCAAACTTCCAGGAAAGTCAAAATTCGATGCTGGGTCATCTTGGATGCGAATATCCTTTCCCTCGGCCAAGGACCCTTCCTGGGAAGAGCGTCACGGAAAGATTACAACTTGTGTCGTCACTGTCGAAGCAGATGACGATTTTGTTGTCCATTACGACACCAAACCCAGGCTCTTTGCTGTTATTCCCAACAAGGTTGCCGATGCTGGCAATCGGTCTCGACTAATGGAAAAAGTGAAGAAGGACTTGCTGGAGCTTTATCCACAGCTAGAAGGTCAGTGACCTCTCGTGCATTACCAGGTGATTTTTTGCTTTGTTGTTGTGTTTTTTTAAATAACAAATCTGATTTCTCCACTACAGGCAAAATCGAATGTGAGGAACTTGCTGGACCATTCACGAAGGGACTCAGTCAATCACCGGAGCGGTACGCCGCCAAGGGTATCCGAGCAGATTCTCCATATCCTGGGCTCTATGTTGGCGGTTCTGACTTGACAGTCGGCGATACCTTTTCGGGCGCCATCGTTGGAGGCTGGTTAGCTGCAAATGCCGTAGTCGGCTATGGTACTCTTGATTTATTGTTTTTAGAGAAAAATATTACATCTGATTTGCAAAGGTTTTTGGACCCACCAGTATTACCAGACGATCCGGAATCAGAGGTCGCTGTGCCCTATACACCGCCGTCTCCCGAAGCTGCTGCCCTTGCCGATGACGAAAATGCCCTTGCCGATACCGTGCAAGACGAGTCATAGATGCTACGAGTAGTGCGTTGGATGTTGCCTATTGGCACGTTCTAATCCTAAGTTTATCTAAATTAGCTATATTATCTACTACTTGACTTCTTGGCTGTTGCCACATTGTCATCGCACAACACTGAGTACTAATAGTTGGTGTTGAACTCTTCGACCCATTGTGCCACGCTAGTCCTGACCTCGGCTGTAAGTGATTGCAAACACTCCTTGGCGTTGTCATTGTGAGAACTTGCAGGACTCTTTTTCCAACCTTCAAAATTTACTTCCAATTCGTCATGATGCGTAGAGCAAATGTCAGGCAAGGCGAGTGTTCCCTTAGCTAGAACTTCGTCCACGTCGGCGTCTCGGATCTCAAATTTAAGCTTGGCGTGATAATCAAAAATGTATCTCTTTTTGCCGTTGGTGATGGCGACCGACGCATGTCCAGTTAAGTTTTCAACTTTGGTAATTGCAGCAGTGTAATTCTCCATGGATTTAGCTTGCATGCTAAATTTAGTGGACTTGAATTTTGCTGCTAGTTGTTCGGTGCACCACATCGTGGTATCTTTTTCCTCCCAGGTCCCAGCTTGGTTCCACTTGGATGGACGTCCTTTTTTCGCATCACTTTCTTCACCGCTCGATGTCGACAAAAGCTGTGGCACAGAAGACGCCTCTAAGCGTTGCGGGGCAATATCAATATCTGCTTTCTTTTCATTGGTAAAGTAGCTCGTCTTGCGACCATCCGCGGTCAATTTGTACCCTCGCAACGACGCCAACTCAGCGGGTGTTAGGTCATCATCGTCGTCCGAATCACTGTCGTCCTTTTTGGACGCAGCTGCTGCTGCCTTTTTAGCAGCCGCCCGTGCCTTGCGTTCTTCCTTTTTCCGTTTTTCTTCTTCCTCGTTTTTCTTTTTGGCTTCCGCTTCCTGTTCCTTTTCCCAGTCTTCGAAAGAAATGGCTGGTTCATTTTTGGCCATTCGTTTTACACATTCGTCTTCCCACTGAACTTTTCGTTTCTCTTGAGCTTTTTTTTCCAATTCCTCTGCCCTTTTCTTTTCCTCTTCTTTTAGTTTTTGTTCTCGTTCCTTATCCTCATAAAGGGACGATGCTCCGGACGAAAAAGCTCCTTGCATGGCTTTCTTCTGCTTTTCCTTAAAGTCCAACAAGGCTTTCTTGATCGTCTGCAGTTCCTTTTTGACCGCCGCATTATTTGCATCTAGTTTGACCGCTTCCTTAAGATCATCTCTGGCTTTTTCCAGGTCTCCCATCTTCTTGTGTGCTACAGCTCGACGATAGAGTGCCTTGACGTTGACTGGATCAATTTTGAGACTCTTTGTGGCGATATCACGCGAAACTTTGGTCTTGGACTGTTTGAAAAAGACCATGCTTAAATTGTTTTGCAACGTAACGAGCAAAGCTTTGACTTGATCGTCTCCTGTGTTGTTCTTGTTGAAAGGTTTCAATAGATTCGTCCCTTTCCGGTACGATCGAACGGCTTTGTCTAGCTCACCAGCCTTGAAATGATTGTTGCCCTCTTCCTTGTGGCCTGTTGCCTTGATGAGCATTTCGCTTACATCTTTTTCAGGAGGCAAATCAGAATCATCGTCCGAAACCACGGATCCAGTAAAAGACGACGAGGAATCATCATCGCTAACTTTTTCATCTTCGGTAATTTTGCTGCTTTCGTCTTCTTTCGGGCCTTCGACGGTTGGATCGGTATCTTTCGCATCGCTGTCTTCTTTTTTGTTGCTGTTGTCATTCGAGTCGGCGGTTGATGTCGGCTCTTCTTGTAGCTTGGGCTCGGAGTCCTGTGTCACCATCATTTCTTCCTGGTTGGTGGTACTTTCAGTCTCCATTGCTGCAATTCTCAGATCTTAGAATGTACAGTACAGTACAGTGCAGTACAACAGCCACAGCACAGTTTTACGCTAGTAGTTAATATTATTTACTAGACCCACTAGTATTTGTTTTCCACAACGTCAATGATGCAGCTGAAGAGTCTCAAAATCAATAATTATAATAAATATAAATAATAGTAATAAAATGCGAAAGCAGCTAGCGCTGAAAGACAGAAAAGCAAGAAAAAAAAATAATTACAGTACCCTGGTAAACAATGCTGATGACGGCGGCCACTAACATTTTATATGCCCAGGTGCCACCTGGTGAGACGTGCACAACATCATTATTCTACGACATGATGTATGTTACAACATTATCAATGGCCCCTGGCGGGGGGTACGCCAACCACTCTTTTTTTTGAGTGAACTCAGACCTTAAATTATTATATGGACAACAAACGAACACCGTATGCT
>Ga0210025_1005318_pt1 | contig 10495 bp, 13 predicted proteins | sample CryGeyme20150102_FD_183989 | JGI IMG/M metagenome (GOLD analysis project Ga0210025, IMG submission 183989) | Groundwater microbial communities from Crystal Geyser aquifers in Utah, USA - Crystal Geyser metaG 2015-0102 (SPAdes) (version 2) | ecosystem: Environmental > Aquatic > Deep subsurface >...
ATTATTTATAAAAAGATGGGGTTCTTTGGACGCTTACTCAGATTCGATAAGCTTTGATCCAACAAACGTTGAGAGCGTCCCTTCAACCAAAGCGGAACCTTGAGACCCAGCTTGTGTTACCGTAACGGTTTTCGGTTTAAATAACGTAGAAATGGTATTTTCTTTTAGATGCTTTGAATCCGCTTCAAACTGTTTCTTAAGTGTTGCTGATGTTTCCGGGTGAACGTATCGGAGCACAGCATCATAATGAAAGGCGACCGTCTCCGGTGTCATATTTAAAAGCTCTGAACTTAAATAAAGCGCCCATTCTTCTATATAGCTTTTTGAAGACTGCCCGCCCATCACCCAAACATCTTGCGACAGTGTTGGCGGCACAAGGATGATTTTATCTTCCCGTGTCATCAAGTGGATCATTTGCATGACATTCAGCAAAAAAGATCCCACTAAGATTTTACCCAGTAAATTACGGTTGGAGAGAACTTTTAAATACCTATTTTGTGTAAAATCAAGTTCCATGTCCTGCTCCCTAATTAATAAATTCGCGTATGTAAGACGGCGGCATCACCAAAAACTGTTCTTTAGATGTTGGTAAATACCAATACATCACGCCATGTAAATAACCTTCACCAAAATAGCGCTTAAACAGTCGAATACCCATCATGGTAAGCGTACTTAAAACAAGCCCCCAAATAACTTCCCCAAAAACCATCAATATAAAAGCCGGCAGACACACCATCGATACTTCAGAGATGGGCCACAGCAAGATGCGTGGCGGCATATCTAAATAGTTTAAAATACTGGTATCACTGGTTTTCATAAAAGGGTCCTTAAAAAATCAACAGCGCCTAAGGAAGTAAGACAGAGAGTGCGTTCGCGCCAAATACCCCGTTTACACCAATGCCACCAATAATGGCAGAAATTGCTGCTGGTGCTGCAGCACGGTAATCACCAATAATGACCTTTCTGATATTAATCGCACTATAAACAATGCCGCCCACAGAAAAAGCACCTGCTAAATAAGGGCTAATCTTACCCCATAAATTATCAATACCAACAATACCGGTGGCGCCACCTGCACCGGACCCTGCCGTTAAAGCCTCAGCACTCTCCGGCATTAACAAATATACAGCTGCAACAACAGCTGCTTTTTTTAAGAATTGGTTTTGTGTATAGTAAGGGTAAAAATATGTTTTTTTTAATGTGTTAAGCATTTTTGTTTTCCCTATAATGGCGTTAAAATGTTTCTGTGTTTAAAAATTAACATGTAAAGGAATATATGTAAATAGATTTACACAAGAATGTGTATTTTTTTATATTTAGGCCATTTATTTTACATTCATTATTCTATGGTTATATGATAAAATAGAAAAAATTTCTCATAACGTATGTATTAATGAATGATATCATTAAAAAAAGAATCCAAGATTCCTTAAATAACAGATCTATCACAGCAACAGAAGTTGAAAGAGAGGTCGGCCTTCCCTTAGCATCTCTTAGAAATTTTCTTAAAGGGCGCGTATTAGAACCAAAATTTGATGTTATTATCAAAGTTGCACAGTACCTAAAAATTGATTTAGCAGATCTTGTTTCTGAAAAAAATCCAGCAGAAATAGAAGAACAAATCAAAACAACCAATATATTACATGAATGGGATAGGTCTCTTTTTCAATCTGCTGTAGACTCTGTTTCAAAACATTTAGAAGAAAATCAGCATAAGCTTTGCTATAATCAGGTTATGCCCATTATTGAATCTGCCTATCTCTATTCACTTGAGCACAAAAATAAACGTATTGATGACGATTTTGTTGCATGGAGCATAAAGCAAATAAAGGCTTAACCTATACCTAAAACAATCTTACGACATTTCCCTTGTGATCACTTTGAGCCTCTTTCTTAACGTTATCTTGAACCATAATTTTAAAAACACGCTCGCCTGTTTTTTGTGACTCATATAAAACTGTAATATCAAAATCCTTAGCCATTTCTATAATTTCATTTACGCAACCATATTGACAAAGAGCCTTGTCAACACCTGTGTCAACATGATTCAAATGGAAATCTTCTTGCACAAGATTTCCAGATACAGACACAAAAACAATAGCTTTATTGGCGCCAGAATACACAACGTTGACGCTAATTTTACCATTACTCATAATCATATTTAAAGATAAGTTCATGACCGATTTAAAAATATGCAAATATTTTAAGTCAGACCCTACAAAGACTTTATGTTCTATATGCTTATCATTAAAGATACTCATTTTAATACCATCTTTTTGTGCTTTTTCATAAAACATTTCAATACTTTCTAGAATAAGCTCATGCAATGAAAACTCTTTTACAGAGTGCGCGAACATTTCACGATCAAAATTATCGATTAGCTTAATCACATCTATAATGTCTTTATCATTGTGATACGGCGTTTTTAACAGCTTTGTATGTACTATTGCTCGAACAATATCAAATTTTTTATAAAAATTTGAATAGGTGCGCTCACCAAAACGAATAATTGCCTTATAGGACTTCTTTGTGTCTGAATAAAATTTAATTGTTTGATTATGTGACTTGATAATATTATGCGCAATCTGAATACTATCGTTAAGATGTGTAATAGATGTACACTGATGCTTCTCTTTTTGACCAAGAATTAAAAGAACAGGGTCTAAAACACTGTTTTTTATGATTTTATTGTTTACATAAATAAAATATAAAAAGCACAAAAACAGTAAAAAGTACAAAAAATAGTCAGAAAAAACAGTACGCCACAATGAAAAATCTGTTTTTTCACTGCTAACAAAAATAAATTTATCACTACCTGACGGCACTTGCTCAATTTTATAATCAAGTAATGTTACAATCAACCGTACCCCATCACGGTTAAAGGTGACTTTTAACACATCATCTTCGGATAAAAAGGCTCTTAAATGGTTGATAAGGTTATCTATATTTAATCCTAACACCATGAACCCAAGTGGTTTTTTATGTTCATCACAAATCATCATCGTTGTCGGTAAGACAACCCGACTGTTAAACATATTTTTTGTTGCAGATGACAACCTCAAAAGCCCCCCTTCCTCTTTTGATAACTGAAAACAGGGTCTGCTCGCTAAGTTTTTCACTTCATCTCGAGGTAAAATACCCTTTTTCCCACTAACGACAACATTACCCTCTGCATCTGCCCAACTGACATATGAACCCAGCAAGTAAGATATTTCCATTTTTGAGAAGTGATTTAAAATCTCTTCAATACGAGCCTGTGTATTTCCAAACAACCGAACACTGTTACCAACCAAAGAAATGGTTTTTTCAAGATCTCCAAAAAAATCCTCAACGTTGTGAGTAACAAAAAAAGTTTCCCTTTTGTGCAGGTTGGTATTCTGAGATATTTTTTGATAAACAAGACTTGAGAAAACAGTCATAAATAAAAAGAATGTTAGAAATAAAGTTTTAATATTTTTAACACGAAACAAATTTAATAGTTCACTTTTAAAAAGATTGCTCATTAATAATTACTCAAAAATTTAATTTAGTGCTATATTACAGCTATAAATCAGTCAGATCAATTCTTACCTTTTTAGTAAAATTATATGTACATGACCAGAAAACACAAATTGCTCATCGCCATTATATGCACTATGCTTGTACCGGTAGTCATTTTAATCAAGAACAAGGCCTTGCAAACACCTTATATCAATATTCATAAAGCCTGTGAACTTTCAGTGCACCTTAAATCTGTACCCAAAAATACACTCATATTATTTGATATTGATGACACACTTATCACACCCGTTTCTAAAACTTTTTCCTCTTCTTATAAAAAAATGATCGATGACATAAAGTCGTCTAAAGACAAATATAATAACTACGAAGAAATTATCAGTACCTGGCGCTTAAGCAGAAAAATAAAGTTAACAGATAAAGAGTGGCCCAATGTCATAAACACCTTAAAAAGGGATTATCAAGTATATGCCTTAACAAAAATGGATACAGGGTCTGCTGGCACAATAAGGTCTATGGAACAGTGGAGATATAATGAACTGAAGTTTTTAGAAATACACTTCACTAACAACACATCAGAAATAGAAAAAAACAATGGGTCAACCTTTTTTAAGGGCATTATTTTCACAGGAGCATGTAAAAAGAGTGAAGCCCTTCAAAATCATATAAAAATTTCTGACTTTGCGCATATCGTCATGGTTGATGATAGAACAGAACATTTAGATGATATTAATGGTCTTTGCAAAAAACAAAACATTCCCTTTACAGGAATTTGTTTTCAAACACCTCAAGTAGAGGTTAATCCTGAGATTCCAACAATTCAGAAAATCTACTTAACTGAGAAAAATCAATGGTTAGAAGATGAAGAGGCTATAAACGTGAGCCAATTACCCTAATCAACTTACGCCCTCTTTCTATAATTTAGTTTTTATAAGCCACATCTATCTGAAGTTTCCATACTTTTTACCAATATTTTCTTAAAGAGAAAAGACATGACCAAAGTGTTGCAGTATATAATCCTCAACAAACTTATTGTCTGCTTTCATCTTGATCTCACCAGAAATTTCTACAAATTTAACCTTTGTAAACCAAGCATTATAAGTATTGGCCCCTAGTTTTTGTAGGATGAGAGATCTAATATTCCCACACGACTCTTCTTCAGTAGCCGTAGAGGTTTGAATGTGATCAAGCGCCCTACTCCCTTCCGTTTTTGCGTCCAATTGAACTGGAATATCTTTAACGCCAAGCTCACCCTTGAAGATGCGGTCCATTGTTTTAAACTTTAGTGCCCAACTTAATGTTAACTTAAATTCTTGTGAGGCAATGTAGTCACTACTTTGCAGTCGATGTAGATAATTTTCCCAACGCTTCATATTACCATCACATTTTTGTTTAAAAGCAGATAGTAATAATGGTGCTAAATCCTTGCTCATTCGTGTTGAAGATGATGGAAATGTTTGGTTCCAAAGAACCAGCATGTCTTGAACTGTTGTGTTCTTAACAGAGATTTGATCTGGCGTTTTGGAAATACCGGATATTTCTTCTTTACCTCCTACCCCATTATTTTTGATATTTTTATGAAGGACTTGTTCGGCTTGTTTTGTTTTTAATGAATTAGAAACTATTTTATCTGATTTATTATTTAAATCTTTGTAAGTATTCTCCTGTATAACCATTCCGACATTTTGTCGGGAAGAGGCCGACATTTTGTCGTTAGTTATTGCGGAAGAAGGTGTGTTTTTAGTCGTTTTATAAAGCATATTATCAGGGGTTAAGCTTTTTAAATTCTCATAGTTTAATGTTAAAAAATTAGTCCTGTTAGATTTGTGGTTACTCAGCTTTTCAACTTTGATGATTCCAAGCTTTAAAAAACAATTTATATATCTTTCAATCGTTCTTGTTGAAACTAAAAGTTGTTTTGCCCAATCTTTAGCCGTGTTATATATCCATTTTTTTTCATCGTGGATGATCCCGACGTTCTTTTTTTGTAGCCAGTAGTGAATTTGATTTATAAATTGTGCACCAGTGCGGCCAAATTCATCTATGAGGTGCGCTTGCGCAATAAGGGTATGGTTGTTTGACATAGTTTTGCCTCTTTTCTTTTTTGATAAAATTTGACAAAACTATAAAAACAGTGTAAAATATATGTAGGTTGTTTGTTTTTTATATTTCTATCAAATGTAATAAAACATAATATTTTGTGATAGGGTCTGCCAGGACCCTCACAAAATTAAGACGGCTTAGTTTTTTCCTTTAAAAAATTTAAGCTTGCAACTGTTATCCATCCAGATCGTGTCATTCCTTTTTCCTTTCGGTCATTATCAATTTTTTCAAGAACTTTAGGGTCAATGTTAATGGAAGCCTTTATTTTTCCATCAGATGTGGTTTGTTTTTTTTTATTCATTTTTATCTCCATAGTTATACAATCACATATTATAGATTATATGTAAACACATAAAATATTATTTTTTACAAAAAGCTTTATTCTAAAAAACTTATATTTATGTTCTCTATAATATTATCCGTATTGGTTTTTTCTCCAATAATCAACAATCCTCTTAATATATCGGTAGCAGAAAGTTTTTTTCTGGATTGATTTTGTGTTCGTTCTACTATGTTTTCTAACCTTTCTTGATCTTTATCCCTTAGTGAAAATGATAAGGTTCTTTTCCTTTTTTTGTATGTAGACATTATTTTGTCTGGGATTACTGGGGTTTCATACTTAGCTTTCGGTTTTTTAATTTCGCTAAGTTTGCTGTTTATATCAGTTGTTAATTTAGACATTGATTAAAAACTCCTCTACAAGTTGTGAAAAATCTTTTGACCCACTGCTGTTTGGGTTGAATACTTGAACTGGTGTTCCGTTTATTTGTGATTGGTTAATAGCCTCATTTTTTCGTATTATAGTATTAAATAAATTGTTTGAAAATGGCTGTAGTTGGCTTTCTATATAGTTGTTGGTTTGACTGGACCTTTTTTCATAAAGATTTCTTAATATTTTAAAATTATAGTCCTGCCCCTCCTTGATTTCTTTAATAGAATCAAAAAGGTCCGCTATCCCATCTAGAGAATATCTGCCGTAATTTGTGGGAATGATAATCAAATCAGCAGTGTAAATTGCATTAATTGTTATGACTCCTAATGTTGGAGGGCAGTCTATAATAATATACTCATGCGCCTCATTGACTTTTTCAAGTTGTTTGTGTAGAAGTGACTCTCTATATGTAGAGCTAAGAATCTGCTCGGCTACTAAAGCTAAGTGAATACTAGATGGTATTATAAAAAGGTTGTCTTCTTGTTCACTATTAATTTCAGCATTAAAAATAATATCATTAATGTTAAAGTTTTTATCTAGAAATAAGTTAGACGTTGTTTCTTCTTTTGATACTTGTTTTTTATAAATACAACTTGCATGTGCCTGTGGGTCAAGGTCAATTAATAATGTAGAGTACTTCTTTTTAGCTAATCCGTATGCTAGGTTTACAGAAATAGTGGATTTACCTACACCACCCTTTTGATTGATAACTACTACTTTTTTTATTGTCTTCATTTTATTCACCTTTCTGTGTGTATTTAAATTCTAATACCTTTTCCCTTCTTGCTGCAACACATAAATAATATTTTTGTGACATTGTTTTATTATTTGTGCAATTCTTTTGTGCTGCAATTGTGTTGTATAAGTAGCTCAATAGTCATGTACTAATGTTTCCGATGTAACACGTTTGTGCTATTGTTGTGTTTCAAGGAGTTTGGTATGTGCTCAACTCAGTTGTCATACACTTGTGCTGTTTATGTAACACGTTTGTGTTGTTATCGTGTTTCATGATGTTTGGTATGTGCTCAACTTAGTTGTCATACACTTGTGCTGTTTATGTAACACGTTTGTGTTGTTATCGTGTTTCATGATGTTTGGTATGTGCTCAACTTAGTTGTCATACACTTGTGCTGTTTATGTAACACGTTCGTGTTGTTATCGTGTTTCATGATGTTTGGTATGTGCTCAACTCAGTTGTCATACACTTTTGCTGTTCATGTAACACGTTTGTGCTATTGTTGTGCTTCATGATGTTTGGTATGTGCTCAACTTAGTTGTCATACACTTGTGCTGTTCATGTAACACGTTTGTGCTATTGCTGTGCTTCATGATGTTTGGTATGTGCTCAACTTAGTTGTCATACACTTGTGCTGTTTATGTAACACGTTTGTGCTATTGTTGTGTTGCATGATGTTTGGTATGTGCTTAACTCAGTTGTTATACTCTTGTGCTGTTTATGTAACACGTTTGTGCTATTGTTGTGTTGCATGGTGTTTGGTATGTGCTTGTAATATTTAGCACACTTTATTTATCAAAGGTTTTTTAATTTTTTCTGAGGTGATTAATATAAAGTAACTTCTTATGAGTAGGGTGGGACGCTTTTTTTCTTGTAAGAACGTACGTGATATGGTACAATAAAGTATGGAAGGAGGGTGTTATGGAAATATATACAACAAGTCAAGCGCGCACGAATTTATTTAAACTTGTAGATCAAGTGGCTCAAAGTCATGAACCAACATATATTGTGGGGAAAAAGAGCAAAGCTGTTCTTATTGCTGAAGATGATTATCAGGCAATGTTGGAGACTCTTTACTTAGTTTCGAAGCCAGGTATTAAGGACTCTATTATTAAGGCTAATGCAGAACCTCTAGATACATATCAAGAAAATTTGAATTGGGATGATGTATAAAGTTTTATATTCACGGCAAGCAGTAAAGGATTCTAAAAAAATAAAATCATCAGGTTTACACAAAAAGTGCCAGTATCTGATAACTGTTATAGAAAATAACCCTTTTGAGTTACCTCCACCTTACGAAAAGCTTGTTGGCGATTTAACTGGTTTTTACTCACGACGTATTAATATACAACATCGTTTAGTTTATGCGGTAGTGGAGGATAAAAAAATTGTGAAAATTTTGCGCATGTGGACTCATTATGAATAGAGTAGGGGGGCCGACTCTATTTTTTGTCGGTTCTTCTATGGTGTTATCTTTTGGTAAAAATTTATTCCATTAGACAGTGTGATCAGGTGACGTAAAACATTTGTTTTTCGTACATGTAATTTTTTCTTCCCATAATTCTTTTAAAAATTCTTCGATGGGATACACTTCTATTTCTATGAGGTGGTCCTGGTTGTTCGGACAGGAAAGCAGCAAAATTAAGGGTTCTGATACTGTCTTGGGTGTCAAGAGCAAAAATTAGGATCAAAAGGTTTATTATGCTTCACTACGCCAAAAATAATGTGTAACAGTTTTCGCATAATGGCAATCAAAATAAGCTTAGTTGGTTTTCCCTTACTAGCCAATTTTTGATTTAGTTTCACAAAAATAGGGTTATGTTTTTTAGCAACAATTGCTGGAAAATAGAGTGCTTTCCTTAATGTAGATGATCCCATTTTTGAAATAGTACTTCTTCCCCTTACAGACGTTCCCGATGTTTTATGTTTAGGCGTAAGTCCTGCATATGCGGCAAGTTCTCTTGCATTAGTAAAATTATCTAAACACGGAGCCTCCGCTAAAATAGCCACAGCAGTTAATTTTCCAATTCCTGGAATTGTTTGCATGTGTGTTACTTTATTTTTAATATCCTCTGTTTTGTCTATTAGTGTGTTGATTTCTGCTTCAACAGCGATAGTTTCCTTGGATATTGATTTTGCTAATCGTGCATAAGCCTTACAAACTGAATTTGCTAGGTGCTTTTTATTTTCAAGGTAGTTTTGGACTTGTTTCGCCTGATGCTTAAGATTTTGCAAACAGCGATAAAGATCTTGTAATACTTGTAGATTTTTCTCTCTAGGGCTATATAGGGGTAAATCATTTTGTTGGGCAAACTCAGCAATTAATTTGCTGTCGACTTTATCCGTTTTATGACGTGATAATTTACTTTTAGCAAAGGCGTTAATGCATAAGGGATTTACAATATGAACATCATGTTGATTATTATATAAATAATGCGCAAAGGATCTGCCATAACTACCTGTTGCTTCCATGCATGCTTTAACATGCTGTATATTGTGTTTTTTTATCCATTTTTCAAAGGACTTAAAACCATGTTGATTATTGTCAATTTTTGTTTGATAATGCTTGTTATCAATGAGCAGTGAAAGTGATAAGTCTAATTTTGAGACGTCAATTCCTAATGATGGCTTAATCATTTTAGGGCTCCTTGGTTTGAAGGTTACAAGTTTAAAGGCTTAGCTAACCATGTGTGCGCAGAATAAGTTTAAAACTTTTCTTAAGATACTGTTCAGCTTTTGGCTTTATGAAAGAGGGCTCTTATCAGAATCACAGATTGAGACATCTTGTCGCATCTACAGAGTCACCTCTTTCTACCTTTAAAAGTAAGCTAACTCCTTTAAAGGCACTTGTGCAAGATATACTTACATGACTAAGTTACATGTCGCATCTGATAATTAAAGCAGCGAGGATGTGTTAGAATAGGAAATTATTATTCTTTTTCAACTATAAATGATTGCCGTATCACCATCACATTTACACCACTTCCGAGGTTTTTGTTCATCTCCATCCATTATCCTCATGTTTGTCTATATGAAGTTTCGTTTTTCACTGAGTTATCGTGATTTAGAAGAGCTGATGGATATGCGTGGAGCCAATATAGATCATTCAACGCTAGCCAGATGGGGCTGTGTTGCATGAATCAGAAGTTAGATAAAGCTACGGCTAAATAGATGATTTTAGCAGGATTTTTGAGCTTTAGGTGCACGGAAGCTCTTCATCTTATTTAAGGCTAAAATTGCTATTCCGATTTCGTTAATTTGAGCATCTATATCTTTAGAGTTGATTTTATTGCCTATTACCTTTTTGAATCTTGCAAAAGTAGCTTCTACATGGCTTTGTTCGGCAGGGTCTTGAAAGTTGAGAATTTCTAACTATTTTGTTAACATATTTTAAAAACAATCACTCTTTTAAATGCCATACAAACCAAAACTAAAGTTACCATCTT
>Ga0210025_1005329_pt1 | contig 10485 bp, 11 predicted proteins | sample CryGeyme20150102_FD_183989 | JGI IMG/M metagenome (GOLD analysis project Ga0210025, IMG submission 183989) | Groundwater microbial communities from Crystal Geyser aquifers in Utah, USA - Crystal Geyser metaG 2015-0102 (SPAdes) (version 2) | ecosystem: Environmental > Aquatic > Deep subsurface >...
TGCAAAATTGAGTGGTATAGGTAACCCTACTCTTTTACTATAGGGTTTTGAAACCTATACCGGGGAAATGAGACTTGGGTCTCATTTTACCTATAATACCAGGGTACCAACCGCCTGGTACCAGGTACTACTAGTACCAGGTACTCCGTATCAGGTAATCGACTAATAAAGTAAGACAAAAGGATTTATCAATACAGTCAGCATCGCGGTTCAAAGAAGTTAGATGATCGCACAGCTACTCGATTCTATAATGAGGTTCTCAAAATCCCAAGATCGGAAGCCTTCTCTTGGGATGTGCAGATGGAAAGCTCCAGAAATCAGTGGATCTGTTCAGATCTACCGTAGGAAATTTACTCTTGAAGGAAGCGGCAACTGTGTATATTTTCGATCTCAAAAATGAAGAACATATTGCTTTTGACTGCTAGCACAATCCTCATTCTAATCATCCTTCCATTCATTGTTATTGCTGGCATCATGACATCTCCTGTCCGCCAACTTGTGAACTGCAAATGCGGTAAGGTTAAGCTCAAAATAGATTCACCATCGGCATTGCGATTGGTTAGTTACAGCAAAGATTATCGTGGTTATTACCAGACACTCAATGAACAAGCCACGTCTAAAAAGAAATCCATGAATGCGGCCTTGGATCCTTGGGGTGGGTACGTTCAAACTGCAAACATTTATGTGTTCGTTCGTTCACTCTGCTATCTGAAATGTTAAAAAAGCTGGTTGCTGAGAAGTGCGGTCGATAAAACAAACCGAATCTAACATTGCTCCCGCCTTTTGATTCCCACGTAGCGTCGACCTGACGCAAATCTATGTACGTTGGAACAGCCATGCATATTGTTATATGTGTTCGGTCATGATTCTTCATTAACACTGCTGCTATTTTCCTTGTCGCTTGTTCTTCTTCCCTCGCTACAGCCAAGCGAAATCACGGTCAAGGAAGGTGCCAATAATCTCGTTCCTGCTCTGATTCGTGAAAAGTCTCCAATCCGCCGAGTTTATGCCAGTTGTTGCGATACTCCCACGTTTGACATTGGTAATATGGCCGCTATGCTCAATACTGATTTGCTAGACGACGACCAAAAACCACCTGTCAAATTTCGCATCATTGGACGACAAGCTCTGAAGAAGACGAAGAATGGAACGGACACCAAGCCTCTCGCTATGAGTTGGTCTGTACCATTGAGTTGGTTTTGGACCATGCCACGTCGTATAGACAAAACCAAGATGGAACCCAATCCCATTAACCTTGCCAATCCTCAAGTTATGCAGAATTTCAAAGAAGGATAAAATGCATGGGGTGTGTAGTATTCGCATTTCATTCTTCTGTATATGTTTTTTACACAATATCGATGAACTGTAACAAAACTTGAGCGAGAGGAAAGATCGGTAGGGTTGGCTAGTTTCCCCTATTCAAGGCCGTCCGACTACGAGTTGTACAAGAGAGCCTGTAGTCAGGCTAGCCTTCACAGTACACGTTTTACGACAACTGCATCATCTGTTTTTTTTTCCGACTAGGATAAAAAAGATGCGTCTCACTTTTCTACGTTTTGAACCTATTCGGTTGGACTTTCTGACTGCCAACGCGAGATGACAAACGAAAGATCTTAATGTCTCCTTTCATTAGAACTCTTAGATTTGTCATTGAGCCTAGCTCCTCTAATTAGCTGCGTAGAGATTATGATTTCATCATTTGCACCATTCAAGACGCGGGAAATAGGGAAAGATACTTTGACGATAACAGATCATCGCGAGAATTTGCGTGTCCAGTCTCAATGAAAGATGGTGATGGTAATACTATAAATCTACAACTTCTGAAAAAAGTTGTCGCAAACAGGAAGAGGTAGTGTAAGCAAGAGGATCAAATCCAACAGCGGCCAATGCGCCGTTCTTGATACACACCTTTCTGGCCTCCGCTTTCTTAGCGATTGTTGCTGCTCGCTTAGCCTCGGCCTCTGCTTCCTTGAGTGCCTGTGTTGTCAAGTGATAATTAAAAACAACGACATTAAATATGAGAGGTTACTATTTTACAATAGCATATATATTTATGTAAAAATATAGAATGTCGCGCACGTACTTTCAGCTCGACCTCTTCTTGTTTTGTCTTTTGTGCAATCTGTTCATACTCTCGTTCAATGGCAGAATATTTCTCGCTCTCCTGTGTGGACATGAGACAGAGAGAGAGTTACAGCATTGAGTGTATGTTGTGTATGTGTGTCTTTGGATACGTCAAAAAAGGGTGTACGGGCGTGTGCACACAAAACAACAAAAAAGGAACAACAATACGTACAGCAAGAGCAGCAGCAGCTTTGGTTTCAAGAATTTTTCGTTCATTTTCTTCTTCTGCTAAATATTTTTTATCTTGCAATTCGGCCCATTTTTCTTTCTTTTCGGCGGCTTTTTCCTTGGCAGCAATTCTCTAATAATACGTAAAGACGAGAATGAGACGAATTGTTTGAATGTTAGTTAGTTGGTGTTACCACAATACAAGACGCGAACTACAACCCACCTCTAAAAAAAACTTACTCTTGCTTCGATTTGTTTCTTCAATTTTTCTTTTTCATTTTGGGCAACAGAGGCTTCTTTATCAAGTCTAGCCTTTTCGGCTTTGAGTCGTTGAACTTCTTCCATATCTTTTTTGGCTTCTTCAGCTGCCTTTTTTTCTGCCATCTCAAGCTGGAATAGTAGATGATGAAAGAATAAATAAAAAATGGGTGTATTTTCAGTATGTGGGTGGGTGGGTGCAACGTTCGGCATTTTTGACACGCCAAAATGCAACGAATGTAACTAATATAATCTGATACACACCTTAGCCTCCAATTCTTCTGCTGATTTGGCTTCGTAAAAGAAATATGCTTCCTTGCCCCTTTCCTCTCGTGCAAGCTTTCAAAAACCAGAAAGGGACGTGGATATTTTAAAAAAGGACAGGACCGGTTTTAGCGTTTTAGCCGTATCCTACACACAACCGAAGCGCGTACACGCAGAAATACTCTTTTCCTTTTCCGTACCTTGGCATCTTTTTTTGATAATTTTTCAATATTCTTGTATTCTTTTTCCAAAGCCTTTTCTTCCTTGGTAAGAGCAGAAAGATCTGGTTTCATGTCAGCGGCATTTGCGGGAGGAACAACAATCAACATTGACCATTCACGAATATTCTGTTGCAAAATAATATTTGATGCTGAAATAATCATATGATGATGATGATGATGATGATGTTGTTGTTGTTGTTGTTGTTGTTGTGACGATTGATGGCCGATGATTCGCTCGATCGAGGAATGTTGTACGGCTGTTACATCTGCTCCTGGTCCTAGTCCTGCCGCTGTAGGTGGAATACTATGATCAACTGGAATAACAAATGCTGTCGTCGATCGAACAACACTACCCATCAATACCAGACCAGGAACAATACTGGATAGCTTCATTTTTTTGTCGTCTTTTGTTACCTTGGTGAGGTTCTAATGTACGAAATAATAATAATCTCCTATGGTACTTCTATAAATTTTGCTTCAGCAAGATCTACTTCTGAGTAGAGTACCTACTACCCTGGTACTAAAAATAGGAGTAGACTCTAGTCTACGGAAGGATCTGTCTTCTTTTACAGTTCAGTAGTCCACTACTCGAGTACAGTAGTTATTATCAAGGGTCTGATGTGCAGCACGTAATGTAGGAATTTCCTTCCTACCTGGTACTCTAGTACCAGGTATCAAAGATATCTGATCAACTGTGCTTCCCGACTGACGTGGATTATTCTCTGCGGTATCTGCTACTAAAACTTCTACAGTAGTACACTGGACCTACTCGCTCTTCTTTGAAATTCTGTACCAGGTAAACCACCACTCCTTCTTTGGCTAGTACAAGCTACTAGTACTATCTGGTAGTAGCCCCAGGTAGCTACTACCATACTACCATACTACCAGCTAGTACAGTACTCGAGTACCTGGTAGTACTACTACTACAGTAGCTACCAGGGTAGTAGTAGGAGTAGTAGCAGTAGTACTCTAGTAATACTACTTCCACGTAGTATGACTAGTAGTAGTCTACGACCAGCAGTATCTAACGTATTATTAGCATCACATTTGTCACCACGTCTGCTTCTTTGCTTCTCTGGTTTTCTCTCACCCCGGAGAAGGTAGCAGCTTTTCTCTTCCGTTCTTTTGTTTTTGATTCTATTACCAGGTACTTACCTGGTACTGTACTGTAGTACTTAGTCTAGTAGTCGCCGTAGTATTAATATTACTACTATAACAAGTCTCTAGCTACAAGTACGTAGTAGTTTACTTGCATTGCATTTTTTGGTTTAATCCATCCGGAAGTAGACTACTAACTAGACTACTAGAGTAATAGTATCAGCACTCACTAGTACCCGAACCCCCCAAAACATCATGAGATCTCCAATCCTATTCCTGGTTTTGTTGTTCACTTGGCTTTTCACAACCACTGTCACGGTTGCTTTCACTGCTACAGGTAGTAGTAGTAGTAGTAGTAGTAGTAGTCACAGTGCCGCTCGTCGTTCATTGTCACAACAATTGCGATCTCCTGCTGCTGCTTCTCGTGCGGTGCTGTTGCCATTTCCAACATCCATGACAACAACAACAACAACAACAGAAGCAGCAGTTCATGCATTATCTGCCAAATTGCCTTGGTTGGAAGACGAACAAACCACCCTAGTGGAACAACCACGACGCAACACCAATGAAGCAGCTACCAATGGAGATACCAGTAGCAGTACTGGTTTTGGAAGTGGCTCATCCGTCTTTGCTTTTGATTTTGAGGGACCTGATTGGATTGCCGATTCCAAAGCGGTGGAACTGGTACTGTTGGGGATCTGGTTGATTGCTATTTCGAGCTTTATTCTCATTAACAACTTTGTGGGACCCTTTCCCCTCTTTATGAAAACGGTTCCCGAACGTGTCTTTTTCTTGTCTCACATGATTGGTGGCATGCTCTTCGGTGGAGGCATCATATTGACTACCTGCATTGAACGACTGGTAGCCAATTCGAAAAATGCTCCCGTATTGCAATTCTGGTTTGACAAGGTACCCCTGTTGGACAGTTTGATCGTCGTTCCTGCTCTCACGGTATCCATGATTTCTGGAACGGGCTTGTCCATTGTACGGTACGGGGGGTTGAACATTGCACCACCTCACGTTGGAGCCATTTTTTGGACTCTTATTGCATTTATGACATGGTGGGGTGTTACCGATCTAACCACGCAGGGAACCGCACTCGAAGAGGTGAATAAAATGTACGCCCGTTACGAAGAAGGCGAAGAGGGTATTGAAACACCCAAAGTTGTCGTTGATCGACACGTTTCCAATGTCGTTTCCTGCTTTTTTGTCGTACTGCTCTATTCCATGATGGTTATGAAACCCGGTACCTTGATGCCTTTTCCTTGGAGTTCCTAGGAAGAAAAGGCTGTGGTACGATACAACACGATACGATACGATACGATATGATATGATATGATACAATCAAATGTGGAATTACCTTTAGCAAAAGCTTTGTGAGTACCAAACACGAGGCAATCTCTGAGCATGAGATGTAAACAAAACAAAATTCCCTTGCTTTAATAAAATGACTGAAATGATATTATTATTATTATTATTTCAGACCATTGATCTTGCATCTTCCTTTTAAAAATACTAGCTAGCGATCATTTTTGTCAAAAAGGGAATACGGGTTTTCTCAAAGCCGCAGCTACTGCTACTGCTCAACACTCATTCCCCTACCTAGTAGCTACTGTAGAACAGTGCTCCATGGATATTTGTGAGAATAATATTATGCTCTCAATTCTTGAGTATTTTATTATTATTTATTTTTATTTTTTCTGAATAATAACACGTATGGATCCGGGTGGAAGGTGGAAGTGTAATGTTGTTGTCGCACACATATCCTGTGCCAGTTTGTTAATAATAATCATGAGGTCACAATCAGAGACATTCCATTAAATTATTGTCTATTCTTGATATTCCATAAATAATAAATAATATTAATGGAAAATAGTGTACTGTTGCTCGTTGCTACTTTATTTGCCACCGCGAGTCCGTACTTCAAACTAATATAAAATATTATAGTCTATCATCATTCAGGTGTTACCCATACGCAACAGAATACGAGCAAATAAAGAAATATGGCGGTCGTGATAACAGACCTCGGTAAAATTAAACGCAAGCCGAATTCCAATCCCAGAGGAAAGTACGTGTATTAATGGCGTTAGAGCCTAATTAAAATTCCAAAATTCCACTAATACATAGAATTATTTACAGAGTGAGTCTCCAAAAATTACGGCTTGCTTGCCGTTATTCTCTAATTAATTTAATTCCCACCAATTTACTTAGAGTAAAATAAACACGATACAGTGGCTCAACGCCTAAATACAATCACTTTTCTAGAAAAAAGAAAGTAATAAGCAAACTGGAAGAAGACAATGATGATTTACCGGCTATTTTTAGCTGTTCAGCTCCAATGATGGCACCGATAGCGCGCCTAGAATTACCGGTAAGTTCAGGGGGTTGCATTGATGTGCTTTTGGCTGTTTGATCCATTCCTAAACAACCAATACCTCACGATGAAGTTCACCGGAAAGAATATTCAAGACTTTTTCTTCACTCAGGTTGAACATGAGACGGACGTCTTCAAGTGCAACAAGTGCCGAAGCAACTACAAGAGTCCAAAGGGGTACACCAATCTCCATAACCATGTCATTCGATGCCATGGTGTTGGTTGGGAGGATCGTCTGGAGAAGCATCTCCAGAAGTATCAAGTTGACATGAAGCCGGATGGATCCATTGGTGCCTCGGCAATGGAGCAGTCTATTATCAAGTCTTTTTACTCCAGCAATGAGAAGGAGCTCCGTGCGTACCAGTGGATCAAGTGGTTGGCAATGAGAAATATGCCACTATGTGAGATCGAAAATCCCTTGACAAGGAAGCTAGCAAAGATTGAGCCTTTCTCTGCCAAGACTATTCGCAAATACATCATTGCCACAGCGAAGGAGACCGAACAAGCTATTTCGTTGGAGCTCAAAGAAGCCGGAAAGGTTACTCTCCTTATGGATGGATGGACTTGCGATGGTGCAAGCACTCACTACATTGCAATCTTTGCTGGTTACAAGCATCCCAAATCCGGTGAATACAATGAAGTTCTTTTGGCTTTGTCCCCCACGCTTGAAGAAGATGATCTTGGTGCTGATGCGCATATTGATCTCTTTGAATCGACGATTGATCTTTATGGTATTTCCAAGGACGACATTGCATGTATTATTGGAGACAACTGCAACACAAACAAGGCAATCTCGACACGATGGGACATACCTATGGTTGGTTGTGCATCACATCGATTGAATCTTGCAGTGAAGCAATGGATTGATTCGCATGGAAACATTGCTGAAGCCATTGAAAAGGTATCTACATTAATGGCCAAAGCTTCAAACCTCAAGACTGCTGCCAGATTAAGAGAACTTACTCTTGATTATCATGGGGTGTCCCTCAAGGCTGTACGAGAAAACGTAACACGATGGACATCTGTCTTCAGCATGGTCAAGAGGTATCTCCGGATCAAGCAGCAACTTGATGATTGTGATGGACTTGCTCCCTTTCTATTAGATGGACCTCAGCACAACCTCATCAAGAAGGTTAACGAGGACTTTGAGATATTCCACATGATTACGAGTGAGATTCAAGCCAAGGGAGTAAATCTGTTACATGTCCGGCTCCAGTTTGGCACCCTCTGTGCTGATCCTCGCTACGCCTGTATGCGAGAGCATCTCAACCCTGCTGCTACGATTGTCCAGAGCAAGCACTTTGAAAGTGGAGTGAGAAACATCATTTTAGGTAACCATACCAATCTCACTGATGATGAACGAGTAGCCGTGGAGCGACTTATTGATCCGAAGAAGCTGGAGGCTCAACGAGAAGCACTACAAGAACAAGAAGGAGGAGCAGGTGGTGATGGTACTGCTGGAAGAGGAGCTCGTGCTCGTGTGCTCTCACTAAAAGAAAAGCTTGCGTTGAATATCAAGAAGAGGAAGATAGGAGCTGATCTTCCTGGCAACATTACTGCTGAAAGCATGTCCGTGTATGTCGATGTTGGTAAGCTCATCTGTGCTACTTCAAATTGTTGTGAACGTCTCTTCAGTGAAGCCAAATACATCATGCTACCACACAGGAGAAGCATGTCACCCATTGTCTTTGAAGCTCTTATCTATCTAAAAAAGAATGAGAAGTTCTGGAACGTCAAGACAGTGGCTGTGGCTATGAAGAGGTCCTTAGAGGATGATAGGGACGATGAAATCTATTATGAAGAAGACTGAAGCAGCAGGAGGTAGAGTAATTCTTATAAAGTATTCCATTAATTTGATCTTTGTTGTGGCTCACAATTAATTAATTCCATGGGAAAGATGAGACAATGGCCGAATTATAATTCCAGCCGGTGCAGGAATTCCCCGTATCGTCCATTTTTACCGAGGTCTGATAACCAGAATTCGACTAAAACTTCTATTTTGCAATCATTACATAATTTATTTACAATATCATCATATCATCATGAAATTATCCAATTTTAGTGAGATCGCCTCCCTCAACAACTTTGGAGTGTCCGCCTTGGCCAAAGGCAATGATGGCCTGGCCATAAAATCCTTCAAGGCAGCCATGCTGCTCATGCGCGACGCAATAGTAGATTCCGAGTATATGGACATTACATTCGAAAGTAAAGATCACCAGGTCAGCGGTTTCCTGCCCATTGATTCCTTTGGATGTTCTTCGTTTTACATTTACAGAAACGGCCTCTTGTTGAATGCCACCGAAGACACGGATCTCATCTTTTGCAACAGCCTCATCCTTTTCAATCTGGCCCTTGCTTTTCATCAAAGAGGCGCCCGTTGCGGCCATGAAGCCCATCTGCGAAAGGCGCAGAACGTTTACAGCCTCTGCCTGGAGTTAGCTAACGGAGGTATTCCTTGTTTATCTGCGCTGAGGATCGCGATACTGAACAATTCTGCCCACATCCAATTTGAGCTTGCGGACTATGAAAGTGCTTCGGAAACACTAAACATCCTCCACCAAGAAGTATCTCGCGTATTTTCTTCCGACCAGACTATCTTTGAGCAAATGCATATGGATGAAATCTACCTCAATGTATTGCTTTCAACACCGCCAATTACGGCGGCGTGCGCATGAGCTGCAATGCAAGGTGATTTATAATCGGTACTATCAGCCTTGCATGGAATTTTTTTTACTACACAGATCACAGAACTAATTTATTAAAATATTACAAATCTATGTATCGCAACGGGATGCACTGCTTCCAACGTTGCTTTCTTAGCGAGCTCTCTTGGGCGCATGAGCAAGATTTCGTTGTGTCCATAGGTGTATCATCGCTCGGATCTATCGAGGCAGTCTCATACAAAGGCGATCGATTGTCACGGGCCCTTGTTGGTCCGTTGTGTTCCATCGATGGCGATCGTGTTTGGATTGTAGCAACGAAAAAGGTCCTGACTACAAAAGAGACAACTTAGCAGAAATCCACTTCAGCAAGTACAACTGCTCGCTCCTACGATTTACCTAGACTAGCTAGTTGGCCCTCTACTGTACTTTTAACCACATCTTTTTGACTCCTCGTAGTGAGCCTAGACCACCCTTAATGTTCCCCGGGAGCGCACGCCCTCGACTACTGTAGCTGGGTTAAAACTTCAGGAAAAATAGGCCTTTTTTACCATTATTTTATTCCATAGAAAATCGTCTCTACCGTACCCACGTACTGCAGTGCAGTGGTAGACAGTCCAGCCATATTGCATAGTAGTGGTACCTTCTGCAATACCTGAGGCCTAAGAACACCGTACGGTAACTACTACCACGTTGTACCCTGGTAGGGACTAGCTAGTAAGTGAAAAAAATTCGCATTTAATCTTAGTCCTGATAAATCGAATTAAGAGTCCACTGAACTGAAAAAAGAGTCCCACCATAAATGAAAAGAAAGTTTGTGTGAGTTCTTGAAATAATTATTTGGTGGCCGTTGGTACTTGTACCATATGGTACCAGTACCTGTTAGTCGAGTACCTGGTAGCAGTGGCTGTACTAGCTAGTACTAGAGTACTACCCTTCTAGTAGTACTGAGTAGAGTATTTCTTACCACTAGCTAGTCTACTACCAGGTAGCTACTACAGTACCAGGTACTAGCTACTAGTCTAGTAGTAGCACCGGTTAAACAAGACTACTGGTACACAAGTCTCGTGAAGAAAACCAGTGGAAACTAATTTGATTTGTGCAAACGTCATTTCGGCGTATACTTTTTGCACACTCAACAAGCTTTTCCGAGAATTTTAATTTTGGCGGACGTTGCTTTCTACTTGTACTACAGCTGTTTGCAAAAAAGAATGCAACAGGAAATCTCGCAGACAACAAAAAAAAAAAATTTTTTTTGTGTCTTTTTCAACAACAACAACACCCTTCCTTCCTTGACAAAAGCTACTAGAACACAAGC
>Ga0210025_1005334_pt1 | contig 10478 bp, 8 predicted proteins | sample CryGeyme20150102_FD_183989 | JGI IMG/M metagenome (GOLD analysis project Ga0210025, IMG submission 183989) | Groundwater microbial communities from Crystal Geyser aquifers in Utah, USA - Crystal Geyser metaG 2015-0102 (SPAdes) (version 2) | ecosystem: Environmental > Aquatic > Deep subsurface >...
CATATTCCCTGTTAGATTTACTCTGACAACGAAAGTTATTAAGATCATTTGATTGTACTTCTTGCCTTGGCGACACTGTTATCAAAATATTTCTTTGCAGCTCTTCTGTTATTTTTGCTCTCAATCCCTCTGTAGATAAACTCAGGTTCTTCATCCAGTTATTTCGCTAAAAGTTCCAGAACTTTCTATATGAGACATAACATACCTTAGGCTTGAGGTCAGGAGGGTTTTCTTTGATGATCCGAACTAACTTTCCGAAATTTTAATCAATCTTTCTCGTCACAAAGTTGTAATAAACCTATTCATCTTCAAGAATGCAAGAAGAACTGTGAGATGAGCAAATTTTCTCAAGGTGGTATAGTTTGTGTCCTTTGGCATTTCGATCATAGTTGTAAGTGAGAGTCGACAGATAAGGGCAGTTGTTGTTCTCGAATTTGCATTTGAAGCTTATCTTTGTAATGTAACCTAGCTCGGAATGAAATTATGTGGACTTCGAAATCAGCCCTTTTGATTAAAATTATAGCTCTTTTTTCAAAGCGGGCACCTCCTCTGCATTCATATATACATACCTTCAGTGTAAAGCTTTGAGGAATGTTTTGTTTTTAGGATCAAGCTCTATTATGCCATCGATTGCTAGAGCTTGTCAGTCTTCTCACTCAAGTCTTGCTTTGAGCTCAAACATATCAGCTTTGGAGACCAGCTTTATGGATTCAATTCAGGCTCGGGTTGATACCTTTTGAATGAAGGAGATGAGATTTTCCCTGGACTTGGTTTGACCTCTCTAGATGCCTATCTAAGGCATTCCAAATGATGAGTTTAGAATTAAGTGTGAAGTCGATAATATTCCTTTTCAGAATTAGGAAACATTGTCCTGAAGATGTATTTGAAACCACATTGATACTTGCTGAGGTTGTGGCAGGTCAGGGAAATCTAGCTAGAAATCAGAGAACTTATAGGAGAGAGGGCCTGCTAAGGTTCAGCTTGCAGCCTGATCGCCGTTCCATTTGCTTCTGAAACTCTAGTACTTCGTCTGAAGTTTTCACAAGCTTACCTGCGGTGAAGTTCTTGTCTTTGCAATCCTCTCCTGACATTTTTGTTTGTGGTTCTTACATTCCTAATAATTATCGCCGATAAACTTTTCCGAGCACATTTTCCTCATTTAATCCAAGTTTTCTCGTTCTTTCCTCAGAATTTAAGCTTTTGCGTCTCAAGAAGTTGAATGTTTAAAAAAGTCATCAATTGATGAAACAAACCTTGACAATTGAATTGTGGAAACAAAGGTTGATGTACGAGAGCTAGATTAGCACAATGAAGCTCCCTGAATATGAAACAGCTAAGATTATATTTATGGCTTCCTAAAAAAACTAATGGTATAGCGAGAATAATAACAAGCAACAATAAAATTAAGCACAGAAATAACATTTTTCCAACAGAAACAGTTCTAAAGCCTCCCAAAGACTGTACGGCTCGATTTTAGTTGAATTATGTAAATTAGTAATTGTTGAATAGTATGAATGGAGGGTAACTAATCAGGCGGGCTGAGACAGCTTGAGCGGGGCATTAGCAAAATAAAGGCTCAGCTGTTGTTTGTTTTCCTAACTCATGTAAGGTCCGTAAAGATGGCTGGTTTTACTAAGAACATCCTGGAGATATTTGAGTTCTTCTACCTTATCAAGAGGAGAAACATAGAACTTGTTGAATTCCATTTCCCAGTCATTATCTTCTTCCTCATCTTCACCACCTCCGAGCATCATATCTTTATTTGATGGGGCAATTCCTTGCATTCCTAGCATGTGAGTATTTTCATCATCTCCAAAAGCCTTCTCCTCCTCGGCTTCATCATCAAGATCAAAATCATTTTCGGGACTGTCACCGTTCTGACGTATATTACACAATCTTCTGACAAATTAAGGCAGAACTTCTAGCATAGCTCTGACAGTCTGCTAATCTCCGACAAGCTGATTATCCAAGATATGACTGATGCTGACAATGATTCTGGATAGCTCAGAATCACACTGAAAAGTGTCCCTGATGAGTACGATTTTCTGAATGGCCAGGACAATGTTGACTCTTTGTGTTGCTGCCTTATAGAAATTCACTGATAGAAGGAGGATCTGTAGGTAAACCGGACTATAAACAAACTTGGAGGAGTTTTGTTGTATTCCAAAGGTGCTAAATCCATTGTTTTGTTGAGCTCCTTGGACAATCTATTCCTCCATCTGCATCCAGTTTTCCACTTGTCCAATTATTTATCCTAATTCTTGATCATCAACAGCCTCGTACTCAATTAATGAGATGTACAATGTGAGGACAATAAGTCTATTGCTCTGGGATTGTTCTTGGGATTCATGAACCTGTTTGACAATTTTGAATATATAATACAAGTAACTGTTTCCAAATTCATCTCTTTCATTTCTCAAGACAGAACTGTTGCATTTGGCAATGAAATTTCTCAGGCAACCGATGGCATTTTAGATAAGGTCTTTATCTGGCTCAACACTAACATTTTCAAGAATATCAGCATACTGATGGCTCTGACGGTCGCCCTTCTGTCTCAACTCATTAATATAGCTTTGAGGAAGCCCCAATATACCATATGCAATGACTCTAAAGAACAAGAAATACTAAGATGGCAATTGTCCATCTTTTTTATAGAGAAGTAAGTTGAGCACATTGAAGCCTTCCTCTATGTAATCTTGATTCCGGTCACTGAAAATCCACAACACAATGTCGAAGAGTTGGCTGCTTAAATCTTCATGAATTTTTGTCTTGGAAGCTTGCAGAATCTGTCGAATAGAGGATAGACAAGCCCGAGCACACCTTTCATTGTTAGTATCTTCTTACTCTCCCTCTGAGTCATCGTCATCATCTTCTTATTTTTCAGGTCGATACCCCTGTTGTGGCTGGTGTTGAGTATATCCGACAAACATACCTATCAACATTTTGGCAAGATCGTTAGCATAGGGAGCGATTTATTCTTAAAGCAAATCAATCAAATCTTCAAAGTTTTTCATAACAGATGCATCTGCTTCGAGAAGATCTGTATATATTTTCAACAGCTCAGGAATAAAAGGTTTAACGAAAGTTTCTATTTGATCATACTTCATGAGACTATTGAAAGCATTGATTGCATATATCTTCAAAAAGGTCTCTTGCTCAGATTTTCCAACCAGCATACAGCTGTAAATCATTCCAGCTAGCTCAGTAATATTTTCTTCCGGCAGATCTAAGTAACTGTAATGAGTGATTAGTTAGCAGGCTCTAGCTCGAATCATCAAATGATTCCCCTCTGCCAACATAGGCTTGACATAACTTTGAATCATAACAACCATCTTGTCATCCACTTTGTCAGCCAAGTACTTGATCTCAGTTGACATTTCAGTAAATAGGTAGAGGGCCAATTACTTATGCTCGTCTGATCCCTTTTCTAGATAATCTAGCAGAAGACTTAAAATTTCAGTAGCAGCCTGTCCTTGTTGTTAATTGAAAGCGTCACAGCTCAGAAGCGAAAGTACAAACTCTTTGAAGTGTACTCTATTTTCCTGCATGTACATTTTAAACTCAGTAAAGCTAACATAATTTCTATTAAGTGAGGATCTGAATTTTTCCATGCAGAGCCTCAGAGTTGATGCTCTGTATTGTGCTAACAGCTCTGCAGCTTATCTATTTTGTCTGTTGATGTAGGATAGTGTAGAGAGGGATAATTTTGCCAATTCTAAGCATCTATGACGGCTCAAGCGATCATTTTCTTCTTTGAACATCACTTGCATCATCAGAGTTTCGACAAATGATTTGGTATATGTACTATGGAAGCGATGAGCAAAATCTTTCTATTATGTCATTCTTGGATTTGCATGTTTTTGATATATTCTGAACAAAATGCGTAGACAAATCTTTTTAAGAAGAAAAACACTATTGTTTTGTTCTGAAGAAAGGTCTGCTGGCAAGTCTAACAATTTTTTGACAAATATCATTAGGTTGTGAATGTTGACCCTGATAATTTCAGGCATGTGGTTAAGAATAGCCGTGCTGAATACCTTGAAGATTCCCACCAACACATAGGATGTCTCTTGGTTAAAATTTTGAAATAGTTTGGAGGCCAGGCTCAGAAGAGGAAGTATACTTTTGTTACAAAGATTGCTTAGTTGAATGTGCTTCATGATCGACCCTCCAAACACAGAATATATTGCCTTGAGAGTTTATACTGCTCCTAAAAGTCCCTCCAAATTGTTGCTTGTTTGAAGTAAAGCCACACACTCATCAACAATGTTAGGCCATTCAATAGGATAAAACTTTTATGCCATAACAAAAACAAGCTCTCTAAATGTTGGAATTAACTTGTTGCTGGTCACATTCCTAATGAGCGCTATATTGAGAAAGATCTACCTTAAAGGAGAGAGGCTTTGAGAGTTTCCAGGTCGTTCTGAGGCAGGAAGGGCTCTTCTCTACAGTGTCTTTGCAGAAGATTTTTGAGGTAAACAAGGGCTGATTGTCTGACGTTAATGTCTTGATTGCTATCGTCGCTAAGAAGGAGCAAGTCGATGACAAACCCTTGAGAGGCATCCATTTGATGAAGAGTGGCGTTGCTGCTGTGGATAGTAGAGGGATTAAGGGTTCCTGCAAGAACTTGAGCCAAGTTACCGCCTTTCATGAATTGTTATAAAATGAAGTTCAAATGCCATGGCTTAAATCAGTCCGATCAATTCAATCAAAATTCTCATACAGCCAACAACATCAGATTAAGCTTATTTTCGAATACAGTCTTTGATTTCTGATTTTTGGAGGGACATCTATGAAGTCATGTTGAGGCGCTATAATAGATAGATAATTTGCAATGCGTAGAGGCGATAGGAGGGGAGATTACGACAAAAATGCTAACTACAAAAATCTTATCACTCAGTACTATGATAGAGACCCTCACCTTGCAGATGTTAAACCTCAGATCAAAAGTATCACTCCCGACATTGACGTCCTAGAGGAGTTATCATAATTCTAAAAAAAGATTGACGCTCTCATAAAGACGTACCAGTTGCATAAGTCAGCAAACGCTACGATGTTCAGGAGATGTACATGAAGCCAGTTCAAAAAATCAAAAGAATATTGAGAGTCACTATCCTTAGGGAGGATAGTCAAGGTCAGCCTGCCATCAAAATATTCGGATACATCCACCCTCGGAAGTAATAGACAGCCTCTTGCAAACTAACATCTTTTTTCAGGCAGGTAAACGTCCTTAGCGAAAAAGACAAGAACAAGATTGAGTCAGTACATTTTAGATTATTCAGTGGAAAAAACCAACTTCAGGTTTCAATGAAAAGGATGGTCTCATCATAAAGATTCCCCATAATGTATAAGAAGCTATCAACGTGCAACTGCATCCCATCAACAATCCTCCAAAATTCTCAGTGGATCCTATCCTTGAGAAAATCATCAATATGAAGATTGGCACTCGTGTGTAGATTCTGGATGCCTTTTGGCTCTATATCAAAAGTAATAAGCTTCAGGATGTTGAAAATAAGGAAATTATCAATGCAGACGATCTCATCCGACAAGCTTTCAAAACTGAAAAACTCACTTTTGCTACAATCAATAGTCGAGTCAGATAACTGTTGGTGCCTGCTGATCCAATTAAGGTTGTTCTGGGGGAAGGAGAAAGGAAAATGATTGATGTGGTTGTTGAGATTGAGGATCGTCCAAGCGTCGATATCGTGCCATTTTTTAGTCAGAAGCTAAACGAAGAGAAGAATGACCACCCTTTCCTGTCACTGATGGGTAAGATCAAAAAATACGAAAACAAGTTCAAGGAGCACACTGAAAAACTCAGAAGACATCTTCTGAAGAGAGAAATGTACAAGAATTTCAAAGCGGAAACGATTGAAGAGATAATCACCGAGCAGCATGAGCTTCTCAAAATTATTCGCCAGAAAGACCCCATGGAGGAGTATAATCGCCTTGAGTACATTCTTAAGAACGAGGATTAGCTTTAGAGATAGGTCAAACACTATTTTGATAACCTCAATCAATCACGCTCTGATTGAGTTCAATCTTGATTGTATTGCAACCAACAACCTATAATTGATAAATAGGCCGCCTAATAATAAACATTGATGGAGGTAGAGTGTCCCCGCTGCCGACTACCTTTCTCCCGGTTCGGAGCAGGTAAATAGCCAAGGGTTCTTCCTTGTGGAGATTCCTATTGCAATGAGTGCATACAACAATCTCTCATTTCTTACAGTTTTCTATGTACCAATCTATCGAGGCAGGCATCAAATGTGGGAGTAATATATAGGTCCAAAACATTTTTCCTCTCAACAAGCTCTACTACGAAAGCCTATCTCAGTTCACAAAATATCTCAAGAAGAAAGACTACTACGAAAGTCCCTCCCTCTCAAAACAACTAGATGAATAATTCAATCGAGAGCACATAAAATACGAGCAAAAATGCATGAATCCTTTCTGCATGAGGACGAGATATGAATCCGATGGAGTTATCTAACTGTTTTGTTCTGCTCAATGCAAGATTTAGAATGAAGAGTTGTACCTGGACTGAACCACAATCGACTGATAGAGCTTACCCACTGCGTATATTACTCAAAATCAAGCACTAATGAAACCAATCAAGAAAGAAAGTATTGCGACTGTTGCGATGATTGGGGTAGTCAACAAAGAACTGCTGCTTTCAGCTGTTGTTGGCTCAGATTCTAAAATGCGATTACTCAGTGCTTCAGGTATTATTCTACTGGACTGCTTTTTGCTTTGCACCCTTTCCTCCTCAAACATACTGACACTTTCTGCTTTTTTAAATCCATTTTGGGGCAATTCAATGTTAGAGTAGGGTTCGACGACCTTTATGGTTAATATTTGTTGGGAATTTGGCTCAGGAAGATGATTATTTCTGAGTTGTTCATCGGTAATTGTAGCCCATTGCACATAGAAGAGATGGTGAGTGGTCAAATCTCTTATTTTTTAAAGGTTGTTGTTGTAAGAATCTCTTGGATTGATTGCCATCATTCCTTTTTTTAACTTGAATGCAATCTAGCTCCTGGCAGAAGAGTGAAGAATATCTTGTGAAGGTGCGATTTAGTAGTAAGCTGAGCTATTACTAACGATCCGGAAGTAAATGCTTTGAAGGCTATAGTTTGTGATAGTTAGTCCATAGCTGACCAACACATCTGAACCTTAGTCATACCGAAACACTATCTCATTTGTACTAAATTGAACATTGACCACATCTAGGACCTGTGATCGATTTGATATACGGCTGCTTGATTTATTTGACTTCATTGAATGGCGGCTTTTCCTAAAATTCTCAAATGTCGTCATTACTATTCATTATAAACACTCTTCAAATTCATATTTAGGCCAGCTTGACTGTTGAATAATTCAAAAATAATCATTAGCAAATGCATATCAGAATGATAAGTTAATGAGCCAATTTCAAATTAAAAACTATGAATAACAATACTTCAAAAAGGAAATCAAAGGCCAGAGATATTCATCTTCAGTTCGTCAACCACTGCGCACTCATAGTCCAAACTCACTGGAGAGGCTACCTCCAAAGAAAAAGATATAGACAATTTCTCCCAATCTATCGACGATTCCGATAACTGATGTTAGGAGCATACTAAGGATGGAAAATAAGAAGAATCATGAAACTACAGCATATTAGGCAGGAAGTACAGAAAGTCTAGGAGAGAGCCAAACATCATCAAAGCAACATGGGCCGAATAGCAAAGAGATAGCTGACTGATTAAATTGAGAGATTGAGAAGGAGAGGTAGATGGGTCGACATGTATCGAAAAGAGAAAATTATGAAAAGTAGTACAAGGAAGGAGCTCACCAAATAAAATGCCTCTCTTTATGGAAACATCAAGTCGAAAAGTATCAGAAATATATTCCATCAAACTATCCCTCACAAACAACAAAGAAAATGTGAAATATAAGCTAAGTCTTCTGCTATTTTGAATAAAAAAGAGGAGACACTATCTTCCGCCAATAAAAAGCAGAAGGCATCAGACTTCGATGAGATTAAATTGAAAAAGCCAAAAGACTTTTATGAACTATTGGAATAGAAGCTAGAAGGGAGAGAATGTCAAGAACTAAATCAAAAAAGAAAAGAATCTAATGTCAAGAGGCCTATTAAAAAAGCATAGGCTAGACAAAAAAAGCAATAGGTAAAAGTTATCTAGCCAGAATAAATTCCTCATTATCCAACTGGACCAGCAAAAATAGTATAAGAGGCTTCTAAAAGCTCAGAGAATAAAAATGAGGCTGTAAGTGGAGAAAGCTTATCTTGTAATTCTAATATTCCCCGGTCTCAAAAGCTGAAAATAACTCTTTCAAAGAGATAATCTCAATGTTCGTAAATGTCCAGCAGTACAGCTTCTCTTCTTGAATCAAATATTTAGACTAAACTGATATAATTGGACAGTAAAAGCATAAATATGTCAACATCTCTCAATTAGATCTTGAAGCATTACAGTTCGTCTTATTTCCAAAAAAAGCAGACCCTAAAGAACAAAATAGAGGTGACCTATAGAGGATGTACGATAAAAAATGAAATGAAATAATTTTTGGATGATAAATACTGATTAACCAGGGTAAAAGCCACTTGTTGATGCTTTTAATATCATCTCAATATCATTATCAATATCTTATATTATCTGAGCATGAGACAATCCTTCACTCAAAACCAGCAGCCTCTCATCGAAGACGACGACTTCGCTGTTGAGAGACCTGCCCTCACCAACTTCAAATTGGCCATCCTCATCATCTCTACCTTCGGACTCATCGCAGCCATCTATGCTATAAGGTATTCATTAAGTTTACTCAGCTCTGCCATCGAACACGTCACTGGATCCTTTGCTCAATCATACATGGCAGGAGGTGGTATCATTTTGGCCCTCTTTTGCGTTTACGTCATTGCTTTTGGAATTTGTTGGTTCATCGGATCAGGGAAACGTGAGCAGCTCAAGAGAGACGTCGTAGAAAAAGCCATTGCCAAGGAAAGAGCTCTCCAGGCCAAACAAAATTTATAGTGATCGGCCTATATGATTACGACCGCAACACTTATCATTACTTAACATTCCCAACTAAAGTAGCACAGTATCAGTCTTCAATAGAGGCTTGGTAGAAAAAATCAATTCATATCTTCAAGCTATCTTCTTAATTGTTTTTTTTGACTGAGTCTATGCTGAGAACTAATCCTTTTTATTGTCGATTTTTTATTGGAGGAGGAGTTTTTCGTTTTTGATTTAAGGATAGTCAAAGTAAAGTCAATACCGAGCACAGATGTCCGAGCGGTCTAAGGAGTCGCACTCAAGATGCGATGTGGCAACACGCGAGGGTTCGAATCCCTCTCTGTGCATTTTTTAAATCTTGACCCTTTTAAAGTAACTATAATTACCTATGCTTCTGAGAGATATGAACTTGAGATGAGGGATTTTTAATTTTGATTACGTTGATTATATATTGATATGTTAAGATCACAGAAAATATAAAACAAGAATGTGTCTGCTTATATCTCACGCGACTATCTTGGTGATAGTTCCTATGATCTTGGTCTTTCCTTCTCTCAACAATATCGTCTCTCCAGGTCTCACAAACTCAGGTCTGTACTTGAATGTAAATTTCACAAGACCTCTATCCTCATTTCTCAACACTTGATCACCCCCGTAAATTTCATCCAAGACGACTGTTTGCTGAATGGTTCCGCAGTGAAGGACTCCTTCATAGTGGGGCTTGATGGTAGTTGAATGGTGGAGCACCTGCATTTCTGCCTCAAAGCTTGTCACTGGCTAAGGTTTTTCATTGCTGTCAATTACCACCATTCCTCGCCTAATGTCTTTCCTGAGTATTTTCTCATTGGCCTTTGTTGACTTGAGACACAAGCAAGCTAGTTCTCCAGCGTAGGCATCATGCCTCAGCACTCTGTTGACGTGAATGGACTTCACAGTTACTGCCTTGAAATTTTTGAGTTTATCAGGTCCCAGCAAGCAATGCTTATTGTTGACGACTACTCCTGATTTGATGATTCCTGAAACAACCAAACCGACACCTTCAACCAAAAAATTCTAATTAATTTCGAATTCAAAGGGCTGGCTGATGGCTTCTTCCATACTGATCTATCTTGGTCTTTAGATTAGCCACAAAAAGTTAGTCAGAGCATCGAATCCCATCTTTGAAACGCTAGAGACACTAAAGATGGGACAAACGTTTCCTGATGGCATAAGTTCTGCGGTCTTAATCATTTAATTTTCAGGAGTTTTGTCAGTGATTTCAATAGCAAATTTGTTAAGCAATTTATGTCTTAGGATTTTCTTCAACTCTTCCATAGTCTATTCATATTTGTTCTCGGGACACATGTCGACCTTTGTGAGAACTATGAAGAAAGGAATTTTCAAAAAGAGGCAGAGCCCAATATGCTCTTTCGTCATTTTCTGAAGACCCATATTTGCTCCGACAACCACACAACCAAAATC
>Ga0210025_1005343_pt1 | contig 10464 bp, 12 predicted proteins | sample CryGeyme20150102_FD_183989 | JGI IMG/M metagenome (GOLD analysis project Ga0210025, IMG submission 183989) | Groundwater microbial communities from Crystal Geyser aquifers in Utah, USA - Crystal Geyser metaG 2015-0102 (SPAdes) (version 2) | ecosystem: Environmental > Aquatic > Deep subsurface >...
AGGGGTTTTTTATTTTTCCTTGGAACGGCGAGTGCCTTCCGGGCTGAAACCAAGTTCGGAAATCAGATAATAATCGACAGCTTCCAGTAAATGTTTTTTAGTGTCTTTATTCTGAATAATCACATCAGCCATCGCCAAACAACGGCCAACTTGCTGACCAAAATTATTTTCCCCCAGGCCCAGATCACGACTGTTTGCTTTGACAAAATCTTTTTCCATCGTGCCATCTTCACCTCTCTTCCAGGCGCGATCTATATACCATTCGAGCCGGTGCTCAGGCGAAGCGTCTATACCGATGATAGTAATTCCCAAAGCCTCTTTGAGAAATTCAATTTCGGAAGGGTTTCTGATCGAGTCGATGACGATATTGCCCTCAAAGTCGCCTAGCATTTCTAAGGTTCTTTCTGCCAAAATATGTCCACCATAAGTTTCACGAAGTTCGTTGCCTATATTTTGGAGATTTTCTCTAGACAGAGGTAACCCTCGAACGCAAACTTCTTCTCGAACACGGTCCGAGAGACTAAAGACGGTAAATCCCAACTTTTTTAAATACTTGACTACCTCCCCTTTTCCCGAAGCTATGGGGCCGACTAAACCGACGGCTGTCCTTGTCATAAGGTAAGTGTACGAGCAAAAACTCAAGAACTCAAGATGGACAAGGTAAAAGACTGGGTTTGGGATGGTAGAATCTCTTTTATGGCTACAAAATTTAGGGAAATATTTGAAGAAATGGTCACCAAATACGAGAAAGAATTTGACGAATTTCAGAAACTCCATGATAAATACGAACTTGATCCGAGAAAGTGGCAAGAGGATTTTAATAAAGAGGGGGCAAAGATAATGGAGATTGTCAGAGCTTATGAAAACAAACTCTGTGGTCACATGGAAAATACCCAAAACGCAACTTACTCAGCTAATTTGGCGGAGAAATTCAGAGGTGAGATAAAGAGGTATTTACCTAAATTAGATATGATCGGAGTGACACTTAGTTAATGGTGCGGAGTTATTGGTTATTGGTGCGGTAAAGACAATGCACTTATTTGCCGCACTCGCTTTTTATTTTCTCGAGAAGGGCACTGCAGAATTGGTCAGAGACAGCCTTGGACGATTTTTCAACCAGACTGGCGGCGACACTCGCCGCCTGTTTACTGATTTCCTCGGTGATCGAAGAGATTGGAGATTGGGTGTATTCAGTAGAGACTCCCATAATATTGGGGGTGGGGATTTGAATCTTTTCAGGAAGAACTTTGTTGACTGTTGCTATAGCGGGAACAATGACTGAAGACTGGAACTGAGGATTCTTGATGTAGTAGTCAACTGGTTTGGAAATTTGAGGAAACATTTTATACACTCCGAATAATGCAAGGCTGATTATAACGATTCGTATAAACAAATTATTCATTGTGTGTCACCTTTATGGATTTCCCTCACCAGTTCGGGACTTTCAGCCCACCCAGGTCGGGAATGACAGTGTTAGGTTTTGCAAATTTCTTTGATATGCAGAGAAGTCGTATTTATTTCCTCGCGGGTAAGGATGTCCGAAACATGATTTTCTTGAATGGCACCCTTGAGCCTGGCGCAGGTAACAATGCCCCGCTCCAGCAGTAAATTGATCTTGAACCTCGGAATTTGATAGGCAAGAGTAACCGGATGAAGACCGGCGGACATAATCAAGTCCGACATACCGTGGCCTTTTGGGTCAAGCCATGAGGTGAGCTCTAGACCCACACAGCCGGCATAATCAAAGACCTCCGAGGTGACCTTGGTATTGGTGACCAACCAAGGAAAATAGGCAATATCAGTACCGTGGCTGTGCTCCATGGCCGACTTGATATCCAGGTAACGGGCGTAAGTATACAGAGCAACTTGAACATCGGTTTTAATACCGGGGCTATTATGAAATTTGCACTCAATAAAAAACTGTTTATTATCCTTCTTGGCTACTACATCGATCTCGTGGGTGACACATTTGCCCAATACAATGACGCCAACCTCCGTTTTGTAGCCATAAACAGTAAGAACGTCGGAAACAATCGTCTCAAAGGGATGCCCAGAAGGACCCAAATCCATGATGGCTCGCTTGAGACCGTAGTTGTAGTAGTTGTTGACCGGTGCGTTTTCTTTGAGATAAGAGGAGACGTGTTCATGTATATCTTTGGTGGTGATGCCGGTCCGGAGATGGCGCTTGAGATAATCGACCGTTTGGGAAGCAACGTCAACAGAAAGGCCGGTTTTGGCCAGAGATTTTACTAGCTTTGACTCATCAAAGGGCTCTTGCTCACCGGAAGCCTTGATAATAGTAACGGGACTAAGAGTAATCACTAATTTATATTAGCAGAGTACTCTATAATATCCTTATGAAAATGAGCAGAATGGGTGTGAAGCCCGAAAAAATGCCTCCAAAAGACGCCGAAACGGTGAATCACAAGCTACTCGTCCAGGCGGGTTTCGTCAGACAGTTGATGGCCGGTGTCTATACTTACCTACCTTTCGGTTTAAGAGTTCTGAGAAATATTGAAAAGATTATCCGTGAAGAGATGGATGCCATTGGTGGAGAAGAGATTCTGATGCCTATGTTACACCCGGCCGAGATTTGGAAAAAAACCGGAGGCTGGGAATCTATTGATGTCTTATTTAAGTTAAAAAGCAGAACTGATCGAGATTATGCTTTGGGACAATCTCAAGAAGAGGTTGTGACCCCAACCATGAAAGAGTTCATCAAGTCATACCGGGACTTGCCAAAAATGCCGTATCATATTCAATGGAAATTTAGAGACGAGCTCCGATCGAAGTCCGGGATAATGAGAGGAAGAGAGTTCTTGATGAAGGATATGTACTCTTTTCATCTGGATCAAACTGACTTTGATAGATTCTATGCAATTGCCAAAGCGGCTTATCTAAAAGTTTTTTCCAGGATGGGACTGGACGCCAAGGTGACAGAGGCTTCTGGAGGATCTTTCTCGGAGAAAATTTCCTATGAGTTTGAGGTCCTGACCGATGCCGGAGAAGTAAATATTTTGTATTGTGGCTCTTGTGAGTTCTGTGCTAACGTAGACGATTTAAGCCAGTACAAGGAGGGTGATAAATGTCCCAAATGCGGCGAATCAAAACTGAAGCCCTCTGTGGCGGCTGAAGTAGGGAATGTCTTTGATTTGGGACATAAATACTCCAGAGCGTTTGATCTAAAAGTGGCCACATCCACCGGAGAATCTATTTATCCGGTGATGGGTTGCTACGGAATTGGCGTCAGCAGAACCATGGGAGTAATCGTGGAAAAGTTTCATGATGATAAAGGAATTATTTGGCCAAAAAATGTGGCTCCTTTTACGGTACATTTGATTGACATCAAGCAAGGTGACAGGGCCCAACAGATTTATCAACTACTTCAGGATAACGGAATCGAAGTGCTGTGGGATGACCGAGATATCAACGCGGGAATCAAGTTCTCTGATGCTGACTTGATCGGATGTCCCTGGAGAGTAGTTGTTTCTGAGAAAAACGTATCTGCAAATGAAATTGAAGTAAAGACAAGACAGAATAATGAACCAGAAATGATGAAGGTAGAAAGTTTTATCAGTAAACTAAAGAGTGATTGAATTCCTGGGAATTACGATTCATCTTTACGGAGTAATACTGGGTCTAGGAATATGGATAGGGATTGAGGCAGTTATCATCTCCTTTCCGAGAATGAAAGCGGAAATCGAAGAATCTTTTTTGTGGGCACTGTCAGGCGGAGTAATCGGAGCCAGACTTTATCACGTCATAGATTATTGGGGCAGATACTATCAATATAATTTAGTGAAGATCTGGGCTGTTTGGGAAGGCGGCCTGGGAATCTGGGGGGCCGTAACCGGAGCAGTAATAGGTGTTCTTCTTTTTAGCTTATTCAAAAAGAAAAGTGTCCGCCCAATTTTGGAAGCTTTTGCTCTTGGCGCGCCGATCGCTCAAGCTATAGGAAGACTGGGGAATTGGGTGAACGGAGAACTATATGGCAAAAACGGTGAGCCCCTTTTTGCCTATGAAGCACTATTGAATCTGTCTCTTTTCATGATTCTTTTGATCCTAAGAAAAAAGAAGGCATATTCTGGAAAACTTCTTGGCATCTATCTGATAGGTTATGGGGTCATCAGAATACTACTTGAAGGCCTGAGACCCTATGAAATAATCTGGAGAATTAATGGAGTGCCAACGGCCATGATTTTTGGAGTGATATCAATAATTGTGGGGGTTCTCCTTAGCCGAAGACGATCTTGACTACGTCGTCCATACTCCTGGCGAAGAAGAACTTAAGATCCTTTTTTACTTTGTCTGGTACATCTACCATGTTTTTTTCGTTTTCTTTGGGAAGAATAACCTGTTTAATGCCGGCACGATGTGCGGCTACAACTTTTTCGCGGACTCCACCAATCTCCAAAGCCCGTCCCCGAAGGGTAACCTCCCCTGTCATAGCCAGATCTTTCGGGACCGGCTTTTTGGTGAAGGTGGAAATGATGGCGGTGGTAATAGCCAAACCTGCGCTGGGTCCGTCTTTGGGTACGGCACCTTCTGGCACATGAATATGAATGTCAGACTTGGCAATTAACTGTTCTTTTATGCCTAGTTCGTGACAGTGAGAACGAACGTAGGAGTAAGCAGCTTTGGCCGACTCTTTCATAACATCTCCAAGCTGCCCAGTGAGAGTAATTTTACCCTGCCCTGGCATGAGGGCAACTTCAATGAATAAGATGTCCCCACCGACCTTAGTGTAAGCCAGACCGGTTACCAGACCAATTTGATCTGTATCCTCGGCCAAAGTATGGCTGAATATAATGGGACCAAGATATTTATGGATCAGCTCTTTGGTAACGACAATTGGTAACTCCTTACCGGAAGCCTTAACTTTGGCGGCTTTACGCATGATAGAAGCGACCTGTCTTTCCAAATTTCGGACGCCGGCTTCACGGGTATAGTAGCGAACAAGGTAGCGCAGTATGGGAGAACCAAGATTGACATCTATGGGGTCCAAGGCGTTTACCTCGGCTTGTTTCTTAATTAAATATTTCTTGGCAATATGAAATTTTTCTTCTTCAGTGTAGCCGGAGAATTCGATAATTTCCAAACGATCCCGAAGTGCCGGTGGAATGGTATCGAGAATGTTAGCGGTAGTGATAAAAAGCACCCGAGATAGATCGTAAGGAATATCGAGATAATGATCCTGGAAAGCAAAGTTTTGTTCTGGATCTAAAGCCTCAAGAAGAGCGGAGCTGGGATCGCCACGAAAATCGGCACCAATTTTGTCGATTTCATCCAACATAAAAACTGGGTTGTTAAAACCACTGTCTTTAATTGATTGAATTATTCTGCCCGGCATCGCACCGACATAGGTACGGCGGTGACCACGAATCTCAGCTTCATCTTTGACCCCACCCAAAGACATCTTGACGAACTTACGACCAATGGCCTTGGCAATTGATCGTCCGACTGAGGTCTTACCAACCCCTGGTGGTCCCACAAAACAAAGGATGGTTGGTGATACAGCTGAGTGTTTTTTGGTGTTTTTTATTTGTTCCGATTTGAGTTTCATAACAGCAATGTATTCCAATATTCTTTCCTTGACCTTTTCTAAACCATAATGATCCTGGTTGAGAATTTTTTCGGCTTTGGAAAGTGAGTAACTACTTTTAGTGAATTCACCCCAAGGAAGTTCCAGAACTGTCTCGATCCAAGTTCTGAGATATGAAGTTTCCGGATTGTGAATAGATAGTTTGGCCAGACGCTCTAACTCCTTGTTGACTTTGGCATATATTTCTTTGGGGAGTTTGGTTTTTTTTAGTTTCCCCTTTAATTCTCCGATCTCTTCCTCTTCGCCGCCTTCTCCGAGCTCCTTTTGAATGGCTCTCATCCTTTCCCTAAGAACCGCCTCTTTCATGCTTTCGTCGAATCTTTTTTGAGTTTTGTTTTCGATCTTTTTCTCCAATTCCAATATCTTTATTTCTTCATTGAGACGTTTACAGATGAAATTTAGTCTATTTTCGGTAGAACTTTCTTCTAAAAGTTTCTGCTTCTCATTGTTCTTGACTTCAAGAACCGCTGATATTTGATTGGCAATAAGATAGGGATCGGCGCTGCTGATGATTTTCGTCAAGATGCTTGGGTCAATATTGGCTTTGCCTAAATCTTGAGCTCTCTTGAATTCCGCCACGGCACGATTGCCCAAAGTAATCATCTCGGGTGAGATTTCGGTGGTTTCTTCTATGACTTCAACCACTGACCACATACGACCGTCGCGTATTTCTAGCTGAGAAATGTTGACCCTTTGAATTCCTTTGACGATGGCGTGAAGCTCATCATTTACCGGCAAGGTTTTGGTGATTTTGCAGATAGTGCCGACAGTGTAGTAATCGGCTAGGCTTTCTGTATTAGCTTTGGGATCTCTCTGGGAAGCAAAACAGACTTCCTGATCATTGGCGTAGGCTTCACTAATACCGGAGATGGAAGCGGGCCGGCCAAAGGTGAGGACGGCTTCTGTATTCGGAAAAATAACGCCTTCCCTAAGTCCGATGAAGGGGACCAGACTGGTCTGAGGTAGGTGTTCGTTTAGGTCATTTTCTGCCATAGTTAAAGATTTTAGCAGATGAAGAGATAAATTGCTAACAGATTAAAAAACGAGGAATCTGAGGCCCAAGAGTATGGTGGCCACTATGGTGAGTCCGGTAATAATAAGAAAAAATGAGAACGAAAATTTTTGTTTAGGCAACATATTATTTGATTACCTCCAGGCTTTTCTCTTCGGACCAAAGGTGTTCATTGCTTATTTTAGCGTACGCACGAAAGAAAACCCGACTGGATTGGTCGAACAAATATCTGAGTTCAAAATCATTGGGTAGGCTATATTTGCCGGAAGAAAAGTCTGGCAGGTAGTATGGATAACCAACAGCCTGAGGAGAATCCATCCTGGTTAAAGCGCTGGGGGAGGATTGGTAACTCCAATAAATAGTGGTAAAGGTAGTAAACAGATCAGGGCTGGACTCAATATGCCAAAGAAACGTACCCTTGGAACCAACACCGAGTAACTCGGGATAGGAAACCAACTCGATCAATAGTGGAGAGGGCCTAGTTTTTTTTATAGCCTCCTGTGCTTTGAAATAATTAAAATAGACCAGGGAGAAAAAAAATCCCAGACCGACGAGTATATATAGGTAGGTTTTGGTCTTCATGGATAAAATCAATTATAAGGTATTGAAAACCAATTAATTTCTATTGAGATATTTTTTGCCCTTGAGCTTTTCGGGGAGAAGATCTTCTTGAGAATACATTTCGTATCCTGAACCATAGCCGAGTCCCTTCATCAATTTGGTGGGTGCATTTCGAAGATTTAGAGGAATGGGTAGATTGCCATGTAGAGACACATCGGCTTGAGCAGAACGAAGGGCGTCGTAAGCCGAACGATTTTTGGTACAGCCGGCTAGATACGCAACGCCATGGGCCAAATTGATGGCGCATTCGGGATAACCTATTTGCTGACAAGCCTGGAAAACCGCATTGGCAACTACTAGGGCGGTGGGGACAGCTACCCCAACATCCTCGGAGGCGAAGATAACCATGCGACGGGCAATAAACAAGGGGTCTTCTCCGCTATCAACTAAGCGCGCGAGATAGTAAATGGCAGCGTCCGGATTGCTAGCTCTCATGGATTTGATAAAGGCAGAAATGATGTTGTAGTGCTCCTCTCCTTTTTTATCAAACCTTAAAAATTTATTTTGAATAGCATTTTTGAAATTATCTATGGTGAGGTCTTTGTAAAGATTGTAGGTGGACTCGATGAGACCAATGGCTTGGCGGGCGTCCCCATTGGCAAACTCCGAAAGCCACTGCCTCACATCATTATCCATCTTGGTCTTTAGAGCCTTGGTTGCCCGATCAATGATTTTGACGATATCTTCTGGAGTATGCTCCCTCAGAACAAAAACTCGACAACGAGAAAGTAATGGTGGAATAATTTCGAAGCTGGGGTTTTCGGTGGTAGCGCCTATAAGGGTAATCTTGCCAGACTCAACAAAAGGCAGAAGAAAGTCCTGCTGGGCTTTGTTAAAACGATGTATTTCATCCAAAAAGATGACGATGGGTTTGGTGGCTTTGTTCTTCTCTCCGGCGATCTGACGAATATCATCTTTGCCCGCAGAGACGGCTGATAACTCATGAAAATCAGCGTCGATGGCGTCGGCGTAGATCCTGGCAAGGGTGGTTTTCCCGGTGCCCGGAGATCCCCACAATATGAAAGAAAAAATTAATTTGTTTTTGATGGCGAGTCGCAAAGGCTTTCCTTCCCCTGTAAGGTGATTCTGGCCAATAAACTCTTCCAGGATAGAAGGCCGGATACGGGAAGCAAGTGGTTCGACTGATTTGGTCATGTTCGGTTTTTGTTTGGGTATAGTACTATCTTAAGCAAAGTATGGGAAAATATCAATATGTTGAAAAACGATACATCGTGGATATCAGAGAAAAAGAGTGAGGGAAAAGCAGTCAAGATGGAAAATCGGGCACGGGAAGAGTTCCCAATGTTTATGACAACATTGGCTATAAAAAAGTAGAGCTTAATTCATCAATATTATTGACTTGGGAATATTTTATCTGTCTCCTGACATATAATGGGCCTATGGATGAAATCGTAAACCCAACGCTATCTAGAGAGAATGAGTAAGCCCCTGCAGGAGAAGTTAAAGGTCGCCATGCATATACCACAAGGCGCCGGTACTTTTAAACAGCTTAACCACTTTCTGCTGAAATACATGTACACCGATAATTGGGAAAGAGAAGGTAATGAAAACTATGTGCCGGTTTCTTTTGAACAATACGATCAGATATTTAAACTGTTGGGAATGCAGGTGTTATTCCAAAGATCTTCCACTATCCCCTATTTGAAAGAGAAGTGGTCGAACGATTTCAGATTCTCGGAAGCGGAACTCGAAAGCTTCATGTCGACAGGTATTATTGTCGCCAAGAAATAACGAAAACCTTTGAGGCTCTTGGAGCTACGATTGATGGTGGATGTGACCAATTACAGGCAATAGAGTAAAGTGGGCGGGTACATTCATTTTGGATTGACAGGAGGTACTGATGGAGTCAGCCGTAAATTCTATCTTCTCCCCGATTTTTCCAGACAAACCAAATTCCTGGGTTTTGGCTGAGACACTGGATATTGATAAACTAAGGAAAGAGGCGGTTGCGATACCCACCGAGATCGAGAAGGAAGATAGAGGCCATTATTGGTGGGAAGATAAACCGCTCATGGATTTCTACCAGACGGTCTTTCAAAGTGGTTGTTTTTCTACCTAGAGACCCGGTGGAAAGGCTGAGGTGGATAGCTCTACTCTGCGTAGCTATGAGCAATATTGAGGGTTTTCCCTGCGGAAACTTGGTATTGCCGGTGGGTTTCCTACCTGAAGACATGATGGAGATCTACGAGGAAGTATATAGTCCAGACGTCATTGAAGAGGTGGAAAAAATCAGAAAACAAATGGCTGAACGGGTTGGAAGTCAATTTTTCCAGACTGGTAGATTGGTGGCCGGAGTGAATCCGGCTTTTTTGTATCTGAAAATAAACGTCTAATGGTATATTTATTTATGGGCAATAAAAAAGGAATAATAACTTGGAATAAAGGGAAAACGAAATCCACAGACCCGAGAGTAAATAAGATATCGTTAACGATGAAGGCTAAAAAAATTGAGAAAATCAACAGAGCTAGCATTTTTAATTGGTCTTATCTTAGGTGATGGAAATATTAGCAAATTTCCAAGAGTAGAGTGCTTAAGAATAACTTTAGGTACAGATAAACCAAATCTCGCAAAATATTCTGTGAAAATTATTGAGAAATTATTTTGTAAGGCCCCATCAATTATTAAGAGATCAAACTCAAATTGTTTCAATGTCACGCTATATCAAAGAAATATTAGCCATAGATTGGAAATACCTATCGGCGCAAGGGGAAAACTAGACATTACTCTACCAAACTGGTGTGTGAACAATAAGAAGTATTTGATTTCAATTTTAAAAGGTCTTTTTGAGGCAGAAGCATCATATTGCGTTCACCTAAGGACCTGTACATATAATTTTGAATTTAGTAATAGAAACACTTCTCTATTGAACAAAGTTGAAAAAAGTCTCAGACATCTTGGCTATAGTCCAGAAAGGAGAACTTATGCCATAAGACTGAGAAAAAGGAATGAAGTAGAAAGTTTCAAGAAAATGATAGATTTTCGCTCTTATCTCTAATGTTCCAGGCACGGTACACTGCCCATTGAGAGGAAAAGACGATATAATGAGCGAATATTGCCGGATCGTCTAATTGGCTGGACGTCGCCCTCTGGAGGCGAAGATTCTAGGTTCGAGTCCTAGTCCGGCAACACATTTGGATATTTCGGGAGAGTCGGGACCATTACTAATCTATTGGCTCACCGCTCAACGCTTCCGTGTCTCGCGGTTCG
>Ga0210025_1005372_pt1 | contig 10426 bp, 5 predicted proteins | sample CryGeyme20150102_FD_183989 | JGI IMG/M metagenome (GOLD analysis project Ga0210025, IMG submission 183989) | Groundwater microbial communities from Crystal Geyser aquifers in Utah, USA - Crystal Geyser metaG 2015-0102 (SPAdes) (version 2) | ecosystem: Environmental > Aquatic > Deep subsurface >...
AAGAGAAACGTGTCACAGTGGGTGACTGTTCGCCTGCGCTGCAACACTATCACCCGACTCGACTTGACAATCGCTGAAGAGGACGTTTTGCTCCTCTGCTACCGTTATATTTGAATCTCTAATTTTTGCATCCTGGACTATTAAAGTGCTTCACAAATTCCGTTTTCCGGGTGAGTGTACACCGTCTGTCTATCCGTAGTCAAATCACTCAAGCCTGCGAAGCCTTTCCCAGACCTACTAATGCTTACTGTACTACGCAGTACCTGGGTGTAGCTACTAGTAACTCAAGCATGTACTCAGTACTCGAGTACTGTGGAAGTTTAGTAATCATTATTTATTGTTTATTATAATCTGATGTCAATACCTCGGGTGGGACTTTGAGCTCGTCAAATAAATTCAACGACATGGTCATATTGGCCGGAACATTTGCTGCCGCACAGTGTTGTTGTTTAAAGTACCGAGCGGCACGGTTCAAACCTGCGATCATTTCGCAAAGCAAATACGTCACGCGATCTTTCCATTCTTGTTTGGTAAAGGCACCGTTCTTGGGAGCAAAGAACTGTGTCTTCTGTAGAGATCCTGGATCAATCCAAAAATCGTATCGAGTGGCCAAGTCGGTTGGTGGTTCTACCATGAGAGGGTGGGCACAAATAGCGGCGACGTCCAGACTACTGCCCACAAATTGAGGAGGTACTCTGTGTTTCCCAATATCGTACATCCCAATCTTGTATCGTTGACAGTAATGTAAGATATGTGGTTTTTGAGAATTCGGAATATTGCCACGACACATTTGGTTGGACGGAAAGGCCTCGTGATCACTGAACAAATGAAAGGCTTCTTCGGTATGATCCGACGCTACCAAGGAATGGATCTGTTGATGTGGCAATTCCAAGTGTGCTGCTGCCCAACTGTAAGCGTACATTTCGGACATGATGGTATCGGGAAATTCAGCCTGTACCGGCAGCACAAGCTGCCGCCATTTGACCACAATTTTGTAAAAATCAAGCGCCGTTACTAGGTAGGGTGGACCACTCGCGTAGTTTTCTGTGATTTGTTTCAAGGTCATGTTCTGGACGGGAGAAGGCAAGTCCTCGGGAGGCAAAATGTGTCGAATATCTTTCATTTCCGTGTACCATTTTCCTTGGTACGCGTATTCTTGTGCCATGGGATGACCGTGGGTGACTTTGTAAATGCGAGGATAGGTTGTTCGCTTTCGAAAGATTTCGGGTCCCTGCTTGAAATCATTGATAATTGGTCTTAATACTATCATGTCTGGATCCAATAACATGATGATTTTGTCATTGTGTTCTTTCACAGCTGGTCTATCGGTGGAATATCCCAAAACATGTTCCATCCAATGAGCAACTCCATAGGGTTTGTTCAAGTAATGAAAGATTTGATTCTTTCTACCTTGATACTCTGCAACCGTTACTTTGAAATCTGGTGTAATATGCAAATGAAACCGAGATTTACCACTATCGTGCAGTCCTTGTTTTCCCATTGGAACAATCTGTTGGACGTGCAAGGCCTGAATGATTTTGGTTTGTTCTGGATCGCAACCGGACGCGATCCTCGTTACCAATCCAGGCTGATTCGATTCCATGATGGAATGAAACAGTACGTACGATTGCCAGTGTTGCTTGGGAGTACAACCGGTACTAAAAATGATGTGATAGGGTCTGTCACGATCGTCATTCTTTGTAGAAGAAGGCAATGCCTTCGATTGTAAAGTAGTCAAGGAGGATGCCAATGGTTCTCGCGGTTTGGCTGCGGCTGTTAAATTGGCTTTTGTTGTAAGTCGTTGTTTGCCCTTTTCAAGTCGCATTCTGAACGAGGATGAAGCTAGATCCTCGCCTAATAGTATGGTTGAAGTAGAACACTTATTATTATTTATGCTCATTGTCGAGTGATGGTACTTTATAATGGCAGCAGTCATAATCAAGGCATTGAAGCACGTCACGATCAGGTGTGCAAGGAATGTAAATTGAGAGCTGCCGCTACTACCACGAGTCTTTGTAGTAGCATGCTCCGGTGCCGATGTTTTTAATCTGGGCTTTGGCATGTCCAAGCTATGGAATTCTATAACGCTAGTGGCTCATTTACTTATTTTTTTGCAATTTGTGCGTGTTAAAAGATTTGAAATTTCAGGATTTAGGAGTGTGTGTGGGTCTTTCGCTTTACAGCTGCACTGCTGTAGAGTGAGACACGATCCCTTTTTGCTGCAGCTCCCCTTCACAGAAACTGAAGACGAGTAGAATACTACTAGTAGTTCATACACTACATCATAAGACCTGCTACTCCAGACTCCAGAATGTTACGAGTTCACGAGCTTGTTTTCTTTATAAAACCAGTACTTGTCGGACTGCCTTTAATTAAATTGAACTAGACCTACGTATGGTAATTCTGGTAGTGGCCGGATTGGCTGCTGTCAAAGGAGGGATTGCCGTCAAGCAAAAAATTGAAACGAGAAAGAACCCTGTCCTCGACGGAGACTTCATTGTAGCACCTCCGTCCACCACCCACGAGAAGAACCGCAATAGTTTGGCTAACGTACGAGGATCTCTTTCCAAAATAGCGCAGACGGTCAAAGAATCGACAAAGCGTCTGTCGTCCAAGACAACAAGACAAGCACAAACTACCACTACTACTAGTACTAGTACTAGTACGGCCACTAGTACTAGTACTAGTACTACAAAAACGCATCAGCACACTCCATCATCGCAACAAGGAGAAGCCTTGTACCAATCTGGACAGCAAGTCCGATTAAAGTACATGACCGACCCTCGATTAAATGGATGCACCGCTCTTGTCTTGCAAGACTTTCATGATAGTGTATTGGTACAATTTTTAGAACAGCAAAGCGATTACGACAACTACTACGAATCGGGTATGCAATTGTCGCACGAACATGTCGAGCCGCTACGAGACAGTGCTAGTAGTAGTTGTCGTAGCAGTAGTAGTAGTGACAGTATTGTTGGAAATGATGATACTATGGTTCAAGTGAATGCTACGTTGAATGAGAATAGTCCAATAGAAACCACGAGCGCTTCTGTCATTCCATTAGGTACAATGATTGAACTGCACAATTTGTCAGCGGCGCACATGAACGGACTTCGTGGCATGGTGGTTGCACCCACGAGCAATTTTGTGTTGGCCAATGGTCGTGTGGCGGTTCAACTATACAGGAAATATGGGGATACCATGAATGTCCAACAGAAACTTATCAGTGTGAAGACAGATAATTGTAGAATTATTCGATACTGATGATTGGATTGGATGACACAGAGGTTCCAAGTCAATGGACGGATTAAATATTTTTGTCTAGTCGGGGAAGACTGGAAGACCCAGTGCACTAATAACTATTGGAGCAATAATATACGAGCACAGTACAACGGAGCAAACTGGCAGGAGGATTACACAAGTTCGTTGACGTGCATTACAATCATGAGTAAAATATGGAGGTGGAACTTAAAACGATCACAGATTTTCAGCTACTCTCCGAAGTCCCCAGAGATGTTTTTAAGTGTATTTCAGGTTCGACGAACGTCACGCTAGAGTTGACCGAAACGTCACCGTCGTCACCAACATGATCATGTTCTAACACGAATCGCAGTTAAAAAGAGTTGCACACAGAAGCTATTTGAGCGGTAAATCGCAGCTTCCCGATACAACTGTTCATAATCTCTTGACAATTAACCCGCGTCAGATCCTGCAATTTGCCATCCCCGTCAAAGAGACACAAATCCAAGACTTTGGTAATCTAAGTCCAACCAAGGAGACAACTACTAGTAGGCATTTTAACCACGGCTCTCAAATGACTTCAGGAAACGGCGCTTGTCCATGTCGGCGGCCATTTTATTCTGGTTAGTCAGATTGTTAGTTCATTGGTTAGGTAAATACTCCGGACTGGTCAATGATTGGCCATTAATCTTGTACTTAGCTATGGTCTACTAGCTAGACCTACAAATTAAGCCCAGGTGGACTACGGCAGTTTACCTTGTCTCCTGTGATAGGACTCAGGAGTTAGGTCTTACTCTATTAGGTCGTGTGCCTATGCCTGCTTCCTATCCACACAGAGACACTAGTCTAGTTTACTCCTATTATCATAATATTTATCTATGAATATCTAATAGTCTCCACACTAGCTTTTTACGCCTAGACTTGTAGAGTGTGAAAAAAAGTTGTTTGCCTGAAACGTGGGAGTACGTGTTACAAGCGCGAAGTTTGCTGATCCAAATCTGTAGCTTCGACCTTAATAGGTGAATGAAGTTTTGACCGTTTATCCGTAGGTTTTCTTTTCAAGGAAAGATATTCAAATCTGAAGAAATAGCCAGAGTCTTCCAGTGAAATCTTTCGGAAGGCAAGCCTGGCAGTATGAAACTGATGATTTCCACTATCTTCTCTCCACCCAAAAAAATAAATAACATCTCACGATCATCATGAGCATCGCAAATCTATGTTACAGTTTAATTTGGATCGTCCTTCTCTTTTTTATTGCCTGGCCTGTTTCCGCATTTTGCGCTGGGTTTTGGATCGTTTTGCAACCATTCGAGGCTCTTTGCCCCTTATTCAAGGATTGCTCCAACTTTTTTGAAGGGTTTGTCACGTGGCCCCGAAGGTGTGGCGACGCTATCATGGCAGGAAGTTCCGCTTGTCCCAGTCCCTTTTGAAATAGCAAAACGTTGGGGCTCCAGGTATCATGGAAAACACAAAGATGGATAAAACCCAAAACAATACCAAAGAAATATTTTCCTTGCACGACCAAAGCGAAAGCTAGCTGCAGAGGCGCTTCACGATTCTGCTATACAGAGCTGCAAGAATGCATATAACAACTAAATCCTAATAGTCTCAACAACCACAGTGCACAGTGCTAGTACGAGTTGGCAATAACTGCCATGATGATCCGCTCTGCGGATTGCACCAAATTATCGGCGCTCGCGTTGGAAATCTTGTCGTTTACTTCCAAGCAATCCCACCACGAGATCAGTTCGTCCAATTGGGCTATCATGGTATCTCCTACTTCTATTCTCTTTTTGTATTTCCGAAAGTCTTGACTTGCAACAAAAGCAGCACTAATGCCCAAGACAACCGGTATAAGCCATTGCTTGGACAAGATAGCTAGTACACTCGTAGAAGCGAGTACAGCCTTGATGATTTTCTCCATCATGGCGTTTCGGTGTTCTAGAGCCTCTATCTCTTTTGCCTTTCGTGACCTTTCGGTCTGTATGCGACAATCAATATATTCCTTGATCGTCAATAGCTCACCGTCATCACTGCTGTTAGTGTTTTCCATTGACCCCTTTGAGGTCTGTTTCGAGTGAATTCCATCCTGACTTGAATACTCGTCACACGCAAAAGTTTGATAATCCTGGATTCGAAAATCAGGAGTATCCACAAGGCGATTTCTTTTCCATTTCAGCGCAACATATGCTGCGTTCGGGATAGATTCAATTTTGGGCGGCAACAGTGGCGACGCTTCGATGTCAAATTCTTCGTCGGCCTCATCATCAATATTCAAAATTGCGATATTCGATTCAGCTGATGCAGGAATGATCTTTGCTTCAATCTCATTCACAAAGGCGGTGAATGCTTCCAATGGTTCATTTTGGCTGCGTGACAGGGACTGGCCGTAAGATCTAGGTCGTACACGAAATTCATAAATGGCAGATTGTAGTTTGGCCTCATCATTTTGTGTAGCAGACCAGCTGTGAGAACTGTTATTAAACATTGCCTTGAAGTGAACAATCAGGAATGGAAGACATATCGTTGACAAAAACAAGATGATTTGCCACGGATTGCGGTTCTCAAAACTCGGTGGTGATGTGCTGCCGTAAATTTTAGCATAAAGTACTGCTGCAATGACTGCGGCCAATGTCGAAAGTACCATTTTCAAGTGGTTCTGCTCCGTCATTCGATTCTGATAATCGCTGGCTACCTCGATGGACTGCAAAACTTTGGTTGGTTTCTGAATTGCCGCTTTTCTCGCTTCTTGAAGATAATATGACGCATTCACAGCCCGCAAAAGGTTTTGTTGAAAACTCACGCCGCCAACTCTTCTTGGATCTGCCATAATAATGCGTTCGTCTGCATGCGAAGCGGGCCATTTGGTAAGAAATTGCGCTAATTCTTCATCGACTGCTTCCAAATCACGCAGCGACGGGATTGGTAACGTCTTGTACGTAACGACAGCACCAGGTACAGTGTGTGTGGCGCTCGCCGGCTTTTTACTGGAAGGAGCAGGAGGGATGGCTCCTATGTCAATTTTTCGCTTTTCTCTATCTGCATGTTTCAACATCCAAGATATGTGATCAATTTCTTTGCTGGTGTGAGTAATTAGTGCCACCGGAGATTGATTGACCAGAGCTGAGAAGAGAGATTTCTTCGCAAAGCTTGTTGTACTTCCAAAGGCTAAAAAAACATCGGGAATTTTAGAGAGCAGGCGTTCCCGAAAATCTCTCATTTCTTGGCGTCGTTGAAAGATGATTAGATGTGTCAGCTCAGGGCACGGAGTATTGTCCATTACGTTAGGGTTATAACTGATTTCAGCTCTTTGGGATACGTTCGTGTCAATGGGATAAAGGTGAGAGACAATAAGCTCTGCGAAACCACTCTTTTCATCCTGTTGGTCCAAGCCAATCATCCCAAGAACAACAGGAGAGTTCGTGGTGCTCTTCGTTTGGGTTCTAGGTATGGCACCCATAAGAATTGCAGCAGCTCCATTGACACGTCGAGGATGGTGAGGTATCATCCATGCTCCCACTTGTCCACACAACTCTACCGTACTGTGAAGAATTTCGTGGGTCTTTTCGCGTAGCAGCTCCCGCTCTTGTCCTTCCGTCAAATCCAGTTCTTCCTGGTTCTTCATATCCATGGACAGAATGTTGCTCAATGAACTGTTTGCGCCATTCATCATCATCTGGTGCTGATCATCTTCAATAATTTCTTCCACAGCACCACTTGTAGCAGCCGTGACTACTAACAAAGGAGGCAATTTTCGCAAGTCGAGTGCCGCCAAGATTTCTTGGAGGCTCTTATCGTTCTGACGAGTATATCCCTCTGGCACAAAGACGAATTTGCGATCCCTGTGGAGAAATCCATTCACTTGCGAAATCACCGAGATGGGACTCTGAGACACATTACGATACCGCAAGATGCCATGTTGGAGTCGGGTTAAATGATGAAAAATGGGACGATTGGTTGTGCTGGCGAGAGGGACGTCAGATGTCGTCGTCGTCGTTGTTGATGATGATGATTGAATATCTCCGTTGAGATTTCGTGCTCGAGTTTCCGATATGTTTTTTCTGTCTCCATAATTAGGTATGAGCTGATACTGGAAGCCTTTCTTGCGGTACTTCACCATCGTAAAAGAGTACGTTATGCTTGGATCGAATTTGAAGGAAAACTGTCACGAGAGATCAAAAGGTTGTTGGGTTAAGCTTCCCGTTTTAAACTACCTGTAGCTAATCGATGACCTAAGTTTCTCGATGCCGGAATAGCAATAATTTGATGATATTAACATGGTTGTCAGCTACTTCAGGTGTTTGTATGCAAAGAAAGCGCCGATGGTGCCGAAAAAGATGATGTTTAGCTCACTTCGTGAGGAAGTGTCGCGGATTTTGGTGTTCGCTTGCGTACTCGCGACTCGAATATTTTATTATTCACGCTTTATTATTTAGTACAGCTAGTAGTACCTGGTGGTACAGAACTTAACAGTGGCGGGGACGCCCCCACTACGTACAAACCCTACGCAACCCTACGTACATACCAACTCTTTTCCATAAACCTGACACGAATGTTGTCTAGTTTCTACTAACCCTAAGAACTAAGGCAGTATGAATATTAGAGCACTAGTAGTAGTCTAGTAGGGCTTGGCCGTGCTGGCGCTTATCATTAATAATTCCATGAAGGCAGCCGCATAGTAATGCAAGTTGCTGACCTTTCCACAGGCTCCCGAAGGCTCCAGAACCAAGCTTGTCTAGTGAATCTTTTTCAACGATGCATACAGAGACGACGTCGTGGTCGAGAACCAATGATTTATGTATTCTAGAGTGTCTGTAATATTTGCGTCATGCATCATTAGTAATTTAATAGTATTATTCATTGCTAGTTTTTACTCTTCTGACTGGATAGTTGCTGCAGTATTGCGTGGCTTGAGTCTCATACTTTGTGGCCTTGTCCATTCGCCTTTTTATCGGACGTAAATGCTGCAGAACTTGTTTAAAGAATATCGAGAGGCAGATGTTCAGCGGCAGCTCTCATGCTCGCGTGGAGTAGCTTCGCTGTTTTTATTCAGAAAAAAATCATCTTTTGGTTCCACTACTAGTGCCGATGCTAAGCTGGTAACTTGTCGTAAATCTTCTCTTTTAAGCTGCTATGGACTCTGCTAGTGCATTTGTTGCATCCTCATATTGAAGAGATACGTCACGGTGCTCTAGAGTTCCAGTTTTGTTCATTTTGCTGTACAGAATATCAATCATACTGGAAATGATAGCGTCGGATGCCGCACTATCGTCTGCTCGCCCTTTCAGATGTTCTTCCAATGTGGACATCGTAATGCTGCCATCCCCATGCGCAGCAGCACTTCGAAACACAACAGCCACATCTTCGTAAAGATCCGCAATACAAGCACGGTATTCTGCCGACACACCATTCGTGACGAGATTCCAAGGAACCCTCTCTACTTGCGGGAACTGTTGTTCCAGGTAAGAGGCTGAATTCTGATATTTTATTATTGTTGACGAGTGTTGCGTCGCAGTTGTCACCGATGGTACTGGTACGAAGGCTCGTGCGATCGGACGTTCATAGGCAATGAGGACGAGGAGTAGGAAAAATAATTTCATATTGAGATTCATTCTGTTTTATTGCTGATAGTGATGGTCTTGGGCAGAGCAGTAGTTTCTTCTTTTGGGATACAACGATACAACTTGTGATGGAAACAATTAATTTTTGTACCAACGGAAGACTAGGAAGGCAAAATGACGTGTTCTATTCAATTATGATGCAGTTTAGAATGATTAGAGAAGCTATCTCGAGATATTTGGTGGTTACCGCTAGTACAGTGCCAGTGTACTGGTAGTGCTGATAAGTGATAGTAAGTGAGTAAGTTGGGTCCCGAGTTGTTAGCATCGTCATTCGAAAAAATGAGTTGGGCGTGATGACAGGACTGAGATGTTGACGATTGTTTGTGAATTCTTGATGAATACTGACTAGTCTACTAGCTAGCTACTAGTAGTAGTAGATGAATACCAAGTGATTGAAAATTTTGAATTCTTGTTCAATATTCATTCACGCTCGTGTAAGAGATGATTGCCTCGACATCGTCATTTTTCAAAATCAATAAAGAATAGTACTACGTAGTACCTTTTACAGTACCAGGTACCACGGGGGGTTGAAGAGAGTTACTTATTGCCTGGTACGATAACGAACGTACGTGGACTTTCCCTACTACTGGGATAGTAGCTCAAGTTTCCCTTGTTCTCTTGCGACGAGACGGTTTATTAAATTCGTTTATTATACAGAATATGAGCATCCTAACCGCCATCACACATACTCTAGCTACCAGGTACAGTAGCTAGCTAGTACTGGTAGCTACTGGTCAGCGACCAAAGGCTTCTTAGATAGCAGCTGGTAGTCGGAAGAGGCATCGATCCATGACTACGACTAGCTAGCCACTCCTACTACTATCAGTACTCTACTAGTAGTAGTATTGGAGATAGGTCATGATCACAAAACGTTGGCACATACCAGGTACTAGTAGACTGATACACTACCTGGTAAGGACTGCTAGATAGAGCAGTACAGTACTCCAGGAGTAGTTAACATGAACCTAGGTGTGTGCGGCGGCGTGATCTATTATTATTTTGTGAAGTATTAGGTCTAGTAGTATTCTTAGGATTAGATTATACCTACCTCTCTAGCGTAGCTAGTAGTAGTAGTAAATACTCTCCTACAACTCGACTCTCCTCTCCTGAAATACTAGACCTACTAGAGTAGTAATAATAATGGTGACAATAGTTTTTGTTCTGTTGAGCTCTTGTACTAGCTACTACAGTAGCTACTAGTAGACAAAAGTACATTTCGAAACTCGAATTGGAGTTTTGGGAAGTCGAGTACTGCAGCAGCCACAGTAGTATCTGTAGTTTCCAAAATTAAGAAGCTTGCCACTCCAGCTAGACTAGTTCGTTTATTTTATTAGTTGCTTACTGCAGGCAGGTAGAGAACCTGTGTAGGCCATCTCAACAGTTTAATCTCTTGCTGATCCGAGCTTTTAGAAATAGTGGTAGTTGGATGTGGTGTTGTATCCGGAGCAATCACTGGAAGGTCCGCCAAACCCCTGAACCCCTACTTTTATCCCTAATAGACTATTAAACCAAGAGGTCCATAAAGCTTTAAATACTGACAAACAGCTTGAGTCATGTTGAAATAT
>Ga0210025_1005375_pt1 | contig 10424 bp, 9 predicted proteins | sample CryGeyme20150102_FD_183989 | JGI IMG/M metagenome (GOLD analysis project Ga0210025, IMG submission 183989) | Groundwater microbial communities from Crystal Geyser aquifers in Utah, USA - Crystal Geyser metaG 2015-0102 (SPAdes) (version 2) | ecosystem: Environmental > Aquatic > Deep subsurface >...
CTCGCCGCCGCGCTGATGGCGCTCAGCTTGATCGCCGCACCGCTCGCCGCCCCCGCGCAGGAGGACGCGCGCGACCTCGCCCGCATCTCCAACTACCTCAACGCCACCGAGACGCTGCAGGGAACCTTCGTGCAGGTCGATCCCAACGCGGTGGTGACCGACGGGCGGTTCTACATGCGCCGCCCGGGCCGCCTGCGCTTCGAATACAGCCCGCCCAACCCGACGCTGGTGATCGCCGACGGCTTCTGGGTGGCGGTGGTGGACGCGCGCGACGGCAACGCGGATCGCTATCCGCTGTCGGAGACGCCGCTGAACCTGCTGCTCAAGGAAAACGTCGATCTGCGCCGCGAAGGCTCGGTGACGCGGGTCGAGCGCGCCAACGGCCAGATTTCGGTGACGGCGCGCGACCCCGACGGCAAGACGCAGGGCGAGATCACCATGATCTTCTCCAGCAACCCGCTGGAGCTGCGCCAGTGGATCGTCACCGACGCGCAAGGCCAGATGACGACCGTGGCGCTGGACGACATGCGCACCAATGTGCCGATCCCGGCGTCGCAGTTCGTCGTCGAGGACGCCGCCCGTGACAACTGACCCCGCCGCCGCAGGCCCCACCGGCCTCGACGACATGGCGCCCTGGCTGCGCCGCAACCGCGTCACCGAGGTGGAGTGCCTGCTGGCCGACATGTCGGGCGTGGCGCGCGGCAAGATCCTGCCGACCGAAAAGTTTCTCAGCTCCGCCGCCGAGGGCGGGCTGCGGCTGCCCGAATCGATCTTCATCCAGACCGTGACCGGCGATTTCGTGGACTCATCGGTGATGGACGACACCGAGCCGGACCTGATCCTGCAACCCGACCCTTCCGCGATGCGGCTGGTGCCGTGGTATGACGAGCCGACCGCGCAGGTGGTCTGCGACGCCTTCCGCCGCGAAGGCGCCGAGAGCGACATCGCCCCGCGCGCCATCCTCAAGCGGGTGCTGGCGCTCTACGCCGACAAGGGCTGGAAGCCGGTCGTGGCGCCGGAGCTTGAGTTCTATCTGTGCAAGAAGAACCTCGACCCCGACTATCCGCTGGAGCCGCCGGTGGGCAAGTCGGGCCGCCCCGAGACCGGGCGGCAGAGCTATGGCATCGACGCGGTCAACGAGTTCGATCCGATCTTCGAGGACATGTATGACTGGTGCGAGGCGCAGGGCCTCGACGTCGATACGCTGATCCACGAATCGGGCGCCGCGCAGGTCGAGATCAACTTCATCCACGGCGACCCGCTGTGGCTGGCCGATCAGGTGTTCATGTTCAAGCGCACCGTGCGGCAGGCGGCGCTGAAGCACGACATCTACGCCACCTTCATGGCCAAGCCGCACCAGCACGAGCCCGGCTCGGCGATGCACATCCACCAGAGCGTGGTGAGCCTTGCGACCGGCGAGAACCTGTTCTCGACGCCCGAGGGCGAGGACACGCCGCTGTTTCGCAGCCACATCGCCGGGATGCAGCGCCACCTGCACGACGCGATGCCGCTGCTGGGGCCGAACGTCAACAGCTACCGCCGTCTGGTCAAGGACTACGCCGCGCCGATCAACACCCACTGGGGGCGCGAGAACCGCACTGTGGGCCTGCGCGTGCCCGCCTCGCGCCCGCATTCGCGCCGCGTCGAGAACCGCATCCCCGGCGCCGACGCCAACCCCTATCTGGCGTTCGCCGCGTCGCTGGTCTGCGGCTACATCGGCATGGTCGAAGGGCTGGAGCCGACCGCGCCGCTGGAGAAGAACGCCTATTCGGTGAAAAGCCAGCGCCTGCCGCGCCACCTGCTCGACGCGCTGACCGCGCTGCGCCGCTCCTCGGCGCTGCGCGAGGCGCTGGGCGACACCTTCGTGACGGTGTTCCTTGAGGTGAAGGCGGCCGAGCACGAGGCCTATCAGCAGGTCATCTCGGCGTGGGAACGTGAGCATCTGCTGCTGAACGTGTAGCAGCGGCCCATTCTTCGGCCACCGTCGCATCGGCGTCGGCGCGCGCCTCGCGCCGCAACGCCGCTGCGCCGATCAGCCGCCCCAGCGCCCACACCGCCGCGCCGCGCACCAGCGGCGCGGCGTCGTCCAGCCGGGCGCGCGCGGCGTCGGCAAGGCGGGCGTCGCGCGTGTTGCCGATGGCGATCAGCACGTTGCGCAGGAAACGCGCGCGCCCGATCCGCTTGACCGGCGAGCCCGCGAACACCTCGCGAAAGCCCGCGTCGTCCAGCGCCGCAAGGTCGCGCAGCCGGGGGCGGGAGAGTTCCGGGCGCGGCGCATAGGCGATCTCACGCGCGGCCCCGGCGAACTTGTTCCACGGACAGACCGCAAGGCAATCGTCGCAGCCATAGATGCGGTTGCCGATCAGCGGGCGCATCGGGCGCGGGATCGGGCCTTTCAGCTCGATGGTCAGATACGAGATGCAGCGCCGCGCATCCAGAACGCCGGAGGCGGGAAACGCCGCCGTGGGGCAGATGTCGAGACACGCCCGGCACGAGCCGCAGCGGTCGGCGTGGGCGGCGTATGGCGCCAGCGGCAGCGTGGTGAAGATCGCGCCAAGAAAGAACCATGAGCCGAGATCGCGCGAGACAAGGTTGGTGTGGCGGCCCTGCCAGCCCAGACCCGCCGCCTGCGCCAGCGGCTTCTCCATCACCGGGGCGGTGTCCACGAACACCTTGATCTCGCAAGCCGTTTGCTCAACCAGCCAGCGCCCCAGCCGCTTGAGCCGCCGCTTGACCACGTCGTGATAGTCCGCGCCCTGCGCATAGACCGAGATCGCGGCGCGATCCGGCGTGGTCAGCGCGGCCAGCGGGTCGGCCTGCGGCGGATAGGGCTCGGCCAGCATGATGACCGACCGCGCCTCAGGCCACAGCGCGGCGGGGTCGGCGCGCCAGTCGAGCCGTTCTTCCATCCACGCCATCTCGCCGTGCGCGCCGTCCGCCACCCATGCGCGCAGCCGCGCGCCGGCAAGCGCCGCGGCGTCGGGCGCGCAGACGCCGAAGGCGGCGAAACCCTGCGCCCGCGCCTCGGCCTCGATGGCGCGCACCGGCGCGGCGCGCATCAGAAATCGAGGTCGGCGTAGTGCTCGGGCGGCGAGAAGCCCGGCAGGTGATCGGCCAGCAGCGGCCGGAACGCGGGGCGCGATTTCACCCGCGCATACCATTCCTTCGCAGCGTCGGAGACCTCCCACGGCACGTCGCCGATGAAATCGAGGCAACTGAGATGCGCGGCGGCGGCGAAATCGGCGATGGTCAGCGCCTCGCCCGCCAGCCAGTGCCGCCGCTCGACCAGCCAGCCGACATATTCCAGATGCTGCTTGATCGCCTTCGCCCCGGCCTTGACCCGCGCGCTGTCGGGGTGGCCGCTGCGCATGATCCGTTTCATGGCGCGCTCGGTCACCAGCATGTCGGTGACCTCGGCGTTGAACTTGCCGTCGAACCAGCCGGTCAGCCGCCGCGCCTCGGCGCGGTCGATGGGGTCGGAGGGCAGCAGGCGCGGCTCCGGGCCGGTTTCTTCGAGGTATTCAAAGATCGCCGCGCTGTCGGCCAGCGCGCGGCCGTCGCGCTCCACCAGCACCGGCACGTCGCCGGCGGGGTTGAGGCGGCGGAAATCCAGCCGCGCCTCCCATGTCCGCTCCTCGATCAGCTCGACCTCGATCTTCTTCTCGCCCAGCACGAGGCGGATCTTGCGGCTGAGCGGCGAGAGCGGATGGTGATAGAGGCGGCGCATGGCGGCTCCCGAAGCGCGAGGACAGCGCTCCTATTGCCCCCGCGCGGGGCGCAATTCAACCGCTGCGCGTGATCTGGCCGTTCTGCGACATCAGCACCGCCAGGGGCCGCGTGCGGTCGAACTCGGCGAACACCACCACCATGATCGCGGTGATCGGCACCGAGAACACCGCGCCCGCCACCCCCCACAGGCTGGCCCACACCGTGAGGCTGATCAGGATCACCCAGGGGCTGAGGTTCAGCGAATTGCCCATCACCTGCGGCGACAGGATGTTGCCGACCACGAACTGCACCGCGCCCAGCGCCGCGAGCAGCAGCAGCACCGTGTTGAGATCGCCGAACTGCGCCACCGCCATCGCCACCGGAAACACGATGCCGATGATCGTGCCGACATAGGGGATATAGTTGAACAGCGCGATCACGAGCGCCCACAGCGTCGCGAACTCAAGCCCCATCCACGCCATGATCGCCCAGCTCAGCACGCCGACCAGGATGCTGAGCAGGGTCTGCACCGCCAGATAGCGGCCGACGCGGCGGTTGATGTCCTCGATCACCGCGCGGGTGCGCGCGGCCTGCGCCGGATTGTCGGTAAGGCGCACGACCTTTTCGACCATCACCTTGCGCTCCAGCAGCAGGAACGCGACGTTGAGCAGGACGAAAAGCTGCGCGCCCAGCAGCGACGAGGTCGAAGCGGCGGCGGTGCGGATCACCCGCTGAAGGTCGATCTCGCCCAGCACGTCGGCGCGCAGCGTCTGCCACGTCGGCTCCCGCTCCAGCCCCAGCGACGCCGCCGCCTGCTGGATCGCGTTCAGCAAGGCCTGCTGATGCGCAGGCGCGCGCGCGGCGATCACGCCGAGATTGGCGACCAGCAGCGCGCCGACCTCGACGGCGATCAGCGCGATCACCACCACGGCGATGACGTGGCTGGCGTTCTCGGACAGGCGCGGCCCGAGCAGCGGCATCCGCGCCAGCATCCGCGACAGGCCGATGATGACATAGACGATCAGGATCGCGGTGACGACCGGCACGAACAGGCTGCGGCCGATCACCAGCAGCCAGCCGATCATCAGCGTCAGCGCGACGCCATAGACCAGATCGCGAAAGCGGCTCTCCATGGCGGCGCCCGCCGTCGGCTCAGCCCGCCTGCTTCTCGAACAGCGCCTTCAGCGCCGCCTCCTGCTCATGGCTGAGAGAAGTCGTGAGCACCCGGCCCTTTTCGCGAAACGCCTCCAGCCGCTCCAGCAGCTTGTCGCCGGTCACCTTGCGCACCAGCACGAACAGCGCCGAGCCGCCGCTGGGCAGGCCCTCGCCCATCTCCTTCATCGTCTTGTCGTCGATCCCGAAGTCGGAGAACGAGCCGGACAGCGCGCCCGCGCCTGCGCCCACCGCCGCGCCCAGCAGCGGGTTGAGAAACAGCATCCCGATCAGCGCGCCCCACAGCGCGCCGCCCGCCGCGCCCGCCGCCGTCAGGTTGACCGCCTGGTGCAGCTTCACCTTGCCGTCGTCGTCGCGCGTGACGACCACCACATCCTCCATGCTGATGAGGTATTCCTTCTGGAATTTCACCAGTTCGGCGCGCAACTGAAAGGCGGTCTCGGGATCGTCGAACTCAAGGGCTACGAGGTCGGCCATGGCGATGCTCCTGCGGGTTCGAATCGCGCGCCGCGCGCTGGGGGAAGATAGCCGGGAATGGCGCGCGGCGAAGCCTTCATCGTCACCCCCGGTAAAACGCGAACGCCGCGTCCGGGTCGGCGCCCGACCAGAGCGCGAGGCTCAGCAGCATCCGCGCCTTCGGCCCGTCCAGATGGCCGCCGGGCAGCGCGCCGCGCGCGATCAGGTCGATCTCGCCGCCCGGATAGCCGTAGGTGCGCGTGAAGCCCGGCGAGGCCTGCGTGCGCGCGCACAGCACCACCGGCATCGCCGCCGCCAGCGCGCCCAGCAGCGGCGCGACCGGGGCGGCGACATGCCCGGCGCCGACGCCCTCGATCACCGCGCCGCGATAGCCAAGCGGCGCCAGCGCGCCCAGCAGCCGCCCGTCGTCGCCCAGCGCGATCTTGAGCAAGGCCACCGGCGGCGGCGCGCCTTCAGCCATCGCCAGCAGCGGCGCGCGCGCGACACGGGCGAAAAGCCGCGGGGCGCCCTCCGCGACAATCCCCAGCGGCCCGGTCAGCGGCGAGACGAAGGCCGAGGGCAGCGCGGCGTGGGCCTTGCGCACATGGCGCGCGGCGTGAACCTCGTCATTCAGAACCACCAGCGCGCCGAGGCCGCGCGCCTGCGGCGCCGCCGCCACCGCCACCGCCGCCAGCAGGTTGGCGGGACCATCCGCGCCGGGCGCCGCCGCGCCGCGCATGGCGCCGGTCACCACCACCGGCCTGTCGCCCGCCGCCAGCAGATCGAGCGCGAAGGCTGTCTCCTCGATGGTGTCGGTGCCCTGGATCACCACGGCGCCGTCGAAGCCTTGCGCGAAAGCCGCCGCAATCTCGCGCGCCACGTCGATCATGTGCGCCAGCGTCAGCGAGGCGCTGGGCAGGCGCAGCGGCGCGCGCGCCTCGATATCGGCCACCGCCGCCAGCTCGGGCACGGCGGCGACCAGATCGCCCGCGTCCAGCGTCGGCGCGATGCCCCCTGCCGCAGCGGGCGTCATGGTGATGGTGCCGCCCAGCGACAGGACCAGGACGCGCGGGCGCATCAGAACGGGATCTGCAGCGAGAGCGAGCCGAACTGCGTCCAGCCGTTGCGCGTCTCGAACTCGGGCGCGCGGAAGACGTGGCTGTAGGTCAGCATCGCCCCGCGCAGGCGAAGCGCCGCGCCCGCCGCCAGCTCGGGCACGAAGAGCTCGCTGTCCACGCTGCGGCTGTCGCGGAACGTGTTGCCGTCAAGGAACAGGTTGCGCCCCACCAGCCGCCCCTCGGCGCTGGCGAACACATACCAGCCCTCCGGCGACTGCTTGTCCACCGCGGCGAACCCCGCCAGCGAGCGGCGCACGCGCGGCGGGCCGTAGTCCATGTCGAGACTGCGCCCCGCGCGCAGCGTCAGCGCGCCGGTCAGCGAGGTGTCCACCGTGCCGAGCGCGACCGTCGCCTGCGGAATCGCGTCCACCTCCAGCCCCCAGAATTCCGGCCCCAGCGTGGCGCCGATCTTGTGCGACTGCTCATAGACCACGCGGAACGCGACCTCCGTGCCAAGCTGCGTGTCCCAGCCCTTGGGGTCGTCGCCGATGAAATTGTGCACGAGCTTCTGCGCCTGCTCCGCCAGCGACGGCGGGCCGACCACGCCCAGATCGAGCGCCACGGTGTCGAGCCGGGTTCCGGTGTCGGCGCTCAGCGCCACGGTGCCGAACAGGTATCCCGCGTAGGGGCGGTCATCCAGCGGCGGGTCGCGCAGCGTGATGTCGTTGGGGGCGAACATCGCCTGCCCCAGGCCATAGGTCACGCGCCAGGTGTCGGCGTGGACGAACCCCGACATCTGCTCCCGCGCGAACAGCGCCCATTGCGGCAGCGCGCCGGGCGAGGGGGAATAGCGCAGAAAGGCGCCGTTGGTGTATTGCTCGTCAAAGCCTGCGAAGATGTCGTTCTCAAGGATGAAGGTCAGCACGCCGGGCGACGCCGCCTCCTCGGCCAGCGCCGGCAGGGCGCTTGCCGACGCCGCCAGCACCGTCAGAGCGCGCCCGAGCCAGCGCCCGCGTTTCGCCATCGGCATTGCGTCTCCATCCCCATGAGCCAGCGCGCGCGCCATGCCAAGCGTGGCCGCTCGCGCGCCGAAAGAAAAGCCTTGTCGCAGGCCCGGCGGTCAGAAAGACCCGAACGCCGTGCCCAGCCCGATCACCACCGCCAGCGCCAGCAGCGCGCCGACCACCGCCGCCATCACGATGTCCAGATAGCTCTCGCGATGGGTGCAGCCGCAGACCGCCAGCATCGTCACCACCGCGCCGTTGTGCGGCAGGCTGTCGAGCGTGCCCGAGCCGATCACGGCGACGCGGTGCATCAGCGAGGGGTCGAGCCCGGTGTCGGCGGCGATGGTCATGAAGGTCGGCCCCAGCGCGTCGAGCGCGATGGTCATGCCGCCCGAGGCCGAGCCGGTCAGCGCGGCGAGGATGTTGACCGCCACCGCCAGCGACACCAGCGGCCCGCCGCCGATGCCCATCACCCAGTCGCGCACCGCCTCGAAGGCCGGCATCGCCGCGACCACGGCGCCAAAGCCGACAAGGCTGGCCACGCTCAGGATCGGCAGCGCGGCGGCGTTGGCGCCCGCGTCCACCGAGGCGCGCAAGGACGCGAGCCGCCCATGGTTCAGCGCCACCAGCAGCACGATGGCCGCAAACAGCGCCACCGCCACCGACCACACGCCGCCGACGGCGGAAAGCGAGGTGGGGCCCCACTGCGGCTGCGCCAGGAAATCGGCGTCGATCATCGGCAGGATGACTTGCGACATCAGCAGGTTGACCAGAACCACCGTCGCCAGCGGCGCCACCGCCACCGCGATCGGGGGCTGCGCGCGCGCCTTCGCCCCTTGCGTCAGCTCCGCCGGGTCGAACTCGCTGGCGGTGGTCGCCACCTCGCGCACGGTCAGATCGTCGGCGCCCTGCGCGGCGTCGCCGAACCCCTCGCCCGCGCGGCGCGCCTGCGCCTCGCGCAGCTTCAGCCACCACATGCCGAAGCCCAGCATCACCAGCGCGGCGATCACGCCCAGACCGGGCGCCGCGAACGGCGTGGTGCCGAAGAACGGCATCGGGATCGCGTTCTGGATCGCGGGCGTGCCCGGCAGCGCCGACATGGTGAAGGTCGAGGTGCCCAGCGCCACCGCCGCCGGCAGCAGGCGGCGCGGCACGCCGCCGGCGCGAAACAGCGCCACGCCCATCGGCGCCAGCACAAAGAACGCCACGAACAGGCTGACGCCGCCATAGGTGACCATGGCGCCCGCCAGCACCACGGCCAGAATCGCGCGGGTCGGCCCCAGTTTCTCGGTCATGAAATCGGCGATGGCGCCGACCGAACCGCTGTCGTCCATCAGCTTGCCGAACAGCGCGCCCAGCAGGAACAGCGGAAAGAACTGCGCCACGAAGCGCGCCGCCGACAGCATGAAGGTCTGCGTCCAGTGCGCCAGCAACGGCTCACCCGCGAACGCCGCCGCGATCAGGGCGGCCATCGGCGCCAGCAACAGGATGGTCCAGCCCCGGAAGGCGAGAAACATCAACAGGCCGAGGCCGAGAAGGATGCCGAACAGTCCCATGGCTCACACCCCCTCGAGCAGATCGTCGATGTCGAACGTCGAGCGCACGCCGATGTTCGGCCCGCAGGTGCGGCCGAAGTCCTCGGCCGCCTTGCGGCCCTCGTCGCGCAGCATGGTGAGGAACGCCCATTCGGCGTTGAGTTTCGAGGAATGGCCCAGCTTCACCATGATGTCGCCGGTGATGCGGTGCACCCGCATCTTCTTCCAGTTCGCGCCCTCGCCGGTGCCCGCGTCCACCACCTTGCGCAGGATGGCGATCATCCGCAGTTCCTTGAGCAGCGTGGCGTTGAACGACACTTCGTTGAGCCGGTTGGCGATCTCGCGCGCGCTGCGCGGGGTGCCGGGGCGCTCGACCGGGTTGATCTGGATCAGGAAGGTGTCGTCGCTCTCGCATTCCTGCACCAGCGGCGTCAGCGTGGGGTTGCCGCTGTAGCCGCCGTCCCAATAGGCGTCGCCGTCGATCTCGACCGCCTGGAACATCGACGGCAGGCAGGCCGAGGCCAGCAGCACCTCGGGCGTGATCTCATGCTTGCGGAACACCCGGCCGCGCCCGGTGCGCACGTTGGTTGCGGTGATGAACAGCTTGACCGGGCCGGTGGCCAGCCGCTCGAAGTCGATGCACTCGCACAGGATGTCGCGCAGCGGGTTGCCGCCCGCGCCGCCCAGCGCATAAGGCGAGACCAGCCGCGCCATCAGGTCCATCGCCACGAACAGCGGCGAGTTGTCCAGCGTCCAGTTGCCCATCATCATGTCGAGCGGGCCGCGCTGGAACGGGCTGAAGGTGGCGGCGCGCGACACCTTGCGCCAGAAGTCCTCCAGCGCGGCGCGGGCGCCCTCGCGCCCGCCGACCGCCATGCCATGCGCGAACACCGCCGCGTTCATCGCGCCCGCCGAGGTGCCGGATATCGCCTCGACAATCATCCACTCCTCGTCGAGCAGACGGTCGAGCGCGCCCCAGGTGAAGGCGCCGTGCGAGCCGCCGCCCTGCAACGCGAGGTCCACCAGCAGCGGCTTGCGCGCGGCGCGGCGGCGCTTGTAGGCCGCGTCCTCGTCAGGGGTGGGGGTGTCGGCCATGGCGCGCTCCTTTGGGTTCGCCCTGCATTGTGCAGTGCAACAATCCTACCTGTCGGGCTTCGCACCCGCAACAACTTGCAGCGGCGCGCGTCATGCCGGCGCCTCAGGCCGGTCGCGCCGCCACACCAGCGCCGCGACCATCGCCGCCGCGCCCGCGAAGGCGCCAAGGCCAAGGAAGGCCGCGACCATGCCGCCCTCCGCCCCCGCCAGCCCCGCCGCGAGATAGGCCGCCAGCAGCATGAGATGGTTCAGGCTGTAATGCGCGGCGTAGAGCGCCTGACGCGCGCGCGCCGGGCCGAAGCGGCGGATCAGCGCGGCGGTCGGCGTCTGCGCCAGCGTGGTCGCCGCGCCCAGCGCCGCCCACAGCGCCAGCAGCGCGCCATAGCCCGGCAGCA
>Ga0210025_1005381_pt1 | contig 10418 bp, 8 predicted proteins | sample CryGeyme20150102_FD_183989 | JGI IMG/M metagenome (GOLD analysis project Ga0210025, IMG submission 183989) | Groundwater microbial communities from Crystal Geyser aquifers in Utah, USA - Crystal Geyser metaG 2015-0102 (SPAdes) (version 2) | ecosystem: Environmental > Aquatic > Deep subsurface >...
TTTGACAGTATAGGTAACTCTACTGTTTTACTATAGGGTTATTCTACCTTGTCGGTTGAAATAAGACTTGGGTCTCATTTTACCTATAATACTACTGTATCACCTATCACACAGTCTCATTCTTTATCGCATTATTTTACACTTGTTTCTACAGTTCCGATTGGATGGAAGCTTAAAAAAAAAAGAGTCACACTCGTGACGACGAACTTCGTGTTTGTGCGTCTGTTTTGAGCTATACTAGCCAGGCATTCATTCAAGAGTTTTGAAAAATACACACAAGTACCGTCGTGTGATCGTTTGTTGTGAAAGTACTGTATACAGTACTGCACGGTGGTACAGCAGGTTTCTAGCATGAATAAACCTACCGCCGCCGTAACATCTACTGCATATTCGAACAAGAACAGCAAAAGCAACACCAACAACAACACCAACAACAACAGTCATCAACCATGGCGTTATCGTTATTTCCAAAAGGACAAACTTCGAGTTCAAGAACGCTACTGGCATCCTCTTCATGAACTGCCCTTTCCGTGTTCAACGAATAATAATAATAATAATAAGACCTGTTTGGTTATACCCGATGGTCGCACATGGCGTCGCTATTTACCGCTTTGGACGGAGTTGATTCAGCAACAACAACAACAACAACAACAACAGCAATCATCGTCATCATTACTGCAATGGATCCTTTTAGAATCTGCCGTTGAATTAATGGATTGGAGGAATAGTTCTCCTTGTATGCCCCAACAACAACAACAATTTGTTGTCGACAACAATGATAATGGTAGCCATGATTCGTTAATGATGCGTGAAGCCACGGCACCCCGAGAACGGTCCAAGATTTTACATCTCTTGGAACAGTCTACGCAACAACAGCAGCAGCAAGAGCAACAACTACCATCCATTGCAACTTTTTGTGATTTATCTGTACGTGACGACGACGAAGATGAGGGGTGTGATGAATGGGACTTTTTGGACTTTGCTTCTATGAGTGTGGTTGATCGGAGTCGACATGCCTTGATCCGTGCTGGACGTATGATGTTGACGAGTAACATGGACGACCAGAATTCATCGAAGGTGTTGTTGGTGTTGTTGTTGTTACTAGTTCACGACGAAAACGAACGACAAATCCTACAAGAATTGTATGAACGAGAAGATGACAGTGATAATGGAATGATGAGAATAGTCACTGTCGATGAGTTCTTACAATACATGGCAGAACACAATTTGTTACAATCAGCAGGAGCCACTGATGATCAATCTACCACAGCTACCAGTTTGCCTAAATGGAAAGCTCTCCAGCGGCGTTGTGACGAAGAGTACAAGCGACGCAATACAGTACCCAACAGTACTACCACAGACGACGACGACGACGACGATGATGCGGACAATTGCCAGCAAGAATATTTGACGAATGATCAAGTTCAGGAAGGACTTCGTCGGGGAGAATTGATGCGAGGACGTCTGGAGGTAACACAACAAAACCCCAAAGAAGCCTTTGTGCAGATTGTTTCAGCAGGTAGTAATGCTTCTACCTCGTACTTTATCAATCAACGAAAAGATCATTTCAATCGAGCACTGCACGGGGATGTGGTTGTTTTAAAACGATTACCAGAGTCACAATGGGGACGACCCATTGGTAAACGGCGTTTGATCGTGAATGTCAACAATGCTGACAAGGATGATGATGATGATGATGATGATGTTAATAACGACAACGACGAGGACAATACAGAAGAAGATATACCACCCGTCCCTTCGGCGAGAGTCGTGGCCATTGCCAGTCGCTCGTCGCGATCTCATTGTGTGGCGACCCTGGTCGATGTTCCCCGAAGCGATGAAAGTCATGTACTGGTGGTACCCATGGATATACGATTTCCAAAAATACGCATTGCTTCCAAGGCTTGGAAAAAGTATTTGCATCAACGTCTACTGGTGGCGATTGATCAATGGGACGTTGGATCGGCTTATCCGTCGGGTCGGTGCGACGAAATTTTAGGACCCATTGGTGACTTGGAAGTAGAAATCAAGTGTCTGCTATTGGAGAACCAAATTCATCTGGATCCCTTTAGTGCTGCAGCATTGGCGTCCTTACCTTCAGAAGGTCACCAGTGGGTGGTTCCAGAAAAAGAAATATCGCAACGCAGAGATTTGCGCCACAGTCGCCGCATTTTTAGTGTGGATCCTCCTGGTTGTCAAGATATTGATGATACGTTTCACGCTTATGGTATGGTTTTAGAGTGGGACAATGCGCTTTTCTATTGTTTTTTTTTCTTCTTCTCACACTTCCAAATTACTATACTCCTCGTTGTTGAATGCAGTTCTTCCTAATGGCGATATCGAAGTTGGCGTTCATATTGCTGATGTGACATTCTTTGTTGCACACAACTCACCACTGGACAAAGAAGCGCAAAAAAGAGGAACAACTTTTTATCTGGTAGACCGACGATTCGATATGCTTCCGTCACTTTTGAGTTCAGGTATGTCTAACTGCTGGTCGTAAGGTAATTGACGATTCTGTATGTTCACACAACTTTTTCGCTCTTTGTCTCCAGATTTGTGCTCTCTTCATGGGGGAGTTGATCGGCTGGCAGTGTCAGTCATCTGGACACTCTCGCCCGATTTTGAAACTGTAAAATCCGTCTGGTATGGAAGAACTGTAATTCAAAATTGTCAAGGTATGCGAATTGAGTTTCATTTATGTGTATGAATCTTAGTAATGCTTCTCTTACCGACCTTCCTTGATTCATTCCGTGGTATCAATTCTACCAGCCATGACATACGATCAAGCACACAATATTCTCCACGATACGCCGCCTGACGAACCAGGGAAAAGCGTTCCTCCGCTGACTGCAGGATATCCAGTCGATCGCAGTAGGATTGCTGAGTTGAAGAAAGATCTCTTGATACTTCGCGACCTTGGTAGGAAGCTCAAGAAAACCCGGGAGGAGGTAGGAGGTGCGGTGGATCTCTCGAGTGGAGATTTAGGGGGCGAGCTCAAGTTCTCTCTGGACGAGAATGGCGATCCAATTGCTGTGAAACCAAAGCAAGAATTGGAAATCCACAATACGGTCGCAGAGCTAATGATCTACGCCAATGGTTACGTTGCCACAAAGATCTACGACACCTTTAAAGACTCTGCCTTACTGCGCATTCACAGGACAGTGGAGCAATCACGTTTCGATGGCCTAAAACAAATACTGAATGTCGGTGGTATATCCCTCGAGGGCAGTAGTAATTCGAACCTTGCCAAGACGCTCAAGAAAGTTGAGCAAGCGGGTGCTGTGGTCAATTCTCTTATTAAATCCCTGGCAACGAGGTAAGACCGCTTTTTCGGTGCTGTTGCGTCAAGGAATGGCTCTGTTCCTTCTCATGCGATATTGTTGACTTTTATCTTCATGACAGGGCTATGTCCGAAGCGCAGTACATTTGCACTGGAAATCAACAGGATGGGCTAGATTTGTCGCACTACGGTCTCGGTGTCGACAGATATACACATTTTACATCACCAATTCGAAGGTAAATTTCAACTTGATCGTCGTTTTTGTTTATTGGTGTGGTGACCTCGTGCTCACTTTCTCTATTTCACTCGGGTAAATAAATGCATAAAGATACGCTGATGTTGTGGTTCACAAACAGCTATTAGCGTCATTATACATGGAAAAACTACCTCAGGCAGCATCTGCCACTCTCAATGCTTTTGTGGAACCCGATCGACCAGCTTTACCAGCAATCCCAGACTCGAATGTCATTTCCACTATGGCTGGTGAGGGCATTGACGGTGACACCCCTGCAGGCGATAACGACATGATTGGAGATGACTTGAATGGTGACGACTTTTTAGATTCTCTCATCGAAGGTGCATCAGAGCTAGCTTTGGGTGGTTTTGGTGACGAAGGAAGTGGGGGCTACGACAAGGAAGGCGACGACCATGATGTTGCCGATCAGGCTAGTAAATTACCAGGTAGTGCAGTTGGCATTACCACTACCTCTTCGAGGATCAAACCATACGAGGGATTTGAGGTTGCTCGCATTGCAAGCTCTCTTAACCATCAAAATCGCATGGCGAAGCATTCGTCTATGCAGTGCCAGAATCTCTTTTTATCATTGTACTTTCGAAATCATGAGGAAGTTGCCCAAGGGGTTGTCACAGAACTTCGAGTCAACGGTTTCTTTGTGTACATTCCTAAGTTTGATATTTCAGGTCCTGTTTACGTGCGTGATATCAATGGTGACGTTCAGATGGACCCCTCTCTATTCGGTCTTCCTGCGACAGCTGGGCAACCTGCAACTCTTGCCTTTGCCGCCTCTTCTTCGTGCCGTCGGTTTCCCTCGGGACAATGTACACTTGTAGAGTCATCACACGGCTCAGTAGAAGGTGCCAGGCTGGAAATATCTGTGCCCGAGAGTCCAATGAAGTTTGTCGTGCGCACTGTCGACGTTGTATCAATCCTGCTGAGATGTGATGATTGGGACGTGAGGAGTCGTGTCCCGCCTCCGCGATTTCTCTTGGTTTCAAAAAGCACTCGCCCTCCCCCCGGCTTTGGTTATAAGGAATCTCCCGCGACGACGAAAATTACGTCAAAAACTATCCAAAGAAAAGAGCGTGCAGGCGCAGTTGAATCTGCATTGAATGAGCATGAGAGCAACGTTGGTGCCACGCCTTCAAAGAAAGCGGCTTTCTCATCCATATTTGATGCTTTACAAAGTATTCACGTCCCTCCTGTATTGGAAGGTGTCCCTGTTCGATCTCGCGCTTCTGCCAAAGCCAACAAGAATTGCGATGATGATCATCGCCAAGAAGTCTTTGGTGGCCGCATAGTGTATCGCAAGTTTGTGAATCCAGACACCAAGTCGGCCACGCAAGAAGCTGCCATTTCGGCGGCATCCGAGGCAGCAGCCCAGCGACGTGCCAACGCAGTTCAAACCATGGAGAGACGAAATGAATACGATACGACACGTCAGGTAGAACGAACAGTCATGGCCCGCACTCAACGGCTCGCCGCTGACAAGCGCAATACACGAAAGAGCAATGCCAAATAAAATCTAATGAAATAGCCATCTTGTTGATTCGTTAAGATTTGTCCTTTTTATTTTTTCCCACGTACTCACCGCTAATAATGGACGATGCTGCTCAGCTTGCAGGATGTGACGAATCGTTACGACTCGCTGTTGTGGAATGTCGATGGTCATTCCCATTTCGAGTTGTCTTTGTTGCTTTAAAGGGCATGCATCGCGGTGCGTTGTCTCAATCATGCGAGTCTTGGTGTCAGCGCATTCATTTTATTATCAGTCTTAGAGGAGAGGAAAATGTGATTGCATATGGATTTTGCTAAACGATGCTTCTTGTCGACTACGAATTGACAATGAAAACCTGAAGAGAAAAGTATTACACCAATGCTGTGGGATTGTTGATGGGGTGTTCTCAACTCCGCTGCTTTTGTTCTTGTTCCTCAACAGATTCGCTGTCAAGGTTTAATAAAAGTAGTATACAAGTATTACAAAAAATAGAAGAAATCCATAGATAGTTTGGAGCACTATAGCCCACAGATATGTGCGCTTTAAGGAATCAGTCCAAGTAATTTATATCGTCTTCGGAAAATGAAACATTGACACCAAAATTGTCTTTGATCGCCCCAGTTGGTGTCTTTGTTGTTCTGAGTGCTGTAGGAATTCTGGGAGTATTGGGGTTGCCAGCGGAAGTTGGCTTTCCCAAGAGTTGTGAATAAAGAAACTCCAGTGTGGGCTGGGATGGAGGTGCTACTGCTACTGGTGGACCAGTCTTGATCGATGTTTGCAACGTAGGCGCAATGCTAGTCTCCACAATGGATTCGGCCATTGTGGGCATGTCCGTGTCGAAAGTAGCGGTGGGCGTTGTAGTAATGCTTTCGGTGGGAACGCCGGTCTCAATAGAAGTGGGTGCTAATGTGTCTACGGATGTGGGTACAAGCGTATCAATTGATGCTGTTGTTGCTACCGATGGAGTCTCTGTTATAGTCTCAGACTCTCCAAGAGTGGGTGTATCAGTCAGTGCTGCTGTATTTGTAATTGTTGGGGCTCCAGTTTGAAAATTAGTTTCAGATGCCGAAGGGGACCCTGTGTTGGTATCATGTACCGTATGGGTGGGTACATCAGTGGTGGTTGCCCTGCCTTTAAACGTTGGCGCCTCAGTTTCCAGACCAGTGGGTGCTTCAGTTTCAACATTTGCAGTGGACAGATCTGTCACTACCAATGTTCCTGCAATTGTGGGGACACCTGTCTCCATTGTTGTTGTCAGTGAAGTTGTGGGTATTTCTGTGAAAGCCGCCAAAGTTGGACCATTGGTTTCCAGACCAGTGGGTGCTTCAGTTTCAACATTTGCAGTGGACAGATCTGTCACTACCAATGTTCCTGCAATTGTGGGGACACCTGTCTCCATTGTTGTTGTCAGTGAAGTTGTGGGTATTTCTGTGAAAGCCTCCAAAGTTGGCCCATTGGTTTCCAGACCAGTGGGTGCTTCATTTTCAACATTTTCCGTGGGCAGATCTGTCACCACCAATGTCCCTGCAATTGTGGGGACACCTGTCTCCATTGTTATTGTCAGTGAAGTTGTGGGTGCAGCTGTAAAAGCCTGCCTTAATCTTAAAGTTGGCACATTCGTCTCCATACTTGTTGGGAAATTAGTCTCCATTGTTGGCACATCAGTGGTGGTTGCAGAAGTTGATACTCCAGTCCCAAAAGCAGTGGGTGTTTCAGTTTCAACATTTGCCGTGGGCCAATACGTCATCCTCATTGATACTTCAATTGTTGGGACATCTGTTGCAATGTTTGTCAGTAAAGTTGTGGGCGTTTCTGTGAAAGTTTGTTGTTTTTGCAAAGTTGGCAAATTGGTGTCCACAGTTGTTGGAACGTCAGTCTCTGTTGTTGTTGTTGTGATGATTGTGGGTGTTCCTGCAAAATTTTGGGTTACTCCAAACGTTGGCATGTCAGTCCCGTCGGCCGTAAGTACTGAATCAATATTGGTAGGCACTCCTGTATCCATATTGGCTGTTGGTGTTTCTGTGAAACTTGTGGATACGACAATGGTGGGAAACTCAGTTTTGACGCCCCTTTCGGCTACGGATGGTTGTTCGGTCTGCAGTATGGATTGAAACGCGGTTGGGACGCTGGATAGTGCATTGGATGGACTCAAGGTAGGAAATACCGTCGGTTCAGCCGTGAGAATGGGTTTCACTTTAGTACTCGTAGGAGGAGCCGTTAGAATGGGTTTAATCGCAGTAGTACTCGTTGGGGCTGCCGTAAGAATAGGAGGAATTTTAACACTTTCTGAGTTTTCCTCACCGTTCAAATTATTCTGTTGTTGGTCATCAACATCGACATCAACGTTGACATCGTCATCGTCATCGTCATCCTCGCTGCCACCAATGAAATTCCCAAAAAACTCGACGATTGGAAAATGTCGAGTTTCCACATTTCTCTCGACCGTTTGTCTCTGGCGAAGCTGTTGCTGTCTATCCCCACCATCAACAGCAGCGCCCATATCCACGCATGACAAAAAAAATACAAGCCCTGGCAGAAAAATATGTTGTTGCATCCTCCTTTGTAATTTATTTCTTTAATGAGATGGCTTCTTGTCAAGAAATATTGCGGCGCCTACTGTTGCTGTAAAGTAGTACAGTACGTGTCGTTTTTGCTTTTGCGTTTTCATCTCCAAAATTTCTTGTTGTTCTAGTTGAATGCGTGACTGAGTGTCTTTGGAGAAGTAGTTGGTCTGTATTTAGGGGGGAGATTTTCATGAATTTGATTAGGCCAACAAAACCTCTCAGTGTACTACAGGTAGTCTAGTAGTCTACTAGTCCACTATGCTTTGATCATGCTACTGTCTCACTATTCCGGAGAAATACTCTAGATAGCTACTACTGTAGCATTTTAGTACTTTAGCCGACCAGCAGAGCTTGCTTGTAATAGTACTGAACTCTCCATAATATGATCCTCGACACATTCACGTCCTAAAAGGTTTCGAGTCTCATGAACAAAAAGCTGTAAAATGCAATGTTTGATAGGAAAGACCTTGCAGATGGCATCGATGAATCAAGTACTCTACTAATAAGCACCATCCTCCACAGAGGGGAATATTGCCGTATACCCAGCCCCTGCCACTGTATTTTCAATCCAGCCTCAACAGAAATACTGCACGAGTCTTACATTCAAAGTAGCTACTTCTGTCTTGCCTCAAAAGTTATTGGTAGGAATTGGTGCAGTGCGCAATGGTAAATGTTCATTACCACGACTCTTTTTTCCCCCTGTCATTGCAGTCATCTTGTGTTCCCCCCCACCCTGAATTTTTCGTTGTTGAAATTTACTCAATGCATGTTGTTGTTTCATTTTTTTCATACCACTTGAATGACAATGGCTGTTATATCATCTCGATAGAATTCCTCTTTCTGCGGTGATGCAATCTGAATAATTTCCGACAATTTGACGAGTGGATTCTTCTTTCGTTGGTCGTGTTGTGGCAAAAATATTTCGGCAAACTGTTTTTCGACCCACTGTTTTAATCTTAAATCCCACATCCCATCACTGGCAGTCACAACAAACAAGGATGTTGCCGGATCATCGAACAGCGGTTGATATTCTTTCAAGTTGATCACATCCACTATGGGATCGGGTATGACTCCTATTTTGGTCCATTCCAAATCACCCAATGATCGACTCATGGCCAAGCCTATGGTATCTTTAAATTCTTCGCTGTAAACGACGACGCGAGATAAATTCGGATTTTGAGGTGGAATGTGAATCTTACCACCTTTTTCCCCCCAAAAAATCAAAGGAACGTTTTATTTTGTTTTGTTCGGGAGCAAAAAGAGAGAGAAAAAAGACAACGTTGTCAGCTGACTGATATTTTTATTTCAATTGAAATCGTTTCCTTTCACACACAGACATACGGCAAAATAAAAAGAAAAACAAAAAACGATGATGTATATATATATACATATATATATATATATATAACCCCCATACTCCCTTACCCATGGATTCGATGCGTTGTTTTTCATCGGGAAGATTTGCCTTATCGAGTCTGGTACTGTACAATTCTCGTACACCGGGAGCCGGTCCTTCATTTACGATTTGAAAGTCTGTTGCATTCACGACCAACAAGACCGATCGACTATCACCGGTATTGCTAAAATACAGTGTATCATCTTGTCGAATCACTACCGATCCCGTACAACCACCACGTAATTTGATTTTGATAGGAGCTTCGTTATCGGCTTCGACGAAGGTTTGGTATATTTGTTCCGCCATCCGAGATGTGGATGTGGAATGTACAACATTATTGTTGTTGTTGTTGTTGTTCGCTAAATGATTTAACCGTTCGGCCAATCGTTGAGGAATGTCGGTTCGAAAATGTTGGGCCGTAATGTGTCCTTCGGCACCGTGTCCATCAAAGATACCAATAAAAAAATCATTGTTAGATGTTGTTGTTTGTTGTGTCCGATACGGTATAATCGCAATTCCAGCATCTTGATTAAACGGTGGAACTTTCCGATTCGACGTTCGTGTGAGCATAGCAAACGTCGAACTGGCAAAAGGAACAGTATTCCTTCTGTCTTGTCCTTTGTTGTTGTCGTTGTTGTTGTTTTGTTCTTGTTGTTTTAGTGCTCGTTGAACAATTTCACTTTGATATTCTTCTGGAAATATAGGACATCCATAGGTGGGACAACCCGAAGTTGTTGTTGTTGTTGTTTTCGACGACGACGATGCGACAGCAGAAGAAGAAGAAGAATCCCACATGTGTTTCAAAAAAGTGGAAGGCAATGAATCGCGGGTATGTACAGCATCGTGGGATGTCGTAAACAAGTGAAGAGCCAATTTTGCATTCAAAACAAAGAACCATATCAATCCAATAACGAATACTTTCGAAATGGCTACAGAAGTGCAATGGTGGTCGTTCTTCATCATCATGATGATGATGATGATGATGATGATCAATAAACAGGAAGAAAAAAAAAAGAGTGGCCCAGCAGGGGTGGTGGTCGGTGGGGCCCCCAAAAGCCAACTGAAGTTTGTTATGTGCTGCTTGTACTTTCTCTCAACAACTTTAATAATCATACATGATGCTAGTATATGATTGATTTGTTGTTTACTGGTAGATAGGTTAAGTGGGTTGTGAGGACAACTTACTTGATGAGGCCTGTTGGCTTTGCGTTTATTGGAAATTGAAAAGTGAGTGCTGTGTATCGATATAGTGTATATTCAGAGTTCTTGATAATACTACTACTGTACCTAGTCTACTACGGAGTATCTGGCAACAAATTAAGCCCAGGTGGACTACGGCAGTTTACCTTGTCTCCTGTTAGGGACGATGATAGGACTCAGGAGTTAGGTCTTACTCTATTAGGTCGTGTGCCTATGCTTGCTCTGTATCCACACACTAG
>Ga0210025_1005386_pt1 | contig 10413 bp, 9 predicted proteins | sample CryGeyme20150102_FD_183989 | JGI IMG/M metagenome (GOLD analysis project Ga0210025, IMG submission 183989) | Groundwater microbial communities from Crystal Geyser aquifers in Utah, USA - Crystal Geyser metaG 2015-0102 (SPAdes) (version 2) | ecosystem: Environmental > Aquatic > Deep subsurface >...
GTTAAAGCATCTATTTATATCAAAGATAGTAAAAAATAGGATCAAATGTTAAGTTTCCTCATATACTGCTGCTTCAGTTTGTGTAAATTTTTATGTTTGATTTCGCTTCCTATTCCCTTGCTGTCAGTTTTCTTGAACTATCTTCTCGATTCGCTCAATATTTGTCTGGATGCCAGTATCAGTTTGGTCTCTTGCTTCTTCTAAGGAGTCGATTAGTTGAGTTTAGACAGGAAAGCATTGTAGCTGTTCGGAGACATGCTTCGACGTTCGGGTCTACCAAAGTTAATAGCCAGGCTTCTAATCTTATCTCGACAGGCGTCCAATCCTTTTATGTCGACTTTCTATGTTTTTTTGCTCTTAAAGTTGTCTTGATACGTGCTATTCAAAAATTTATCTGAGGTCGTCTTTCCCAGAACACGATGATCTTTCGGCACAATCTTCTGATCTCTGGAGGGAGGATTGACCAGATACTATCTATTGTATGAGGATCGTGGAAGCGGTTGTTTGTGTCTGTCTGCGTTGAAGAAAGTATTGGTGTATTTGAATATGTTGTAAGCTGCCTTTTCTGGTGGTTTGAAGACCTGTTTAGCAACTGAGGAACTTACAACAACTGAGCGAAGTTTAGTATCGCAGTATCGGCTTAGAGAGAGTTGATGAGCAGGAGTATAGGATTATGTACGATGATGTTGCTTTTTTTGCTGTCTGTTCGTCAGCTTGGCCATGTAGTAGTTCTTCATTATCTTCATAAGGCTAACTTTTACCTCGGATTAAGTCATATTTTAGGCAATGAGCCTTTCTAACATTTTTATCTTTTTGTCCAGATAGCTGATATCACTTTCTATTGTTTATGGATCTTCATTTTGCAGAAGCCTCAAAGTAGCTATAATTTCATCTAATTTTATCTAAAGCTAACTATCTCGATTCTTGTTATTTTCCAGGCACTGCTCCAGCCTTTTGTCAAGTAAATCTACTACTTTCCTTTCCAAAGACTCAAGCGTCACTGGTGCACTTATTGACCTATCAAGACTGACTCTATCTTCTGTCTTTATATTTAGCTTGTCTTTTTATGGACTGTCCTGAATACTTTCGTTGGGTTTCATTCGAGCCACAGATAAACTACTGTATCTATTGCTACTACTCTGCAGTCTTTTACTATCCAGCAATGACTATTTCTTTGTCTCAAGTATATTGGGTGTTCTTATTGCACTCCTTCTTCTCTAAATTTAGCTTATATCTCCATGCTAAGTTCTCATCCTTTTCTTGACGTAGTCTTTCATCTCTGTGTAATTTCGGGTCTGTCGAGTTTAGTTCCAATTGATTTGTTAGCTTTTGGAAATATTTCTCATTTCGGGTGGCGTTACTGGTGATGCCCTTTATTGATGGTTGTCTCGCTGCTTGAGAAGGACCCTAAAACCATCAGGTCTCTTTGTGCTATGGCTCATCCATGATTTTTTAGTATTATTCATTTTTATTTTATTAATCAAGGTAACTTCATCCAGCTTGGAATTGTAAAAATACCAAGCAAGCAGTTTTTCAGTTGTAATTCAATATTTGATCTTTAAATAATTGGATCAGAGCAACGGAGGAAAAATAGTAAGGCCAGAGCAGATTGAAATCAGCCAAAGACGATATTGGATCTTCCTCCGGGAGGGTTGCGAACCTTCACTGAAGTATGGGCCTGAGGGACTTTTCCAGCTGTTGGAGGTTGGTTGGATTCCTTGAGAGGAGCTAGAGGAACTGAGTTGGTGACTGGAGCTTTATATTTGTTGACGGGGGCGGGTTCTCCCCAAGCAAGGGAGAAGTTGCTTTGTCCTCCAGGTGATTGGCGCACTTTGACCGAGGTGATTTCATCTGCTTGTTTAGAGAAGTTCATCTTAACTGCTAAAATATTTTAATTTCAAATGTCTGATTCCGTTTAAACTCTCAAAAGTAAGATAATTCAAATATTTTTTCTTTGGCATTTGCTAATAATTCTCAAAAGTCTAATAAGAGCAGTAAAATTATTTTTGGGAAGCTGATAATAGTTATTGCCTTGATAATAATAGTTGATACAAAATCAAAAGACGATGCAAATTCTCGAATCAGTCAAGCAATTCTTCAACCCACTCTTCGATACTGTTGACGAGCACTTCAGGGACTTTGATCCTGTTGTTCGTCCTGCCAATGCTTGTAACCTTCGACCGGCCTACATCATTATTCCTTTCTTCCTCATGGCAGTCATCGCACTGGGCACAGGTGTATTCTCACATCTCTTTGTCGCCATCTTCGGTATGATATATCCCTCCTACATGACCTTCAAGGTAGCATTTGTCTTAACTCAGGCATTGACTCTTTCTGACTCGCAACTTTGTAAATAATGGCTCACTTACTGGATTGTATTCGGAATGTTCACAGCATTCTCAGGTCTACTTCGATACATATTCTTTTTCCTGTCTCTACGCTCCTACAATGTATTCAGGGTTTGCTTTTACCTTTTCCTATTCCACCCTGCTACCAGAGGTGCCGCATTAATTTACAACAAATTTCTCCGATCATCACTCACCCGAGCCACCTAAGAATTCGAGCAAAGGACAAAGGGATAATGATCAACATAGCTTATATTTTCATCATGCGCATAGAAATATATAGATCAAGTGGAGATGATTGTTATGGATCTAGCGGACTAAATGAGTCAAAATACCTCCTTTCTTCAATATTTTCTATAGAATAGGAGAAAGAGCGATATTCAAGGTGTAAAGTTAAGCAATTTGGTCAAGGTTTTAGGGAAGGAAAGAATTTTGAGAGGGTGGAGGAGATGGGTCGACAGTTCTTGCTATCTTGAGATGACCATTGATGATTTCAGGGTGACTATCATCAGGTAGTTGTATTTTGCCTTCTCCCATGCAATAAGCAAAAAGATCATTGATAAAGCTTTCTCCTCTAATTCGATGGCTCATCCTCATCTGATGTTGATAGTATACTTCTACATCTTTACCAAGATCACCACCAATATGTACCTCTATCTGCAAGGCACCATCGATGGAGGGTAGTTGTCTGGGTTTGCAGGTGCTTTGATGAGTAAATTTACTTCTCATTTCGCATGCCTAGGAGCAATAATGGACGTGTTGGCAATTGTTACAATACTTGAAGGGTGGCATGTAGCGTCCACAGTCTACGCATTGATTTAGCACTGTCTTACCATCTTTGCTCACCATTATTTTGCACTCTTTGAAAATTTGAGGAGCCAAATCGAGCTCATGGTTAAGGATAGCTTGTAAATCTTCATAATAGTCCTTGTCTCCTCTGTACAGCCTTTGCTGATATCTGAGGATAGCACCTTCGATCAAGGCTTTGACTCGGTTTTTCCCTTAAACAGGATACAGAGACTACATGAAAGCCTAATGTGGTGCTAGTCGGTACTGTTTGAAGGGCTGTTGCAGGTAGGTATGCTCCATTAGTAATATTAGTTACAAGGTTATATTGATGCTGAGGGGTATGCCGATATAATATTGGATTACCATAGTTGCCGATGGATGCTAAACCGTTTGGCTCAAGGCTGATCGACACCCACGTTAGCTATAAACAGTTAGTGACCAGTAATAATCCTTCCTTCAACCAAAGAATGAAAAAAATACTTGATCGTAACTACTCGCACATTGAATAACTCCACATTTTCGAACTCAGTCAAGAGCTTATTCCCAACACCTTTCACTTCCACGCCTCAAACTATGACAGCAACTATCGCGAGTAGATCTAGGAGTACATTGTCAAAACAGTGGATCATTTTGTTAATAATCGCTAAAGCTCATTCGCCGTCATTTATGAGCATTCAAGCATTTTCAACTTTCTAGCTTTCAGAAGGTTTTTGGAAAAGTGGCCTGAACATTTCTTCTATAAGCTCAGAAAAGTTTACATCTTAGGACCTTCCTTCATGGTCAAGATAGTCGAAACATTTTCATACGGGACCTTCTATCGTCTATGTGATGAGCTTTTCTTCAACGTAGATAACTAGATCTCTCTAAAGGAGGCCGACTCTGAGGTCAGAAAGGAAATAGGAGAGGGTCAAACGGCCCAACCGAAACTTAAACAAAGTGTACAAATCATAGAAAACGACCTTTATGGCAAAAACATTGACTAGTATGTAAATCGATTGCTAATTCAGGATTTATAGTTCGGTCGCTATCCTAGACTTGTGATAGAGCTACTGACTAGGCTAGTGAGCAAGCCCAATGATCTAAGAGCTGAGGGAATATTCAGGAAGAATTGTGACAGCTAAGAACTTGAACGTCTCGAAAGTGAAATAATAGACAATCATCTCAATGCGATTGGTAAATAACAGGACGTCTATGTTGTCGTTGGTACTATTGTTTTTATTCAGGTTGTCTCAAAAAATTGTTCAATAATTTACGGAATCCACTCTTTAATTACGGTATTTACAGCAAAATCATCAACTTCCAGACAGGCGACTAAGGCTAACTCATCAAATAAGTCCTTTCAAAGATGGAGTACGTCAACAACAAGGTATTCACTCTACTGGCTGTTTTCCTGCACGATTACGTGATTAGCCAGGAGGCATACAACAAGATGAGTGCCTACAACTTAGCCGTCATCTTTGGGCCTTGCTTCTTCAGGCCAAAGGAGTATGATCTCAAGGATTTGGTCTATTCTGGTAAATTTGCCAAGATCCTGGTAACTATATTCGGCAACCCTGAAGGTCTTATTGACAAGGCTGAAATTGATCTGGCAAGAGGGACACTCCATCAGCTCAATGGAAGTCCTGTCTGATATTGATTGTTCTGATGTTTGGGTATCAATAATATCAGCTATACACATATCACTAGAAAAATATCTATATGTAGTCGTTCCAGCCATATTGGAAAGCATCCTGAGCCTCGCTTTCAACCTAAACTTTTTTGTGTAGTTTAATTTCTGTTTCGATGATGAGATCTTCAAGACCACTCTTGTCGATGAGTCTGATTTACTAGACTACTCCATCTGTTTCCATGTGTCGAATAACTACCAAGCCTTACTTGCCTTCATTCACCATTTCGACTGCTTTAAAGCAAACACTGTTCTCAGGGATTATTAGCAAAAAATCTACAGTCCTGTGGCCTCTTTTTGGTTCGAAAATGCGGGCAGGGGATTGAACCAAATCAGCAAATTAAGTGATTTTTTTTATTACTCTGTCAGTTTTAGACACTTTCCAGACAGAACCAACTTTGCAGCCCAGGAAAGATGAATTAAAATTTTTGAGTTGAGTGACGGCATCTTTGTGAGGGTCTAATCCTACCGGAATAGGCTAAGCAGACCAAAATACAACAGGATCCGCTTTGAAATCAAGTACAGCCACTTACACTTCAGTTTTGTTCGATTCATCAACCATGTGCTCTTAGGCTCTCATTTTCTTCTTTTTTTCGAACCAATCCTTTGGAATATTCACGTTCATTTTTTGATATTCCTTAAATACTTCCCTTTTGTAGTACACTAGCACATAAGCTGTATCTTGAGCTACAAATTAATTCTCCATGAATCTTTCGAACTCACTATTCCAAGCTGTAGTCTTTCGCTTTCCGCCTGTGAAATTGAGAGCTTGTTCTTGAGAGGCTAACTGAACACGGCTGTCGTCAAATTTTACCCAACATGGATTTTATTCGTCTTCTGAAGTGTTGACAAATGAGTAGTAGTGACCTGAGGAGTAGTGCTGCCCTCTGTGGACTGTCACTGCGTAGAGTTAATATTCCATATCGGTGCCAGTGGGGGTTCCATAAAGAAAGCCTAAGTTAATTTTGATAGGATAGTGAAGATCCGCCATGATTTTAGTGGGTCTGATTTGCGATTTTTTGAACTGGTATCGTTTGAGAGTGAGAAACAGTACAGGAGGAAGGTTCAAAAATTGACGACCTGAATAGATAGAAACATACTTTTCTTGCAGGAGACTTTACCAAAATCTTCGGTCTCAATTTTGTCTTCAACATGTTCCACTTATAGTAGGTATTTCACAGAATCATACATTTATCCAAATGTATTTCCTTTGAAATCTTCCAAGGGAAGATCCAGGCCATTGAAGTCTTCTTTGACTTTAGAACTGTAAGGCTTTTCTTACTACACTGACTCTAAAATTTGAATAGATTGACCTTGCCACAGTTGAGCAAGAGAAGGACATTCCCCTTCTATTTCTTCCAGAAAACCAAGCAGAAACTCATGTGTGTCCTGCTGCCTTCTAGGATAACCTGCAAACCTTCCATATGCCTCAATCAGCTCTTAGGCATCAACAGGTCCAGAACGACTATCAGGGCCATCCATTAGCCCTAAAAATACATCTCTAAGAGCCAGCATGATTTTTCCTTACCCCTGATAGTCGATAACCATCTTCCTAAGCGGTCTCATGAAAAAGAGAATTTGCAGTATTGAGTTCATGTAGCAAGTATTTCCCTCGTTTCTTATTCCAACAAATCTTTATTCCTGCTCTCTTTCTCTATCTAATTCAACCTCAACAGCTAGGTATTTATTGAGAAAGAGATCTAGCTCTAAATCTTCAACAAGACAGCTCCATGTTTTGCCTTCTTCTTTCTCAAGTCTAATTGTTCTGGTTTTCTTCTCGTCTTTATCAGTAATTCTGAATCTAGCAGCGAAGTAATCATGAACGTTTGGCTAGAAGGATGAAAAGCTCACTGTCAATTTGATACCTTTGTAAGGCAAATGCGTTAGGGTCAACTAGCCCTAAATATCAGTCAATTTATCATTGACTCCATCAGGTTCCTTCAGAAAAACATTAAATTGTTCATTGACTATCGTCCCCGCAGGCATCTTTGATCTCTTGCTGTCCTTGGCAGGCATTTATTATTTCTTGGCGATGATGTTGCGGACATATGTTTCGTTGGCGCAAAGCAAGAGTTTAAACTAGCCGATTCCATCGAAGTGACAGCTGAACTCCCAGTTAGGAATGACGGTGGTAGCTTTTTTGCGTTCAGATACAGGCATTTCAACATTTAGTTAGACAGAGTCTTCATCGATGACGACCTAGTTGTGCATTTGGATAATTATGAGAAGAACCGCTCAATGACACTACTTCAATTAATCAGAAAAAATCAATCAAAATCAACACAATCAACCTTGGTAATCCCCATGGTGCCAGGTCCCTGTAGTAGACATGCCTATCTCAGATGTGAGGACTCCTTCGCCTTGTCGATAGCCATTTTCCCATGATCCCTCAAACTATTTTCCTTAGCTTGATACATACTTTCCTTTGCCATGCTTTCGATTGTTCCTATACTCTCCTTCATAATAGCTTTTATCGTTCCAAGTAAAACGGCCATTGCCCTCCATTTTACCTCGTTTAAATGCCCCTGAATACTCTCCATTTTTCATAGCGAGCTTCCCGTGGCCATCGAAGAGGTCGTGTTTGAAAAAGCCGTCATAGGTAACCCCTTCAGGAAAAGTGTAATATCCCTTACCGTGCTTCTAGCCGTTTAGAAACTCACCTCTGTATACTGTCCCATCTTTCCATATTTATTAGCCTTGGCCATTGGGTAAATCGCTGAGCCATTCGCCTGTGTAAGTGTAATTTTATGTTTAGTTGACGATGGTTCCTCTTCCCTCTGCGATGTTGTGCCTGACTTGTCCTTAGTAGTAACTGCCTCTGCTGAAGATGAACCTTCCCTAGCCATGTGCAAAACCATTTGCGAATGTACCTACATAGTAGCTTCCATCTTTGAAGAATAACTATCCATAGCCGTGAGGTTACTCGTCTTTCCAAGTTCCACGATAGGTGACGCCTGATGACTCAATCAGGTGGGCAGGTCGACTTTCTCCTTATTGTGATCTCCTATGATTTTTTGGTTCGAATTAAGGTAATTACTTCATTTTTTCCTTAACATAGGTGCTCACTTATGGTGGCATCTGCGATTCTTTGTATTTGGGCGAGCGAGGGCTAAGAATATCTCTCTGGGAGCGTCGAGATTGTCGACTGGAGCGTGGTTGGATTGTGGTGGAGATCGGCTTTCCTCCATTGTAGTAACTAAGCGATGGATCGTTTGCATTATTTTCGCAGCAAGCTCCCTGTCCCATTTCGAATAATTCAATAATAAGCCAGTTTAATAGTTAGTATAGTGAGAACAGAACAAAAACAAAGCAGAGACTTATTTCAATCACAGAGACATCAGCAAGTTTTTGATATTCTTGCTTTACTCTTTCTATAAAGAATTCATCAGCTCTTTCCTCAATGGATTGCCTTCCTTAACTAAGGGTGATCCGAGCTCGCTCAATACATGAACAAACAAGTCGAATCCATAGTGCTTGTAAATAAAGCTAATCATCGAGTTGAGACTGTGCCAGAGAGTTTCCTGTAACTTGCCAAATGAACCAAGGAGACAGGTCAGAATAGGGAGAGGAGGATAACCTAGCTGCAATGCTAAATTGAGGTAATTGAGGCTGTTGTTAAATGCCTCATACTCCCAGATGTCTCGCTTGCTGAAGAGACTGATGATATAGTTGACTATGACCTATGGTTGATAATTCAGTTCTTCCTTGATTTGAGGATGCTTTTTGATGAGTTGGACAGTCTTGACGTGGAAATTGAGCACAATCGAGGAAAGCGTAAACTCATGCCTGGCGAAAGAGAAATCCAGAAGGTTCGTTATAGTCTGCCACCACTTCTTGAGTAAAACAGTAGCATGCGAAACTAAGGTAAGAGAATTTGTGTCATATGCCACTTTTATAAAATTTATCATTGGTGAAATTACAATTGGCATGGGAGGAGTGATGCTCAGGCCTGAGGAAAGTATGTAATCGCATAGCTGAGACCATATTTACCCTTCTCCCAATGCCATAGTCCTCATCGCCAGATTTATTAGTACCACTCCTTCCGAAAATACTTTTTTCTTTTCCACAGAAGCAACCGCTTCCGAAAGCAAAGAAATCTGTTTCTCTAGATACTATCCAAACGGTATCATGTAAGGATTAACAACACTCACCTCAACATTTTCATTCAGCTAATCTTTCCTCGTCTACTGTGAATTGATGTACAACTGACCAGCTATTGATGCTTCCACTAACTTTTTTCTCCTTTCTTTGTTTAATCCTGATAGTTGCTGCTGGAAGGTTTGCAAGTAGCTGGCATAATCTTCGACTGTTTGTCTGAACTTGTAAATAAATATTACCATTGCTCGAGCGATGTGTTCGATGACACTATCAGAAATTCCCTATTTAAATAGAACCTGGTATGTGTGATTGAGAAAATCTTGGAGACCATCAGCTATGCTGCTTCCTTTTGTAGTGTCGATGGATTATAGTAAATTGCATAGACTAGCTGAGGCTCGGACTGACAGTTATGAAAATTGAAGGCTTTTACTTAGAAAAATCAAGGTTGGCAAGACTAAATCTGATACTTCAGCAAGAACAATCGACATCTATCCAATAAGGTCAATCACTTTATTACAAAGATACTCATTCATCTGAGTTGATCGATTGAGAATGATTCTGATGAGCTGAGCAGAAGCATTGACAATTTTGGGGTTCTAGATAACTGTGATACTATAAGCAACATATATGGCCAATTCCAAATGAAGTAGTTCACCTTAAGATGCCAAACTTTATCCAACCGACATCATTTGGCTGATTGCTTCTGGAACGTTTGACAAAGTTTGGAGACAAAGAACGAGAAAATCTCCAGCATACTATCTAAAGAAATCAGCAGAAGTGTTGGCCTCAATTTATGAGGTTCTTTTGATCATTTCATCACCAGAAGAAGAATCATCCAGATCTAAAGAAAGAGAAAGGTGTTCTGGTTTAGTTGAGGATGATGTGGAAGGTAATTATTTGAGCAATGCTGTTTTGAGAGTGAGGTTCCAGAGTGTCAGCATTCCATCTTTTATAATTTATTTTATGTTGGTTGACAATTATTCCTCAGCATATTGTTTGCAAACAGAGCTCCATAATTAATAGCTGTCAGTCAATCTATTTGAAGCTTCTTTGTCTTCTTGACTGAGACAAATAAGTATGTACTCGAATAATCCTCGCAAATCTTAAAACTATATATCTTTGAATGAATTTTGTTTGAGAAAGGCAACATGCAACTTGAAACTGCTATCATCTTGCCTATTCTGAGACAAGTACTTAATTATTTTGCTATTTAAAGTCGGAAAACTGTAGTAACCAATGATCTATTATAGGATTGTGCCTCCTTCATCCAAAGGCATACTCAATAAAAATTAGACAATTGCAGGTTACTTAACTTTGGCTCCATAACTCACAAAGGCATCGAGAATCTAGGTAACAAGCCAAGAATGTTGCTTTATTCCCTACTTCATGAGAGGCATACAAGCTGTCAAATAGGCTTGCTTCATCTCCATTGTGCTAAGAGGAGCTCTTGTTCTGACATGAGAAAGAGCAGCTGGTATCTATCTGATGAGTTGAAGAGTTTACTGGAGAGAAAGA
>Ga0210025_1005398_pt1 | contig 10399 bp, 10 predicted proteins | sample CryGeyme20150102_FD_183989 | JGI IMG/M metagenome (GOLD analysis project Ga0210025, IMG submission 183989) | Groundwater microbial communities from Crystal Geyser aquifers in Utah, USA - Crystal Geyser metaG 2015-0102 (SPAdes) (version 2) | ecosystem: Environmental > Aquatic > Deep subsurface >...
GAAAATCTTTCTGAAATAGGGATGATTACCGACGCTGTTTTTGCAGACATAGATAACGACAACAAGAATGAACTTATTCTTTCCGGAGAATGGATGCCCATTACTGTTTTTAAATATATAGAGGGAAAATATATAAATGTCTCTGAAAAATTTGGATTGCACTCCAAAGTGGGGTGGTGGTACTCCTTAGCTGTAGAAGACATAAATGGCGATGGGTTTTTGGATATTTTGGCTGGAAATCTTGGCTTAAATTCGCTATTAAAGGCATCTCCAAGCGAACCGATTTCTATTTTATACAATGATTTTGATAACAATGGAAGTTTAGATGCTGTTCTTTCATATTACATGGAAGGAGGTAGTCATCCCTATCCTATTCGAGATCGCATGCTTACACAAATGGTTATGCTTAGAAAACGGTTTACTAGATATGAACCTTATGCAAATGCAGGCATTAGCGATATTTTTACACCACAAGAGCTTAGTAATGCAAAAAAATTAGAAGCCAATCATTTAGAACACACGCTTTTTATAAACAATAACGGAAAGGATTTTAGCAGTATGCATTTGCCTAAATATACTCAAATATCCACTGTAAAATCTATACAACTAGCTGATGTAAATAAAGATGGTAATTTAGATATACTTTTGGGTGGAAACTTCTATGGCACCGATGCAGAAATTAGCAGATATGATGCATCTATTGGCGCGGTTTTATTAGGAGATGGAAAAGGAAATTTTGAAGTTATTCCACCAGTGGAAAGTGGATTTATAATTCCGGGGAATGTGAAAGAAATTGTGCCTATAACCATTGGAAGCAAACCATATTATTGGATTGTTAGGAACAATGATACTAGTAGCCTGTTGCAATTAAAGTAATTTTTTCTTAAAGTATCCCATCCCACTCGTTATAAAATTGCTTTAGAAATTGCTCCATAAAGAGATGCCTTTTTGCAGCTAATTTCTTACCGGTTTCCGTATTCATTTTGTCTTTTAAGAGCAACAATTTTTCATAGAAATGATTAATAGTGGGTGCGGTTGAGTTTTTGTATTCTTCTTTGGTAAAGTTTAAATTTGGAGTCATTTCAGGGTCGTATAGTTTTCGGTTTTTAAAGCCGCCGTAATTAAAAGCCCTTGCAATCCCCATAGCACCAATGGCATCTAATCGATCGGCATCCTGAACGATATCTAACTCCTTGGAACGAAATACTTGTTTGGCATGACCGCCTTTAAACGAAATATTTTCAATGATTTTGATTACGTGCTCACGGATGTTTTCTGCAACCATTTCTTTCTCTAAAAAGTCTCTAGCCATAGAAGGACCAATACGTTCATCGCCATTTTGAAATTTACTGTCTCCAATATCGTGAAGTAACGCTCCTAATTGAACTACGAGGATGTCACATTTTTCGTTTTCTGCAATCAAGCAGCTATTTTTATAAACCCGCTCTATATGAAACCAATCGTGACCCCCTTCTGCATTTTTCAAGATTTGTTTTACAAAAGCAATTGTATTTGTAATAAGAATTTGCACTTGGGTTTTGTTCATTATTACTGTTTTATGGCACTTTTTATTTGGGTTTCTAAAGTATCAATAATGACTTCGGAAGAATAATCAGAAATTTTAATAAAAGGATGTACAGTGAATTTTAAATGCACCCCTAAAGGAATAGGAAACATACCATAGCGTTGTAATTTCCACGAATTGTTAATGGAAATTGGAAGAACATATCCTGTTGGTATGTGCTGTATAAGCGTTTGTAATCCTTTGCGATGAAAGGTTTTAGGTTCGCCTGTTCTGCTGCGTGTGCCTTCAGGAAAAATAACTCCACTGCGATTGTTTTTCTCCAGATAGTTAGCAAATTCAATCATTTTTGACAGTGCTTGTTCTGGGTTTTTACGATCAATAAGTACCGAACCTCCGTGTCGTAAATTAAAAGACACACTTGGAATTCCCTTGCCTAGTTCTTTTTTAGAAACAAATTTAGGATGAAAACGCCGCAAACTCCATATAATAGGAGGAATATCATACATGCTTTGGTGATTTGTAACAATAATAAAAGGCACATTTTTAGGAATGTTGTTTGGCACAGAAAAGTCAAATCGGGTGCCCAAAATGCGCAAGGCGCCAACGGTGAAAAAGTTCATATAGTCCACACTTTTTTTGTGCGCTTGATAGCCAAAAACATTAAAGCAAAACCATTGTATGGGGTGAAAAATAGCCAAAACAGAGCCGAAAGCGAGATAATAAATCACACTTAAAGGATAACTAAGTAAGTGAAGAAGCTGTTTCATCTGTTATTTTTTATTTGTTTTTTAATAGTCAGATGTAATACCCTAAGAACAATTAGTTGGTTAGATAAATCTGTTAATGGGCATTTTATATACATGCTATAAAAATAAAAAAACCACTCAGCAAAAGTGGTTTTTTCTTGAATAATCTCAACTATATGCTAAAGATTTTTAGCAATACTCATTGTAAGCATTCTTTAAATTTTCAGCAATCAATTCTGCAGGACGACCTTCAATGTGGTGACGCTCTAGCATATGCACCAATTCGCCATCTTTAAATAAAGCCATAGAAGGAGAGCTGGGTGGAAAAGGAGCCATTTCTGCTCTTGCAGCTTCTGTTGCTTCACGATCTACACCGGCAAAAACAGTAACTAATTGATTAGGTTTTTTTGCATTTTGCAAAGACATTTTAGCGCCTGGACGTGCATTAGCAGCGGCACAACCACAAACCGAATTCACTACAACTAGGGTAGTACCTTTTTGGTGTATGGCTTTGTTCACTTCTTCTTGGGTATGTAATTCGGCAAAACCTACATTAGTAAGGTCTTCGCGCATGGGCTTAACTAATTCTGGTGGATACATATATTTCTTATTTATAATTATTCTAAAGGGCAAAGATACTAAATTACAAAAAATCAGGGGATATATTCTCGTCATAAATTCATATTAAAATTAACGATTTCAAAGATTAGTGTTCAGTGTTCGGTGTTCAGTATTCGGTGTTCAGTGTTCGGTGTTCAGTGTTCGGTGTTCAGTGTTCGGTGTTCAGTATTCGGTATTCAGTGTTCAGTGTTCGGTGTTCAGCGTTCGGTGTTCAGTGTTCGGTGTTCAGTGTTCGGTGTTCAGTATTCGGTGTTCGGTGTTCAGTGTTCGGTGTTCAGTGTTCGGTGTTCAGTATTCGATGTTCAAATACTTCCTTCTCAATACTCAATACTAATTCTTATCTTTGGCAATTCATTACAAGTTTAATTAGCAGAGAATATGATTCGTTGGATTGCAGCAATAGCTGGATATATTTTTTTTAGGTTTCCTGGAGCTATAATTGGGTTTATTTTGGGAAGTGTTATTGAGGGTTTAGGTAAAAAAACAAGAGTTAGTAATAGTTCCGGAGGACAACAAGTAACTCCTGCCGATTTTGAGCTTAATTTACTTTCTTTAGCCTCCATGGTGATTAAGTCTGATGGAAATGTAAGTGCTGCTGAAATGCAATTTGTTCAGAATTATTTTGTACAGGCTTATGGTAAAGAAAGGGCTAACGCAACCTTCCGGACTTTTAATGAGGCAGTAAAAAACAGGGAAGTTACCACACAACCTATTTGTGAATATCTGCGAATGCGCACCCGCTATGAATCCAGACTTCAAATTATTCATTTTCTTTTTAATATAGCGCAGGCAGATGGACTAGTTTCACAACCTGAAGTGGAAAAAATACGGGAAATAGCCGGATTTTTAGCAATAGGGTATCGCGATTTTGAAAGTATTAAAGCGATGTTTTTCAAAAATCCGGATAGTGCTTATAGGATTTTGGAGATAGAAAAAACAGCTACTCCTTCCGAAATCAAAGCCGCTTACCGCACCATGGCAAAAAAATACCATCCGGATAAACTACAGCATATGGATGAGGCCTATCGCAAAGGTGCTGAGGACAAATTTCGGAAAGTGCAAGAGGCTTATGAGCATTTGCAGAAGGAGAAGGGGTTTTGAAATAAATTTTTTTTCTCGGGACAAATGTCCTATATTTGAGGACAAATGTATGAATGATGAAAACGGTAAACAAACAAATCCATCAAGTCAATGAAGCTGCTGCTGTTTATGTTGCACAAACGCCTCTTTCCATTAGGAGAGGCCGTGTAAATAAAAACTTTTCATTTCAGGATTTTTTAGATAATAAATTGTTGGTGATTCATTCTATCAGGACAGGGATCACTTTTGACTTGTTTTCTGAAATTACAAAAATCACCCCATTTTCTGATGATGATTGGGCTGAAATACTCAATATTTCTTCAAAGTCCTTACAACGTTACAGGGCAGAGAAGGACTTTCGCTTTAAACCCATTCATTCTGAAAAAATCATTGAAATTGCTGAAGTGGCGCTTTTAGGAAATACTGTTTTTGATACAAGCAGTCAGTTTTATTTGTGGTTGCGCATGCCGCTTTTTGCTTTGGGCTCCATGAAACCCATCGAGCTACTTAAAGATTCTTATGGCAAAGAGATGGTGCTTGATGAACTGCACAGAATTGATCAAGGCATCTTTGTGTAATGCAAGTTTTTAGGTTGTCCCGAAAAAAATATGCAAACGAGCTCTCAGGAAAAGGGGCGGGATTCTCCGGTAACCGCTGGAATACTAAAGGAGTCGAAATGATTTATTGTGCCGAAAGCCGTGCACTGGCAATGGCAGAAGTGATGGTGCATTTGCCAGTTTATTTTCTTCCGAAAGATTTTGTAATGCTGGAAATACGGATACCTGACTCCGTTAAAATTAAAGAAGTCCTTCCAAAGGAACTCCCTGAAATGTGGAATGGATTTCCACATCATCCGAAAACCCAATGGATAGGCAATCAATTTATAAAAACCAATGAATTTGTTGTCTTAAAAGTGCCTTCAGCGGTTGTGCAGGGGGATTTTAATTTTTTATTGAACCCTTTTCATTCCCAATTTAAGAAAATCAAAATAATATCGCAATCCCCTTTTATTTTTGACAGCCGCTTTTTTGAATGATACCGATTAAAGACTGCCACAAGGACACCGAGAAAAAATTCCAAAAAGTTCAGGAAGCTTTTGAGTAGTTGCAGAAAGAAACAAGGCAATAGTTTTAACAAAAATTTAACCTTTAATATTTGGTTTTTACAGGGGGGGGGGGTAGATTAGCTGTATATTTAACTATTAAAACCTTTTATTATGAAAAAATTATTTATTTTAACCAGTCTTTTTTTTTCATTAATTTTTTTTCATTAATTTTAATAGTTTCTTTTACTCAATTTAAAAAAAATGTACAGATTAAAAAAGAAACTGTTATAGAGTCAACTGCCGATTATACTATTTATAAAGTTGGTGGGATATGTTATCTTTGTACTGGTTGTAAACCTGATGGTAATGGAGGTATGAATTGTGTAGAATGCCATCCCGTTACATGTCCTGTAGTTGAACAATAAAAATTATACTGTTTCCAATGAAAAAGCCTGTTTTCTTTATTTTCTTTTTGTTTTTGAATCTACTGTATGCTCAACAAGAGCAAAACATTATAATAACTTATTCGGAATACTACAATACAAGATCAGATTTTGCTTGGGAGCATCAACTTATTGTTGAAGGTGCAAATGCGTTGTTTATAGAACAAATCGAAAAAGACAAACCTGCCGAAGAAAGAACGTATAATGAAGATGGCTCTTTTTCTTTACGATTTAATTATACGGGTGGCATACCAAAGTTTGTATATTATAACAATAAACAAAAAACAATATTTTTTAGAAAAATAGTTGGTGGAGAAATGGTTTTGGTTAAAGACAAACTAGAAACTATTGATTGGCTGATTACTGATGAAACAAGAACAATAAGTTCATTTTTATGCAACAAAGCTATAGGTAAATTTAGAGGCAGAACCTACCAAGCTTGGTTTACTACCGCAATTCCCATAAACTACGGCCCTTGGAAATTACAAGGCTTGCCGGGTTTAGTACTAGAAGCAACAGATAACGATGGTTTTTATCATGTGGCAGCAACAACGTTTCAATTTAATGATCAAAAAATTATGTTGCACGATGAATTACTGAAAGATGTTAAATGGGAAAAAGCAATAGAATTTGAAAAATTTTTAAAACTCAACAAAACAAGTGCTGAAATGAGCTTTAAAAAACTTCAAGCATCCATGCCTAGAGGAACAAAGCTTGAAATGAGTGATGAAAAAGTGCCAGAGTTAGAATTATTTGATGAATAAGTTGAAACCATTTTGTTTTTCTTTAAAAATGTATTGCCTGATACTCCTTTTATCAGGCAATTTTGCTTTTACACAAAGTGAAATATCTGGAGTTTTATTAGATAGCACGCAAAACCCTATTGCTTTTGCTAATGTAATTTTAAAAACCAGTGACACAAAAATAATTGTAACATATACCGCTACAAATTCTGAAGGATACTATTTTCTTAAAACAGACAAAACAGGTCACTTTGGATTAGAATTTATTGCACTTTCATACCAAAAAAAAAGTATTCCAATTACACTTGAAATCCAACAAAACAAAATAATTAATGCCACCCTCGCTTATGAGCCGGTGTCGCTCAATGAAATTATTTTACATACAGAAGCAGCCATAAAAAAAAGACTAGATACCACTACTTTCAAGGCAAGTGCTTTTACAAAAGGCAATGAACAAGTGGTTGAAGATTTACTAAAAAATATCCCAGGCGTCACCGTGGAAGAAGATGGCACTATAAAAGTAGGAAACAAAGCAATAGAAAAAGTAATGGTAGATGGCGATGATTTTTTTGAAAAAGGATATAAACTACTTACCAAAAACCTAAACGCCGATGCCGTTGAAAATGTTCAGGTATATGAGCGTTATTCAAATAATAAATTGCTAAAAGGCATTGAAGAAAGTGAACGAGTAGCACTAAACCTAACTTTAAAAGAGGGTAATAAGCAACAGTGGTTTGGCAATATGAGTCTAGGGTATGGAGTAACTACTGAAAACACTTATGCAGTAAGAACAAACTTGATGTCCTTCGGCAAAAAAGCAAAATACTATTTTTTAGGAAATCTAAATAATGTAGGCACTGATGCAACTGGCGATTTAAACAGCCTCATACGGTCATCATCAATAGCTGAGCCGGGAGGTGTAGGAAGCGCAGAAAATGCAAAATCACTATTAAGATTAAATAGTTCAGGACCCAGAATACAAAGGAGTAAATTTAATTTTAACAATACGGAGCTCGCCTCTATTAATGGCATTTTTACTTTGTCAAACAAGTTAAAACTAAAAACACAAGGGCTTTTTAATTGGGATGAAAATAAGTTTTTTAGAAATAGCGTACGAGAATTTCAAGTGGAAAACCAAAGTTTTATAAATACGGAAGACTTTAAAATGCATAAAAATATTTTTACCGGTTTTGGTAAAATAGATTTTAATTTTGACATTTCAAAAACTAAAACACTAGAATATACTGGCAAGTTTAACGCCTCTACTAACACCACAAATGCAGATTTACTTTTTAACACCACTCCAACTATTGAAAGACTAAAGGAACAAAATGAGTTGATAGACCATAAACTTACTTTTACCAACAAGCTTGAAGACACCAAAGTATTACTAACCACGGCGAGAGTGATTAGCGAAAAAACACCCCAATATTATAACAATTCTCAATTTCTTTTTGCAGAACTTTTTCCTGATGCTGGTCAGGTAGAAGGTGTGTCACAAACGAGCGAAAACAAACTATTTTTTGCCGGCACAGAAACTCATTTTCTAAGCCGATATAAAAATGGAAATCTACTAGAAATTCAAGCAGGTCAAACCTACAGAAAAGACAGATTGATCACTAGGTTTTCTTTTTTTGAAAATGAAACAGAACAGTTTCCAATAGGTTACTCCAATAACCTAACGTATGAGGTGCTAGATTTTTATTCAAAAATAAACTATTTGTATAAATATAGAAACATAAACTTTATTACTCAATTAGCGGCACATCAATTATTTAATAAACTTAATACACAAGAAGAATCACAGAATCAAAGTCCATTTTATGTAAATCCTATGGTTGGGTTTAATTGGAAAATTAATGGTAAAAACAAAATTACATCACAATACAGATACACTTCCACCAATAGCAACTTGGAGCAAGTATATCCTAATCTTGTGCTTACGAGTTTTAGAAATTTCTCTTCCGGAACCAATGATTTTAATCCATTAAACAAGTCATCCGTTTTTGTAGAATATACTTTAGGAAATTGGGGAGATAAGTTTTATGCGGTAACTAGTTTAAATTATTCAAAAGACAACGATTTTTTTTCTACGCAATCCCAAATAACACCCGATTTTTCTGTTTCTGAAATAGTAAAGTTTAGCGGGCGTGAAAATATAAGTGCCAGTACAACTATAGATAGATATATAAAACCCATTTCCTCAAATATTAAACTGAATATAGCAGTTACCAACGCAACTTTTAAAAATAGCGTAAACAATGTCTTTAGAGATATTAATAGTTTATTTAGCCGGTATGGAATGGAAGTGCGCTCTGGATTTTTAGGGTCGTTTAACTTTCATCTTGGCTCAAATTGGTTGAAAAGTGAGATAAAATCTAATAATTTTTCTTTTAACTCCACAAGAAATACAAGCTTTTTAGATATTACGGTAAATATTAATAAGCATTTAAATTTTTATCTTCAAAATGAACGGTATTACTTTAAAGAATTAGAACGCACAAATAATACCTACTATTTTTCAGATTTTACAGCAAGATATACACCAAATAATAAAAAATTGAATTTCATGTTAAGTGGTCAAAACCTCTTGAACACAAAAACTTTTCGAGATGTTTATATAAACGAAATCACAAGCTCTACCACTAAATATAGTTTACGAGAAAGAACAATTTTGTTGTCTGTTGATTTCAGGTTTTAATTCAGCTACTTTGCCAAAAATTAAAGCCGCTTACCGTACAATGGCAAAAAAATACCATCCTGACAAACTACAGCATATGGATGAGGCCTATCGCAAAGGTGCTGAGGACAAATTCCAAAAAGTTCAGGAAACTTATGAGCAACTTCAGAAAGAGCAGGGTTTTAGATTATTTCAACGTAAATCTTATTCCCATAAAACCGCGTATTCCCTGGTTTGGCGCGTACATATATGAAGGGTCAAAGGTCAATGCATACGGGTTATTTGGCGTAGCAACAGCATTGCCGGCGCCATCAAATACCACCTCTTGGTCAAAAGGGTCATCTGCCCTTGCAATTAAAAATGGGGTGCTCTTGGTGGGTGTCCAGTTCAGGAGATTTTTTACACCACCATAGATTTCAAAATTTTCAAATCCCCCATAGGTTATTTGTATGTTTTGTATGCTCCACGTTGGGCTATATTCGGGTCGCGGGTCTGATTCCCCGAGAAGCGGAAGTCGCATCGATCCGTAAATGTTTCCTGTATAATCTATCCAGGTGTTGAACTTGTAAAATTTATAACTGAGGGCCCAGGTGCCCATAAACCGCTCCGTTAGAATTTGATGTTCCAGCACACCCTTTTCTTTTGTGGTGACATCCTGAAAGGTGGCTCCAACCATAGCCTTAAAACCACTACCTATAACCGCATCCAGACCAATACTGAGTCCTTTGGAAGATGCGCTTCCGTCAAGGTTGTTATAAATAATCTGGTTGGGATTGGTGTCATAATCAGGTAAAATGACATTGGTGAAATGCGTGTACCAGACCGAAGCGTCTAGTGTAATGATCTTTCCGGTTTTTTGATAGACCTTTTTCAGGTAATTGAAATTGATGTTGAAAGAACGTTCCGGTTTTAGGTTTTCTGCTATGATAAGCTCACGAGCTCCGGTTAATGCGGCGTGTTCTTCGGTAAAAATATTGACGACCCTAAAGCCTGTCCCGGCATTGAAACGCAGCAAATCTTCTTTCTCTGATTTGTACCGGTATGCTAACCGTGGCGTAAAAATATGTCCATGACGCGAGTCATAATCATACCTACCGCCAAGGAGAACTTTATGTTTTTCGGATAAGGTAATTTCATCCTGTACAAATAAAGATGGAATCACAACTTCATCAGGTTTTGCTGTAGCGAGAGTATTGTCATTGTAGTAGTTGTACCGAAATGCCGTTCCGAAAAGCAAATCATGCCGGTTAATTTTTTTATCCCAAATAAATTGACCGAAACCAATGCGCTGTTGAGCAAGGAATTTAACATCACCATACACGGAGTTTTGGTCGTGGTCTGTAAGTGAAAATTGAAAAAACATTTTCTCTTCCACGGGAAGTTGGTAGTTGCCAAGAAGTTCCCATCTTGTGGTATAAATACTTTCGCCATACACTTCATCACCACCTCTGAAGGATGGGTTCCATTGCATTTCCCCACCCCAGCGGTCTTCATAAAAAAAGCGTCCCGCCAGGGA
>Ga0210025_1005399_pt1 | contig 10398 bp, 8 predicted proteins | sample CryGeyme20150102_FD_183989 | JGI IMG/M metagenome (GOLD analysis project Ga0210025, IMG submission 183989) | Groundwater microbial communities from Crystal Geyser aquifers in Utah, USA - Crystal Geyser metaG 2015-0102 (SPAdes) (version 2) | ecosystem: Environmental > Aquatic > Deep subsurface >...
ATACGTTTATTCGAATAATGAATTAAATTAAAGTGGTTCAGCAGCTACCTGTTAAATACTAGCTTAAAAGGGCTTGACCATTTTATTTTAATACACGAATAGGTTTACTATTATTCGAATAACAAATTAAATTAAAGGGGTTTAGCAGCTACCTGTTAAATACTAGCTTAAAAGAGCTTGACCATTTTATTTTTATTGACAGCCAATGGGCCATTATTTAATAAAATAGCACTGAGATAGTAATTAGATCACATGCTGTTAAAAATAACGGTTCATATTACTTAAGCCCAACAAATGCTACTTCCAAAAACAACCCCGGGAATGTGTTTTTCCCCATCCCGGGGCAGTTTTGGAAATCCCGGGGTAGGGATATCCCTCGATTGGTGACAACACATGATCATCGAGGGAAAATTGCTACACCACCATCGAACGTGGACGAGGTGGCTACTGCGCTCGCTAGTAGTAGAGCAGAGTGGATACCTCTACTCTAGGCAAAGTCAAAGGCAGCCACGTTGGAGAGTGTCAATTGTGCATTACACATACGATGCTGAATTATAAGAAAAGTGAAACTCCTTACTTCATTGCAGCGGAGTCTACACGGCAGCCTAAAATATACGAAGCGTTCCCCAAAATGCTGCTAAAAATAGTATCAAGCGATTTCGGCTGATTTCTTTTCAAAAAATAGCACTGCATTTCGACAACCATGGCCTCTTATAATTACCAACTCCTCCTCGAAGACGATATCGTCAGCTTTGAAGGCAACGATGCGAAAGACTTCAAAGAGAAGACCTTCGCCATCAATGACAAAAGCGAGAACCTCGATCACCTCGATCGCCTCGACTGTTTTTGCCTCGGAGGCCCCAAAGACAAAATAATCTCTGGATCCAAGGCCGAATTGGAAGCACGGTCCCTTCACATGTCAAAGATTTTGAGCTTGTGCATTGGCCTGATAATTGGCATGCTTATTCAATGCGCAACGATGGGAATGGACATGGTGATGATCGTCCAGTCGCTCGAGCCAATTGACCATGCTGTCCCAAGTGATTTCCAGCTTTCTCAAAAGACAATGTACTTTACGCTTGCTTGGTCCTTGCTTACATGTCTCATGGGATCCTCAGTGCTCATCCTCTTGCGCGCTTTGATCGAATCCTTTCTATCGGCAATGACTTCTGGTGATACTGGCAAGAAATCTGAAGAGGAATGCTTTATTTTCACGTTTCTCCTCTATGTGGACGCTTACTTTTCGTTCGGGGCCATTCTCGCCATTACCGGTCACTGGTGCATTCAAGGCTACTATTTTGAAAATGACTCTAATGTGAATTACGATGGATTTTATGCTCTTTTGATGTGCTTGGTATTTTACATCTTGACCTTGTTGATCATGCGTAAGGCTGTTGCCGGTCACAAGAAATATCTCGCCCGTAAGTTGGAGAAGAGAGGCGACTCTGAAAACGCTTGCAGGCTCACCGTGGTGGTTGCCTAAGGAAATCTACTTTTTCAAACCGACGATAACTGGTAAGCAGGACTTGGTATTTCTATTTCTATCTCGAGAATTCCAACCATAATGGTACTACTAGTCATCCTAGCTGACTCGTGATAAAGGAAAACTCGGATTCGCATGTGTTGTTCTTAATTGCTACAAGTAGACTAGTAGTAGTAGTAGTAGACTACTCCGCCTACAGTACCTGGTACTCGTAGTATTTCAATACTTATTTTTTGTTAAACAAGACCTGCTCCAGACTCCTACTCGTGGATACGACTACTGTAGTACTACTACGAGTGGTAGTAGACTAGCTACTCTAGAGTACTACTACTGTAGTAGCTAGTACTTAGCTACTAGTACCGCCTACCAGTACCTACACAACAACCAGGTTCCGGGTTAAGGTTAGCTATGCCAAATCCAATCTTGTGGCACATTTTTTAAGTCTTATACATAATTTTGTCACTTATGCGGAGACAGAAGAACAGCCGTGTATCTGCTGTCAAAGCTAATTTGCACAATATCCTTTGATCTCTTTTAGAATTGAATTAATTCACCGCTAAGTTGAACTCTGATTGCAACGCCCAGAACGGAACATTCGACATGACAAACGCCTCTTACAAACTCATCGGTGGCAAAAGCCAACTGGACGAGACGGATCATGATCGAATTCGTTCCATGATGGAAAAGAATTGCCTTCAGATGGCCAAAGTATGCAGCGCATTCATTGGGTTAATTGTCGGTATTTTTATTCAAGCATCAAGTCTCGGAACGAGTTTCATCATGACAACCCTTTATGGCAAGGATATTTACCTGTCGCAAGGTTTCGTTTTGGTGTCCTTGGCATGGTGTTTGGTCGCATCCATAATGGGAGTTGCCGTGATGCTTCTTCTCAGAAATTTGATCGTCCTTGCGTTTTATGCTACCAATGCCACTGTTGCTGCTGAAGCCGCACTGGACAGCAAGGAGGCGTTTATGATCAACGTAATTGGAAATATGGAACAATTTTTCGGCATTGGGAGCTTGTCGGGAGTTGGAATATCCTGGATGTTAACAGATATTTTGATGGGAATGGAAAGCCATGCCGTTCACAGTTTTATTACTGTAAGTGTGGCTTTGATCTGGTGTAGATGTGCCATGCGATGCACTGCCAACAAATCGATGCAGCAGGAAGAACAAATACCAACAAAAGAACCGCTTCTCTCTGACGAAGGCATTTTCATTGCTTTGGTCTAAAAGGAACTGATAATTCTTCCGATTATAAAGCATCTAGATACAGAAATCAAAAACTTTTTTAGCAGCAATTAATTAGGTGTACAATGGCGCATTGGTTTATCATTTTCTTTTTCCTTTCTCTGTACTCTAGCTAGTTGCAAAAAAGTGGAAATAGCTGTATGGTAGAAGATAAAAGCAAATCCGGCACGCCGAAGACGGTGACTTGCAAAGCAACCATGGTCGCCCTTAAGCAAGAAGTCAGAAGCTTGTTGCCCCTGTTGCAAAGGAGCCTTGGAACGTTTATGATCATCCCCAAGGAGATAAGGGGACTCCTGTGATGAGGGAAGCTAACGTGAGCGGCCCTTCAAATTACCTGTAACAGACAACCGTGCAATCTTTTGAACATCGTCATGAGAAAGAAAGTCAAACCCAGTGGTTGCATTTAATGTAATTAGAGATCCCGGCTGCCGCTGTCGCCCAAAATCAAACTGTACTTAGGGGAATGTTCAAAATGTTGCCGCTGGGCTATCTATAATTCGAAATTGAGGCAGTGCGCGATATTTGCGTTTGGCATGAAAAGCATAGAGCACCAAACCCCACTCTCTGCTATCATACTACTAGCGACTCTAGCTAGTAGTAGACCTACTAGACCTACGGTACTAGCTGAAGCCAGTTAGGTTGAATCAATACGCAGCAGCAGGACAACGAAGGATTGTTATCTCTTTGGGTTGGCTATCGGTAGAAGGCTTCCGGGACGGCACAATAGCTGACGATGAACTCTCCAGCTAAAGAGCGGGAGATCACGAATGAGCCAGAGGACGACAGCGAAGTGTTTTACCTAGCTCAACAAGAAACAACTGGACTCGATGCCGAGGTTTCTTACGATTTCTTCCACAAAGAAGCCCATGTGTTTACGCCAATGACCATGGCCAGTAGCACAGCTCCTGGGTCCGCCATGACCTACCAGACCAATGGTAGTAGAAACGTTGAGTCATCGGGTCATCCTACTAACGCAACAATTACAGCGATTTCACCCAATGGCACACTTCCCATAACTCCATCTCCAATCGGCCCTATCAGGTTAAGTGAGGATCAAGCCAAAGCAGAGCTAACGAACATGTCAAGCTCGGGAGAGAGTTCCGAGGATCTCCACCGCAAGTGGGAGACCCTGGCGCAAACATGGAAGTCAAATGTGATACCAAAGGAGAATCCACAAAGTCCCGAGCGGGGGCTTGACGACAATGTTGATCAACCTTTACTGGTACTCTCACCTCTTACACAAACTTCGACCCAAGGTAAACGCACTTGTCATCATTTCACCAGATCTGATTGTCTCAACCAGGGAACAGTCTCCGTGACCGTGACCTCCCTCCCCACAACAACCAACATCGAGGAACCATTCCGACCCTATGGGACCTTTGACAAAGCAGGCAGTAGTTTGAAGACTTCGCCATCCCTGGCGCAAGATCCTGCAAACTCCCGCTTTGTAGCCTATACCAAAATGGATGTTTTTGATCGTCTTTATGGTCAGGCTCAGGTCCCTCCGAGCCCAATGGTGACATCGTCATGCATTGTTAAGACCGTTGATTCAACCGAGCATAGAATACTATCGTCGCAACAGCCTGCACCGAACCCAATGCTATCAACATCATCGAAGCGAAAGACACCAACCAAAGCTAGCCGAGCATCAAAGATTCCAAAACCAAGCATATCTGCCGTCCCAACCGCCACCAACAACAGAAAAACTAGAACTCCCAAACCAATTAGTAGCGCCACAAAGCCCAAGCCATGGAAAGTATCCTCGTCAACTCCAAGATCTTTCAATGAAACACGTCCTTTGCCTGGTTGGAAACCAAAGTCGCTTGCGGTTGTCACGCCCAGTCCACCTGGTAAAGCACCTTTAAAGACTACCCCCGAAGCAGCCAAGGCATCAAAAGCTGAACCGATCAAGAACGCCAGCTCCAATGTTCCCGAACACATTCCTCTTCCTCACGAAACCTTTCTTCAAGAGAAAGCTGCTTCTCACGCCGACATAGAATCTACGGCATTATCCAAGTGTGCCACTCCACAGTCTCCCATATCGCCGAAACAATGTGGATCACCTGCTCGGTCGAATCATAAGGACAGTCCCTCCAAACCATGGAGGTCGCCAAGTCGAGCGCCTCGTTCATTTCGTCTTAAATGTGATTATAAAGAGACCCCAATGACAATGATACAACTGCGAATGCAACGAACAAAACTGCTGAAGCGTGTCATGGCTGAAAGTGGAGCCTTTGCTCCAAAACAAACGGATCAAAATAAAAGGCATGCAGCAGCAACAAAGAATAGTCCCAACGGCCTTTCTCCTCTGCCATTTTGTTCGACGCCTCGTCAACACTGCTTGCAACATCCTTCACGACCATCATCTTCATCCACGAAGAAATCTTTGACTCCCTTAGGTGATATGGCAAGCTTGGAGATGCCTCAATGGTCAGGAAGGAGGAACAATCAGCAGGCAATCAGCGGAAGCGTCAGGCGGCCAAGGAAGCAGGATACTACAGTGAGTCCAGGTGTTAAGTCCACGACAGTTTCTTCGCCGTTGCGACAAAAGTGGAAGGCCTCCATGGCCAAGGAAAAGTTGAGAATGCCAACTTCAGAAGAAGCATTAGGCGCCAAGCTGTTGCAACTGTGCTGGTGGCGTGATCTGTCCAAAGAAGAACAAAGTCGAGCAAGAAATCTTTCTATGGTCCCAACCACTGAGTATGATGCGATACCTCTATCAGTTAAGCGTTTTGTTTGCACTTCCTGGGAGCAATCATCGAGAAAGGAACAGGCGGCAAAGGTGTTGCAGCACTGGTTTGTTCGCATTGCGGCAAGGCGGCACGCGCTATTGACAAGTCCAACAGCCAAAGAAGCACAGAAAGCTGTTACTCCTGTCCAGCGAGTGAAGCAGTGGCACAAGGCAAGTCCGCAAATGCAGCAGGTCGTGCGAGGGGCTCAAATTCGCAAGTTGGAACGGATCCGTCGTCAGCAGATGGCTTGCATCAAGCTTCAAGGTTGGGCCCGCATGATATCAAGTAGACGCGCGTTTGCGCACGAGAAACGTCGACAACAGGAACTCAATCGGCGAAGGATGGTGAATGCGAGCTGTTTGCGAGCCAGACATATCGATCTATCAGTGGGGCTAAAAAAGTTGGATTTGGAGAAACAAAGGCTCGAGGCTTTGACCAGAGCCACGGCGGAATTCAAGTCTAGTCTGGCAAAGGGGAAGAAAAGTGCCAGCACGACGTTCGAAAATGTTCCACCAGTTGCGACAACAAATGCAAAGGGTTCGACAACTGTAGACGTTAATGGAATTTACCGCGTTGCCTTTGCCAGACGCCGGGAAGAACTACGAGCAAAGAGACGCATTCGGATCTGTGCTGCCAAACGCCTGCAATATTGGTGGACAAATTCCAGTCGCGTCGCCCGCTGTCGAAGTCTTCAACGCACTGCTTCGTCAAAGATTCAGGCCGCATACCGAGGTCACCGCGTTTATGATGTATACCATCTTTTGCTGATATCAGCAGTGACAATTCAAAATTGGTGGCGATCGATGGTTCCGTCAGCCCTGAGGCATACCCGACAATCGCCACAACACCAAGCCACTTCTCAGCTCCAAAAGCAGCAGAAGCAGCAGCAGCGTCAAGAACAAGTCGACACGAGACATGTTGTTAGTCGAACCAGGAAAATCTCTTCAGTGCAACCAAAGGAAAAGACGACAAAATTATCACTACTACCACCAGACGAAGCACGAGGGCCCGAAATATTGCAGTTGTGTTGGTGGCGTGATTTGTCGAAGCAAGAGCAGAGCCGAGAAAGTCAACTCACTGCAACTTCGGAGTATGATCAGATGCCACAGCAAGTCCGTCAGTTTGTGCGGTCAAACCGGGAACAAAAAGCAGAGGAACGTAGAAGTAGTAGTAGTATGGCCGATGTCCCAGCTCCCACAGACGTTGATTGGAAGCAGACCGCCAATTACAACCATCTCCTGAAGCTTCATTTGTCCAAACAAAAAGTGAATGTGCATCTGGGACCTCCCATGCAATGGACCAAGGGGTTACAATTTGTACAACGAATTTTGTTCGTTGTGATGGTGTCAGTCGGTTGCTTTTTCTTCGTGTTGATTGTGGCACTCATCAAAGTTGATGGAATTGTCAGTTTCAAACACAGGATTGACTGAACCTACAATGCCAGTGTAGTGTAATGAAGACCGACCGGCTGCCGGGTAAAGCAAACATTAGAAGCACTTGTGTTCAAACCGTCGAAGTAACCATTCCATATTCTTTAATACTAGTTCGTTACTCTCCGGCTCATTTTTTTACTCTCCTAATCTACCTGCTGCTGGGTTTAAGTTCCATAGCACAGTCGATCAAAATCGGCACTACAGCAGCAGATTAGGGAGAGGGTTATGATATGCTGAGTCAAGTGCTCAACGGATGGCGTTTTAACAGCCGTCTCCTAATTACGAAAAGCCGATCTCTCGCCCATTCGAAAAACATTGTTAGATGCACATCATTATCCATTATTCGATTCACAAGAGACCTCTTACAAGACCGAACACTCAATTAGTAGTAGACCTTTTCCGTCCAAGATCAAAAGACCATGGTGGCAACACGTAGAAAGTATCATGTAGCTCCCAAGGATATTGGAAAGGCGCATAGAATGATATTTAAGATTCAGGAAAAAGAAAATGTCGATTGTAACAATCCCTGCAAGGAAGAAAACGAGGAACAAAGAGATGTCGCGAACATAATTTCGGCCCAACGAAGAGGAAACGTTACCAAAAACACCCAGCAGAAACCACAACGACCGTTTTTTCCCACGAATTGTGGCACAAACCAAAAGAAGGATGCGATAACCGTTCCAACGCTTGCTGAATTGTTACGAAGAAGGGCACATGATACTGCTGGACATTCCTGCCGACTACGACCGGTCCCTATCGTTCCAACTATCCGTGCTATCCCAAAACATCCACTAGACCAAAAAAATCGTGACAGTCGTACCAACCTACTATGGCACCTACAATGGTGGCGAACGTTGTCCCCAAACGAAGAGATTCGATTGAGTCGATTGGCAGCCTGTGGTAGAGAACAATCCTTGGCCATGATTAAGAAACACGTTCAAGACTGTCGTCGAAAGGCAAAACTACAACAAAAAAACAACCAGAAACAAGGTTGGAACGAACTGTTAAAACCTGCTGCCAATACAATTGACATGAACGGATTGTACCATCGAGCGTTCGAAGTGAGCCAAAGTGATCGTCGTCGACAACGACAACAACTGCTACGAGCAGCGAAAAAAATAAACCAGATACCGGCAACAAAGGACACTGTTACGAATGGCCATGAATCGTTGTCAATACCGACAGCTGTCAAGGAGAAATCAAACGATCCTTTGGTGTGGAAACAAACGTCCAAATATACGGATCTTGTCGGTTGTCACTATTCCACCATGATGGTGTTACCAAAGAAACCACTTTCGATAAGACAAACAAATGAACGAAAAGATGTCACGTTTCTGTCATCATTTTCTTCATCTTTATTGATTCAAATGATTGTTCTGCTAACGACAAGAATTTTGATTTTCGGTGGTATCGTGCTGCTGCTGCTGTTATTGCTGCTGCTGCTGCTGCTGCTGCTGCGGTTTGATTGAGGCTCTTTAGTGTGCGTGTGTTTGTTTGGCGTAAATGATATATTGCGAACCGTTCACACTGCAGCAGCGGCAACAGCGTCAAGACCAGCAACAAACAAGTGGAAAGGAAGACTGCCTTGTAAGAGAGAACCCACCCGGCTACAATTTTTTACAATTATTTCTAACCTTATTGTGGCAAATTGGAATCCTTGTTTGACACTCTCGACCATGAACCACCAACAATCAAACCACAACATTCACACACCATACAAACACTCTCTCAGACAACCCCAGTTTCATTGCCACCGTTATTATTACTAGTATCGATGTCAGGAATACGACACACAGACAATAAATAATAATAATAATTATTATAATAAACAAAAGACACAACGATGAATTTTTCTTCTCCTCTTCTGCACCGTCGCGTTGTTGTGACAGGAATGGGTGCCATGACACCCTTGGGCAACACATTAAAAGAATCTTGGAAATCGCTCCTCCTCGACAACAGTGAAAGCAGCAGCAGCAGCAGCAGCAACAGCAGTAATAGTGAAAGTAGCAAACAATCTGGAATAACATCCCTCACGGAAGCAATTCAGTGGCAATTATTATCAAAAGAACAAACAGAACGTGAACTTGACGCAGCTGCTGCTTTGTCGTGTCAAGTTGCTGCACCTGTCCAAAGTTTAGCAATCCCACAGGATCCACGTACTCCGCGATTCGTTCAAATGACAATCCAGGCTGGACGGGAAGCGCTATTGCAATCTCAAATACTAGAATCGAAAGATACCAAAATAGTATCGGAAGCAATCTTTGATTTGACCTGCATCGGTGTTTGTGTAGGAAGCGGTATGTCGGGTGTCCGTGAAATTGTTGAAGCGGCTCGAACAGTAGAACAACGAGGACTGCGACGTTTGAGTCCTCATTTTGTGCCCAAGGTATTGTCGAATTCAGCGGCTGGTCGATTGAGCTTAGAATTTAATTTACAAGGACCGAATCATTCCGTCTCTACAGCCTGTGCGGCGGGAACGCATGCCCTCGGTGATGCGATGCGTTGTATCCAGTACGGGAATGCCACTATTATGTTGGCGGGAGGTGCCGAAGCTTGCATTGATCCACTAAGTCTGGCCGGCTTTACTCGTCTCAAAGCCTTATCGACGAACTTTAATAATGTACCTCACGAAGCATCCAGACCATTTGATCGAGATCGCGATGGTTTTGTCATGGGAGAAGGAGCAGCTATTTTGGTTTTGGAAGAACTTGACCATGCTCAACAACGAGGTGCACCGATACTGGCGGAACTGTGTGGATACGGTTTGACAGGAGATGCTCATCATATCACAGCTCCGGCTCCGGATGGAAAAGGTGCCGAACGAGCCATGCGCATGGCACTGAATCAAGCAGCTGCACTCTTTCAGGAAGAAATGGACCCGACAGACCTCATCGAACGCATTGGCTACATTAACGCCCATGCAACATCGACTCCCAAAGGTGACGAAATTGAAGCCATGTGTATAAATCGTGTGTTTGGTCATGAGAACGGCCAAGACAGGAAGAATGGCATGCCTCCACCCTTTGTCAGTAGCACCAAAGGTGCAACGGGACATTTGCTCGGAGCAGCGGGTGCTATTGAAGCTGCCTTTACTGTATTATCGCTGGTTCACCAAACGGTGCCACCCACACGAAATCTACAAGGTCTTGATCCAGGGCAGCAATTTGAAGGATTTCAGCATGTCTGTTTGGGTCCTCCCCCTCACGTGGAAAATATGGAATTTGCCATGAGCAACAGTTTTGGTTTTGGCGGTACAAATGCATCCATTGTGCTAAGAAAATGGAACAAATAAATAGACGCTACTCGTAGCATTATTTGTCAAAGCTACAATACTAGGAATGATACCGTTGATGCTGCAATCCAATAACACTCGAAATATTCGGCTATGAATGCTGAATATTACTAGTACTACTTTAGCCAGCTACGAGCAGTATTTACAAATTAAGCCCAGGTGGACTACGGCAGTTTACCTTGTCTCCGATGATAGGACTCAGGAGTT
>Ga0210025_1005403_pt1 | contig 10391 bp, 6 predicted proteins | sample CryGeyme20150102_FD_183989 | JGI IMG/M metagenome (GOLD analysis project Ga0210025, IMG submission 183989) | Groundwater microbial communities from Crystal Geyser aquifers in Utah, USA - Crystal Geyser metaG 2015-0102 (SPAdes) (version 2) | ecosystem: Environmental > Aquatic > Deep subsurface >...
TCCATTGGCAGCTGGACCAGCCATTCCCATAGAGCTGCCTCATATTCCCCAAGTCTCCTCAATAAAGTTGTCTTGGCTCATCATGGGTGTGTTGCAGGCAGTATTGGCGGTTGTCCTCTTGCTCCTTTTCTCAACTTCGGCAATCTCGGTCTGGTATGTCTTTGACTACCTTGTGGAATTCAATCTCATCTTGGCAATTATTCCCATAATCATGGGAATTTTCTCCGTCGTTGTCGTCTTGACAAAGTGGATTGTCATCGGAAGGTACACGGCTGCGAAATTGACTTCACCGTCAGTTGCATACCTGCGCTGGTGGTTCGTGGATCGTCTTGTCGGTGTGTGGGAGATCTGGGTTGGTCAATTCTTCTTGAGCACTCCTATCATTAACCTTTTTTACATACTGATGGGAGCTAATATATCCTTGTCAGCCCAATTGGGTGGATTCTGCCGAGAGTTCGACCTTGTCACGGTTGGTTCCTATTCGAGGCTGCATCACCGAAGCCTTCGACCAAGACGATTCTCCCCTTGGGATCACTCTCAGTCTGGTCCGACCATGGCTTTCCGCCCTATCACTATAGGAAACCACAGTGAAATCCGAGGGATGCTTTCTCCAGGAGTGACCGTAGGAGAAAATGTTGTGGTCGAAAAGCTTTCTGTTGTTCCCGAGGGGAGCCAAGTGGAAGATCGAGTGAATATTTCTGGTAATCCAGGCGTCGTGACAGGACGACCACGCAAGCAACAAACCTCCTTATGGTGGCTTGTCGGCATTTTCAAAATCAAATGGCTGATTATTGAATTTTTCATCTTTAACGTCATTGTTCTGACGTGTGAGTGGGGCCTGAAAGTGATTCTGCCAGTGGACTATTATTATATGTGGTTGATTTGGTGGACTTTATTTGTTGTGCTGTTTGCGGCAATGTCTCTGGCCAGCAGTATAGTCGTAAAATGGATTCTCTTGGGACGGAGAAAGACCGGGAAATACCACCACAAAGTCCTGCTAGAGTCAGCGGAGTGGGCCGCGGACTATCACTTTTTCCTCTCTACCATTATCTTTACGACCTTCTCCCCCCACTCTCGCTTCTGCAACATAATACTAAAACTTCATGGCATGGATATCGATCTCGTATCCAAAGTGTACTTGAATTCCTTCCCTCCCTCGAAAATGGATTTTATCCACCTCAGCGAATCTTTTGTGGCTGGCGCGAGTTTTGACGTGAAGAAATACGGCGCTTACTACAATTCGATCATAACGAATAGCAGTATCGGCGAGTTGGCTCATGTCGGGGCGGGTTTGATGGTCCAAAATGCTGTGATTGCCCCTGCAACTCTCGTTTCCTCTAGAACAGAGCTTCCAAGGAACGCAAAAGGGGATCACAGACTTCCGAAATTCAGCATGTGGAATGAAATTATTTTAAGTTCCGTATACGTCTTGATCCTCTTGGCTTTCAAGCTAAGTATCTATGCTGGATACTGCTATTGGAAGTTCTTTATCAATTTTCCCTACCCACCAGGATGGGCATCAATTTTTGTGTTGGCCGGTGCCATTTTCATTCAGTCGACTTTGTGGATGCTTCTCATTTTTGTCCTGCAAGCATTCACCTACATAGGCATGACAGACAAGCACCCCGTTCCCTGGAGTAATCTCCTGTACTTTGCCTATTTGTCATCGATCGAATCGTTTCAAACTTGGTCTGCTGTCTCTATACTTTGGGGGTGCCAGCTCTTCAATGATATTGCCCGCATCTTGGGCGCTTCCATAGAGGGGCGGGCCCTGTATTTCGGAGCGCGAATGTATGATGGACCCTGGGTGAATGTCAGCAACCGAACTGTGAGTGATGGTGGCATACTGTGCGGGCACTCGATAGTATACGAAGTTGTTACTTGCGGACCAGTTAGAGTGGCCGGTCTGGTACACGAAGGTACTCTAGTGATTGCCAATGCCAGCATTACAACAAAGGAGAGTGGCCCATGGCGACCCATAATGCCGAAAACGCAGGATGTCGCACAACATTACACTGTGGATGCATCCCAAGACCTTGAGGCGCCAGAAACGAGAGTAGTGTAGCACTGCAGTTGTTTTGAAAAAGCTATCCCCGTTCCTCTTTATCAACCCTGCCTAATATAGTAGCTTGATTCTATCCTATAAGATTAATAGACTAGCTAATCTATCGATAGATGTAGCTTTTTCCAGGGCGGGGAGTAGCGACATCTTTCTTCGGATGGGTTGAAAAACAATTACTTGATAGCATAGAGAAGTGTAGCACGCTATGAGAGGGCGAAGCCACGTTCAGAACTATTTTTTCGTCAACAAGAACGCTACTAACAATTAGAATAGATGGCCTAATGATGTAGTGGATGTATTGATCTTTACATTTCTAAGCAAAAACAAGCGGTTGTTTCGCATTCAGTTGGACTCTGGGAAGTTTGTAATTGGTTTGTTTCTGAATCTTTCTGAAGGATATATATCCATATCCCAAGAGCAAGACCGAGCACGTGAACCAAAACCACATCCCAAATGAGCTGGTAGAATTCCTCCTTCGTTGCATCCATGATTGATTTTTTGAATTCATGTAATTCCCCAATGGATTACTCGCTAGTGTTCCTTGCTTGTCAGCCAGCAAAATGTCGCGAAAACTTGCTGTATTCATTTCTGTCTTGGCCATGAATTTCATGCACTGGCATGGAAAGAATTGTCAAAGAGAATGAATAAAAGAACATAAAAATTCAGAACCACAGAATATCATTTCCAAGAAAATGAAAATTCGGCTATTGCACTTGGAGGCAACCCAAAACAGGATAAATCTTACCTGATTCACATTGGTGTAATCCGCATCATCGTAACAATCAAAGTCACTTCCCTGTGCATTTCCATTTCCGTAGTAATAATTGTAACGGTAATCGTCGTCGTAACCGTACGTATAGGTTCCGTAGGAAGATCCCTTCATTGCATCGTCGTCGAAGTTGTATCCGTAGTTGTTGACATCATAGGCAACACAAGGCTGACATGTTCGAAATGTCTCCAGTGCATCGTCCCACATTGCCAAGGTAGTTTCGTACGAGCTGTAGCGATCATCATCTTGATCTCCTCCATTGTCTCCACTTCCAGCATCCGCCAAAATGTTTCCTACAACATTCTCGATTGTAATTGGGTCATTGCTGCCTTGCGAAACGTACTCTTCCACACAACGAGTATCCGTGTATAGACCAATCGTAAGCTTCGCACCGGCAATGGGCTTGGTGCTGTAATAAATAGTGTCTCCACTGTCCGTGACAGTATCGGTTGCGATACAGCCCTGCGGCCAAGCTTCTCTCGCATCGGACATAAAGTCGTATTCATCATCGGTCCAAACGCAGATGCCTTCGTGTTTAAAGAGCTGTTCCATCCAGTCGTCCATGGACCGATGTTTGAACATGCCCAGCAGGGACCAGTGCGTATCTTCCAAGTGACAATCCATTTTGGCGCATCGCGATGCATCTTGGCCTTCTGCTGCCACTGTACAGGCCACGTCGTTCCACTTGCTCTTCCACTTATCCCAGTACTGATACTCTCCAATACCTCCTCCTTGGTAATCCAGGTCGATGTACTACAAGTGAGTTGGTCGCAGTGTGACAATGACAAAGATAATGATTATGATTGAGTCGGTTGGTTGGTTGGTTGATCATTTTGGATGGTTCGCGCAATAACGTTAAGCAAGGCGAGTTTATGAAAAATGAGCACAATAAAGATGGTGGGTGAGACATGGAATAGCGGATGAAAATATTCTCGACTGACTGGAGTGCTGTGCTTGTAATAACGTACCGCAGCCCACAAGACGTAACGATGACATCCTTCTCCTGTTCCCTCATCGCCCGAACCACTGTTTCCGCCACCGTTCTGTTGGTACCAGTCATCCGTCATCCAGTCCGAAATGTCATCGTCACAATCAATCATAAACCCCAGCAACCTCCAGGCCTGTTGGTATTCATCGTATTCGGTTTCTCCCTCCACAAAGGGCGAGAGGTTGTAAATACTGCTACTGGATCCACCCGATGAGCTGCCCAGGTTCCGACTGTTTTGTTCTTGCTGTCTCTGTTGCTGTTGCTGTTGAGCATGCGGTAAAGGAGAACTTGCTGCCATTCTGCGCATAGCATCTTGTTGTTCACGATTTTTTTCCAATTGGGAAGCAGCCCACTTTCGAATTTGGGCATCGCTCATCCCTCTTCCTCCTCCTGCTACCATTTTTTGTGAGGGTAAAAATTCGATACCCTCCGTCAGTGACATCCACTGATCTTGTGTCGCCTGGGCCATTTCATGAACTTGCTGGGGTCGCAAGTAATTAAGTTTGCTGTTGTTGCTATTGCTCTTGCTCTTGCTCTTGTCATTGCCATTGCTGGTCTTGTAGAGTGACTCCGTTTGCGATTTTAAATCAGAATCCGACGCTACAGCATGAACACTTAAACTGGGGAAATATGTAGAAGACGATAGGCTTAACATCAGCATCATCAGCATTGGCAGGCTGAATGGCACTGCTGATCTCTTCCTAGATTGTATTCGTCGTGGCATCATAGCTTTTAGTTTGTGTAAGTAGTAGGTACTAGCAGGTATGGTGTAGAGTATTGTGTAGTGTGTAGAGTATTGTGTAACAGTGTAAACTGTAAACCCCCCTTTTTTCTTCCTTGCCTTTGTTTGCCGGTGTGCGTTCTACAGTAGTAAGTCGCTAGTGCCTTTCAATGGAATAATAATATTATATTATAAGATGAGACCGTCGATCCTTTCTTTACAACCGAGATGAATCCTGCTGTGGTTAATATACCTTTCGATGCTGATGTGAGAAGATGTTATTACAATAGTAATATGTATTTATCTTCAAAAGAAGAAGAAAAAAAAACCAACATCAATTAGATAGATACTCATATTTTCCGTGAGATAAAAAACCCAATACAGTAAATTTTACAGTTTGTTATCTGCCATTTAAAACGGGGTGGGGGGTGGGGGGTGTAGTTTAGTCTGACATAGTAGACTCCCCCTGCTACTGTGATGATACACTAGTAGAGTAGTACAGTAACTAATGCATACGAGTACTTTTTTTTGATAATGATTTTTAAAAAGGGGAGAATAGGCGAATCCATTCCTTCTTTACCTACGTTCCAAGAGCGAGTACCAGGTACCTAAATAACTTTGTTGTCTTGCGTTGAACGGAAAGTATACATAGAGATATAATAACGTCTTCAAAATGCGCCGTCCAAGGATAAATCCGACACCGCAAAATGCAAAATACAATTTTCTTTACTATTGATTGGTAGGTGTAGTCTACTAGCTACGGTACGGTAGTAGCTAGTGGTAGTACAGTAGTACGTCGTAGTACTATCAACGAGCCAGTCCGTCCTAAGTAAGTTCAATGATTTGTGTTTGTGAGTGTTCCTCTCTCTCATCATCATCAAGAAACCAGAAGACGACAGCAACAACCAGAACGAAGAAAACGAAATTCATAAAATAGCTAAAAAGCTGCTTACTGGTACCAGGTACCAGATACCAGATACAGCTTATACGGTGTAGTGGGTTTGCATACCTACTAGGAGTACTAGCTAGTAGACTAGTAGTAGTATTAGACTACTATCTAGCATCAGCACCTGTCATCAGCAGCAGTCCGCACAGACACAAATACAAACACAGACACACACCTTGCTTGCAACTGTGCAACAGAGCACCTCTCTGGTCTAAAAAAGCCAGCGGCGCTGCCATCTGCCATGTCTCTGCAAATAATAGTACAAGCATCTAGAAATCGTACTAGGAGATCGACAACAAGAAGTACAAGTGCATCAATCATGATGATCAGGTACCTTTTGTCCGTACTTTTACTAGTGCTGGGGCAAACTCCTCTACCAACGCAGGCCTACAAGGACTCCAATGTTTATTCCTGGGGTACGAATCCCAATACTCACTTCAAAATGTACTGGAAGGATGCTGCCAATGTCATTCAGGATTTAGACCAATTCCAAGGACTTTACATTACCGTTCACGGTTGCGTCTGGTCGGAATGTGGTGTAGATAACTTTGATGATGATGGCGAGAATCACGATGGCGACGAAGGCTGGTACCAGACCCGCACAGATACAAATTGTGCCAATACAGCCTTTTCGCTCTACGGGATCAAGAAGAATAATTTTAAATTTATGAATACTTGCAGCAAGGGAACATACATTAACTCGTTCTTTACCTACGGTGGCGCCGATACATTGGCACGGGCGCTGAACCTGGATATCAATACCAACGATAACAACCGATACAGTACCGTGGACGATGATACCTACGGAACCAGTAATTCCGATTGTGTTGCCCTTGAAAATGATGGACGCCGTTCCCTTCTTTTGCAAGATGATCAAGACGAAAAAGATGGCGCGTCCATCCGAAACTTTGAACGAATGATGATGAGGATGCGGGCACTATCCGATAGTCAAGACAATGAAGACAATGACGATGCCTGGGACAACGAGGATCAGGTAGACACGTCCAGTGTAGTCAGTACTACCATGGGTTGTGCTGCGTCCGCCACCTCAAAGTACAACAAGTTCGTTCTAGCGGGATTCGATGACGACTATTGCCAAGGGTCGCACTACGTAGAGGCGGTTTCATCGCTTGATTCCTACAACAAGGCCCTCACAAGAGTCAATTGTCACAGAATTTGGAATTTGGGTTCCGACAATCGAAACCAAGGCAGCAGCAGCAGCAGCAGCAACAGCAATAACAACAATGGACGGCGACATCTTAACGACAATAACAACAACAACAACAACAACAACAACAACAATAACAATCAGTACACAAGAACCTATAACAGTGTAGCGGAACAGATTCTCTACCATTCTTGGGCGTGCGACTTGAGTTTGTATCCTCACCAGTGTCCCGACCCATACGGCCTCAAGCGAAAATACTTTAATGTGATGAAGGCCGCCGCGAACGGACAGCCCGTTTCTATTGCCGTCATGAATGCCAAATTGCGCTTGCCCGTCAAGATATTGACGGTTCTCTTCTTTTTAGGTGGAATATACTTGTGCGGCTTTTCCTACTTGCTGCGAAACAAGTCCTACATTGAGAATCACGGAGGAGGTGCTCGTGGATTATGGGCCACTGTGCAGCGAGATTTGTTTGCCGCGCACGTCATGGTCCAATCCAAAATACAGCAGGCCCGTGAACGGCACATGTCACGTCACCAGTCCTCCAGCGAAAGCAGGTCCAGACGATCCAAAAAGGACCGCGGACTCTGGGCTGCGCTCTTTGGAAGGAACAAAAAGAAAAAGAAGAAAAAGAGACGCAAATCTAGTAGGAGCGATCAACGCGATCGTCATTTGCACCGCACGCCTTCGGGACGCTCGCAGAGAGAAGAAGTTGCAGATGAAGACGAACAGTCGCTGTACGAAGAAATGACGGATGATCCCTCCCACAAAATTGTCCGCTCCGCTCGAAACGCACCATCCGCCAATCATGCTTCAACGCGTACCTCCAGAGTTGCGGAAGCTGCTTTTGCAGCGGCAGCTCAGTATGATTTGGAACAACAACAAGGTGCAAATCATAAAGCGACCAACAGCAGTCGTCGTCATCATCATCATCCTGCCATTTTACCGAGCAGCAGTAGCAACAACAATTTGGACGGGAGTCAGCGATCTCATCGATCTGCATCTCGCAGTCGTTCGCGTCGTGATCACGATCGTGCAAACGGCACATCGAGATCACGATCGCGATCAAACCGGGGGCGTTCACCGCAAGGCAGATCACCTGAACGGCGTGAAATAGTATAGTGCTCACATCATGATCTGTGGTACGCTCTACAGCACAACATGCACCACTTGTTGTGTGACCCTTCTGAAAAAGATTGAGTAGACTACTGTCAGCACAAGAATAGAAACGAACACCCGTACCGTTTGTCTTAAGTTGCTCTATATGTATTTTTTAACATCGTATTAGAAAACTCGTTTGGGTGCTACATGTACTTAGTACCTCTGACCTCTGATACCTGGTTGTTTCTCTAGTATCCCGGGCAAGGACTAGGGCAACGCCTCCTTCCATTACCAAAGAGACACTAGCTAGTAGAATCAGGTTGTACGGCGTCTTCCATTAACGACAAAGATAATCCTATACATTCGATGTGAAGCTAAGCACACGGTGCCATCAGAGTAGTGAGCATGTTAGTCGCTTGTAGAAGGGAACAGTTCAGAGATGATTCAAGCAGGAACTGGCAGGCATCCGCTGAAAGGCAATGTTGACTGCCATGTTGAGACATGAACCGAAGCATTTGCTCAAGTGTTTTCTTGAGGGGACTGGCCGAGTCCCGAGGTAATCTAATTTCCAGGGCAATGGCAAGTCGATTGTTCTGAGCAGCAATGCAAATAAATCGAAGAGCGTCCAAGATATTATATTCCTTTTTTCGCGTTTGCCGTTCCTGCTGGAGCGATGCCTGCGCCATCTGTATGACGGTTTCATAAAGTGAATTCGCCTTGCAAAAAATGGATTGAGCTTGGACTCGGTCTCGCGGAGATCTTGAACAGCTAGCTCGGCGCCCCAGCTGATGACAAGCCAGGGACATATTGAGCATGCTTACCGCCGCGTAACAGGCGAGGACGTGTTCCTGCTGCTGGCATTCCTGAGATATATGACGAAAGGTCATGGCGTGATCGTAGAGGTAATATTTTTGGCTGGAAGAGTTTCCAAGAAACGGTACATTGGAAGTCGCGCAGAGATTCTCCAGCTGAATGCTGTGCGAGCCCGAGCTGTCCAGAGGAGGTGCAACACAGATACCCGTGCTGCCAGAGCGGAGATAAATATTGACGAGAGCTAAACCCTTTTTAAGGGACTGAATGGCTTCTTGTGGTTTTCCAACCATCATCAGAGAAACGCCTTGATTGTTCAAGAAGAGGGCATCGCTGACGGAGCTGAGAGGAGATAAAGATGTGTCTTGTTGCTGTTGTTGTTGTTGTTGTTGTTGTTGTTGCTGTTGCTGCTGCTGCTGCTGCTGCTGCTGCTGCTGATGATGAAAGCGAGGGCAATGATGATACGCTGTGGAGGTCATTGTGCTATTGTCGATCCTTTTTGGTAAGGCGTCTTCGAAGGTACCGAATGATGTGAACGTTTTTATGAGCAGAAACAAATCAAATACCAGGTAAATAATAAAGAATAGCCTGAGGTGTTGCAACTACCAGTACCATACCTGGTACGGTACTTCAGGTGTTCGCACTTGTATAATAATTTTTGTTTAACGGTACCACGGTACCCTGCTACCAGTACTCTAGTAGGTACCAGGTACACAACTTTTCGCTCGAAAACGCTTTCAGTTGAAAAGAACATTCTTATTGGTTGTTGGAATTAAATGGTTAATCACAAAATATTGCTCTTGAACAAGAGTTCAACTAGTAGAATGACTACTGAGAATTTAATCAACATTCTCCACCACCATTGTTGACATTCGCATCCTATATTCTTCACATTATTACTATACGTACCATGTACAGTACCTAATGCCACTAATGATGCTTCCTGTGAAAGAAGGATATTAAAACTGGGACTTAGGTGCTTCTCCAATTTATGTAAACGTCAGCCAGTACCTGGGAATCGTTTCTACATCTTCCTTTACCGCCTGGTACTACTAGGTAGTAATGGTAGTACCTGGTAGATCGGTTGGTATGGCCGTACGTTATCAAGGTAAGAATCTATACTAGTACTACTGTATTATTTCTACTGTACATGCAGTATTCGTAGTACCTGGTACCAGGTACCTGGTAGTACGTTAATCGGCGATGAACAAAAAAGTCTTGATGGTCAAAACAATTGTTCATCAGCAGGTTTTGGGTCATCGCGAGACATCCAATTATTCCAGTCTACTACCAGGTACTGTACCTGGTACCAGAACTTACCACCAGTAGAAGCTACTCGCTCGAGTGCCGGTAGTACCTACTAGTCTGAAACCTAGTAGTAATATTTCTTATTAATATTTATTATTAAGGGGCAGCGGGAAAGCTACAAGCTACCAGGTACGAGTACAACCAATACTACCAGGTACTGCTCTAGTAGTAATACTACCGTAGTAGGAACCTGTCCGTTTGTTTCGAGGCAAATTATTGAAGTACCTGGTACCACTATGGTACCGGTAGAGCGATAGATACTACTAGTAGAGTTGGTAGCTAGTACTGGTATGGCCGAACCTCCGGCATCATTAATAGCCTCTTCCTCAGCGTGCCAAGTCCAAAACGAAAAAAATGACAACTGCTCGTAGTTGTTGGCGAAAGTACCTAAACCACTGGTTATGGGTCCTATGAATCCTACGTTTCAAGGCACTACTAGTAGTATCTAGTAGGACTGATATCAAGTAGTGATATCAGAGTCCTCTCACTTTAACAGTATTATCTAATAATAAATACAG
>Ga0210025_1005411_pt1 | contig 10370 bp, 9 predicted proteins | sample CryGeyme20150102_FD_183989 | JGI IMG/M metagenome (GOLD analysis project Ga0210025, IMG submission 183989) | Groundwater microbial communities from Crystal Geyser aquifers in Utah, USA - Crystal Geyser metaG 2015-0102 (SPAdes) (version 2) | ecosystem: Environmental > Aquatic > Deep subsurface >...
CTACAACAATGTACACAGGTTCAATAACCATACCCCGTAGGGTTTGTGTTTGGGTAATTTACACAGGGAATCGGGATTTACCCAGATGGTCATTCTCTGATGTGCTGTAGCCTACTACTACTAGTAGTCTACTAGCTAGACTACTACTAGTAGTAGTAAATACGAGTACGTACGGTAGCAGACAAGAAGGCACCCGGAAAAAAATTGACAATAAAGCTTTTTTGCCGCACACATGTCACCGTTTTTAAAGCGCATGGCGACAATGTCTTTTCGAAGGAGACGCTCACACAACAATATATCATCATCACAAGAAGCAACGATGAATGGACTTCAGTATTGTGTTTTATATAATATATGGACTATATAGGTTGCCAAAGTAAAGAATGGACAAGTTGTTGATATCCGTGCGTTAAAAGAAGCGACCAAACGCTTCTTCTAGCTGACAGTAAAACAGCAACATCATTCTCGTCTTCAAAAAATTCCTTCCGATATACGTTCCTTCCTTAACAATCTTGTGCAATTCTAAATTTTGATCTTGAGAACAAGTGAATATAGTAGTAAATTCCAGGACTGTCAGGCGGCTTTTTACTTGCTGTCGATCCATTCGACCCTCATTTAACGACTTGAGGATAATCCTCAGGTCGAATAGAGTAATGAACCGAGTTTTCTTGGTTACGACAGAATGCAGATAACAGCACTTCTGTTTCTGGATCAAACTCAACCTCCAAAACGAAACAATTATCCTGTCCGTTCTTTTCCATCTTGTAGGCAATTTTTAATGTTCCTCGTTCACGGTCAAGTTTCAAATCATTTTGAATGTCCGTCAAATACAAGACTCTGTTGCGTTTGACATGCGACTTTACCAAGTCTGTTATGTCCACTTCACTTTTTTCATTGGTCGTCTCGTTGTCATTGGCGTCAACTACTATTACGTCCGCTTTCAAGATTTGTAACGTCGGAGGAAAGTTTAGCGAAATTAGGAAACATACCAAAGCCGGGGTCAAGTCAATATAATCTAACATGATCAAGTTCCAAGGTTCTTCCGCGTGGTCGCGAAAGTACAGGTCCAACACTTCGCTCTTATAGAGTGCAGTGGCAAAGCTGACGGGACGGAGACTGTTACCACCCAACAATAACTTGACAACGTCAAGCACTCCTCCTACACCAGGTGTCAGGATGATTTGATTGGTGAGCATTTTGTTTTGTTGAGTTCCATACTTTCGAACCTCTTCCAAGTTCCATTCCTGTAGCTGATTCAGGTCTCGGGTATTGTGCCAATGACTTCGTTGCCATCGGTGTGAGTTGACAAATCCAAAATCATCTAAAATGGTTTCCTCCAAGTAAATTTTATCGTTGACTTCAAATTTGTACATTCTTGGATGAACCATTACACACATATTCTTCTTTTGTCCTGTGACCACTTGGGCTAGCGTCCATTTGTTCATGAGGTTTTGATAACCCAATTTGCCATTGTAAATGGATTCTCCAAAGGTAGCAGTGAGTAATTCCAAGGTATGCAATTTTTGTTCGTCCGTATATAGACGTCCGTATTCGGCCACGACTTCTACAAAAATGAATTCTTGCGGATGCTGTTCCATAAAGGATTTGATTTCTTCCAACACAGTTTCCAGTTTGGTACATTGAAGACATCCGTGAAAGATGTAAACATCCGAAGCGTTCTCTTGACCAGCTCCTGCAACTCGCAAATCCAAAAATCGGGCTCCTAGCAGCAATTGCTCGTAAATGGAAACATTTTGCGTACGGCCAGAAGCAGAGAAAGGAGTTGTGGCCTGTAGCGAGTAACTACCAGAATCATGAGACGCTGGAATGACCAAATCTCGTAGCTTAAGCTGAGGTTGACATTCGATTAACTGCGCCATCCAGGTGTTGGTCAACGATTTACAAGGGAATTCTATCTGAGGAACATCTGGAATGCAGCAACTGAGCTGAAAACAATTGATTGCAAGAGAACTGCAGAGGCAGTCCAAATCACGATACACTTTTTTGCGAGTAGCCCGACTGCTGAGCATTGTAAATTGTCGTCGTCGTCGTCGAGAATGCTTCAAGGCTGTGCTGGTGGCCAAGTTGAAGGCTATTGGTTGGATGCTGCCTGGTGCAGAAGCAGGATATTCCTGGATGTAAAAAAGGACTGATAATGCGTATGTGAATGGGCTTCTACTTTTTTAGAGAAAAACAATAAGAAATGTTTGGCTTCCGGATCTTTGCGAGAAATCGCCGTTTCATTTTATCTCGCTGACTTGTGCTGGCACAATACGGTAGCTAGACTACTGTACTACTGATGAAGGTCGAGCGAATCCAGCCAGTGCGAGTAGGACGACCATTATCTACTCATGATTTGAAAACTTCTTTTTCCTCCTCCTGTAACCTGTAGTGTAAAAATGAATCTAAATTTAAATAATTATTCTAAAATTATACGAAAAGTCAATGGAAGCTCAGCTGAACTTTATCTGGTGGTTTTCCAACGCAATCTGCCGAAATCGCTTCATCTGAGCCTCTCTGTTTATGCTAGAATCGCCACTCAAAGCGCTAGCGGTTGGCTGGTGTCTTGGAATCTCTTGGTTCCTGTAAAGTTCGCTGGCAGTCGCTGGCGCAGGATCCCGTACAAAGCCACCACCAACCACCATATTCTCACCGGTTGCACCCATAACACTGGCCATTGCACTGCTGTTATTCAAAAAGCGCAAATCAACAGGGAGTGGAGGAGCTCGATAATGCATATTCAGTTGTTTGGCTACCTCGTTGCAGTAGCTACTGAGGTTGGCTTTGGAGTCTAAAATCTGGCCAATGTTTTGCCAGGACTCACGATGTCTATAGTACGGTATAAATAGAGAAAAGGTTTAGATTGAACAACAAAAGGAGAAAGCATACAAACCAATGCATATTGTGACATACTGAATGACAATCGCGTATTCCACATATCCTTGGTCGGCAACAACACGAAAAGCACGAAACCCATTCAACGCCAACCATTCACGGGGCCTAGCTCGCATATACTCTTCAACAGCGGCCTTGAAGACCAGTACCTTATCGTAAGGCGCGTCGATAGGGAACTTGAGAAAGAGATGGAACTGTGCCTGTGGCGATCGTGCTGCATTGATTATTCTTGAGTTGGCCAACGATCCATTGCTCAAACTGCATCGTTCCCTGGTCGGTGTCCATGTTGCAATTGTTTCAAACAGTGTCACGTTTTCAACAACCCATCCTGCAGACCCTTCAATGGATGTATCTTTTTCCACGTCACTGATATGGATACGATCGCCTATACCGTAAGGCCTCCTGACCAATATGAAGAGTACACCCTCAAAGTATTTGCTACTTGCACTGCCAACCATAAATGCAAAGCCGAGCAGAATACTGGATAGCGAAAGAAAGAGGGCCAGAGGACTGAAGCCCAATATCGATAATACGATGGTAATGACTGCAGCGTAGAACACAAAGTTGAACATGTTCTCGAAGGCCTGGATAATTGATTCGAAATATGACAAAGATGAGAGAGGGAGCTGTCAATGCATGTAGCAGCAGCGCATGTATCATTTACCTTATCGATTTGACTGCTGTTCGCGATACTAGCTGACAGCATGCGAAACTCTTTGTAGACTCCGTCGACACTTTTCACAAAGTCAAGCAATGTGAGATTTCCTTCACGGTCCGGCCGAAAGAGCCTGATCAAGGCTTTTGCTATGTCTTGGTCAAGCGACTCATCATCATCCGTGAGAGCCAATAAAGCAAGTGTCTCGAACTGCAAAATAGGCTCGTCAGAATCATCACGGAGAAGCAGCTTTTCATAGACTTGCTGAGCTGATTCGATACAACTTTCTCGCGTGTTTGCCTGCCCAAATGCAAAACCAAACGGATACTTTCTGTGAATAAAGGTAAGTGCCTTTCGAAACCGTAGAACTGCGGATATAGATGCAATCTCAATCTTTGTCAGGTTTCAGAGTTCGAGGCGGAGGACAATTAGAAAACAATACACGCAATTTTGCATTAAACAAACAATTGAACAGGAAGCGTACCTGCCGAGGGTCCGATGCTCGTTTAGGCTCTTCCCACTGGCCAAGAAGTTGCATGACTTTTGCTTTTTCATGAAGCGGAAGGCTGCCTGTCACTTGATCACGGGAGGAACTTTCGATAATTTTACTTCGTGACTCGTCTACACTATTGGCAGGTGTAGTAATGGTGCCATCATCCGCAAAGACCATGCTTCGGAGCTCGCCATTCCACCCAAAAGCCCTAGTAACGGAAGAAAAGTCATCATGTGAGCATGCATTTCGAACAAAACTTCTTCGGTAGCACTGCAGAACTCTACGTATCATTTTTGCACATACTCTGAGGTAAGTCGAATGATCTTGTCGTCGTTGCTCCGTGATCGCTCTATATCTCTAGCCAATTCTGCCACCTGGGATACAAGTAGCATATCATTCATGACATTGGCCAGATTTTCGCCGTAGCGAGCTGGCAACGAATCCAACAAAATTAAAGAAATAGTTAGGACAACAGAGACAATAGATTGACATTGCAGATATGTTGTCGACTTACTGAAGGTTTGCCTGCCAAGATACAAACCAATTACAAATCTCTTGACCGCAACAAGGGCGCTAACAGTTACACCGATGATCATTACGGTCGTGTGCAATTCACCGCTTGCAAAGTTTCCGTTTGGATTCTCTTCATTGAAGAGTCCAATCAGGTTTTGAAAGTATAACCAGTGGCTGGCAAATCTGGATGCATTTGCAAGGAATCCAAAATTCAGCAAAGACCACCAAAAGATGATAAACGGCCAGCCCTTGGCTTGAACGATTAATAGGGTTACAATAGGCCCAACCAAACGCAGCATCGTTTTAGTTCTCAGTGCCAGAAAATCAACGAACACGCCTTGCAGAGCAAGAGCCATTGAAAATGTTGTTACTTGTCTCACAGCATATAAGAGCCACCACGACGAAGATGGTTTGCCGGCTGGGCCAGGATTTCCGGCAAAGTAAAACAAAATGGCAGCACTTCCTGTCAGCGGCACTACAATGTAGAGTAGTATGGTCTTGACATAAGTCTTCATGCGATCCCGTCGTGGTCGAAAAAACTGCCCAAAGGCTTCCCACTCCGATTTCAGTTTGTCGGTGGCATCTCCAAACAGCGTATGTTTTCGACTGTTTTTGCGAGTGCTCTGTGTGGCATTATGAGATCCACCCACGCCGTCGTCGGTGCCGTCGTCATGACTCTCCTCCTTCACGTTCTCCAAAGGCACCGAGTTACCCTGTTCTACATCAGAGTCCACATTCTTCATTCTCTCGCTGCTGCCAACGTCGGCGTTATTGTCGTCTGTCGTTGCATGCGAAACATTGCCTTCTTGATCAAGATTTTCGTCTACGATTGGAAGGTTCTCAATTCTCCAAAACCGATGATTGCGAGCATGAGCGGAGGCACCTCCTCCTGTATCGTGCGGCTGATTTTCGGCCAGCCGAGTAGCATTTTCAGCAAATCTGTCGGCTGAAGAAAATCGTTCGTCTGGTGCTCGAGTCTTTGCGCTTCCAGTTGTTCCGTGAAGTTCTGACATAGCCTCGGTAAGCCCAACAAGAGTCATTTCCACACTCTGTTGACGATTGTGCTGTGCCTGCCTTTTTCTTTTGGGAGCTAGCAGCTTCTGCCGTTCACTATCCTTATCGTTATGATCTTTGCTGTTGCTGTTCCTCTCGGGGGACGTCATCAGATGCCTCTTGGATGAAGATGCCGAAGGTCCTAGATTTCTCATGGACTGAGACGAAGCCAGTGTATCTTGGGAATGTAATTCTGCCTCGTCTATTGTAAAATCATGACAGGTAGATTCTGGGACCTGACCCAAGAGAGAGGAGGATGTGTCTGTATTTGATCTCGCCCGTAGCTTATTTCCTCGAATAGCCTGCTGGGCTTCCAAGGCCACAATAATGTTCGACTCAGCCTCGGCTTCGTAAGGACCATCTCCCAGAAGATCTTCCAAAGTCAAGAGCGTGCGTGTATTCTCTCGTTTATGACCAGTGCGAGCGTTGCCACTCCCATTACCCCCGCCTTCACCACCTAAACTGGAAACAGATTCAAATGAATGCTCACGCCGATGAACTTTTCCTTGGCGATGGCTTGGATCACCAGCACCGCCGCCGCCGCCGCTACCACCATCTCCTCCTCGCGAGCCTAAAGACGATTCGTTCCCTTGAATGACGTTGTTTCCCCATGATACGGATCGATTATGAGATTTCACGGGCTGTAAGCCTCCAGCTGTCGACGTTTCTCTGCCAAATAGCATATCATTATTTCCTCCCGAGCTTCTGGACCCGTATGATGATGGATGCTTCAATGCCGGTTTAGGAGATACAGTCTGTGGCGTGGATATTGAAGATGTATACTTTGGTGGCATTGGAGATGTTACATCGTTGTTGAAGGCTGACTGAACACCTGGAGCAGCTGGATCTACTGATGGTGGTGGTGGAGGCGGCTGTGGTTGTTGCGGCTCTACTGATGATGGTGGTGGTGGCGATGGCGCGGATACCAAGGGTGGAATTGGAGCATATTTGGACGTAGGTCCTTCAAAAAGGTCCGCCAATGAAGAAAATCTCGGCTGTGAATTCTTGTTGTTCTGTGAAGCAGCAGCGGTTGTATTGCTCCGGCCGATGGTATCCTCGTTGCTCATGCGCTCAATTTTATTTAACAGGCTGCTCCTATCCAAACCAGTGGAGGAGGTCTCAAATAGTTTGGACAAGGTGCTTAAATTTTGTCGCTCATTTCGCTTATTGCTGGATCCAAAGGTATCTTGATTTCGAATGGCAGGTTCAAAGGCCCCGGCTTCTCGTAAATGCTTCAGGAAATCTGTTCCATCCACACCTTTTCCATTCACCTGCTGTTGCTTTTGCTGCTGCTGTTGCTGCTGCAATCTTTGTTGTTGTTGCTGCTGGGCTAGAGATAAAGAATCACTTACGGTAGAAATGGAGCTTTCTACGCTGGATACTTCTACCTTGGAGTCGTCATCCTTGTGAAATGTATCATCATCGCCTTTGTGTAGAGATGAGGCTGCTGCTGCTGCTGCTGCTGCCAGTCCATCATTCATCTTGCCCAGCGGTGTGTCACTACTCATGACGTTGGAGATCTTTTCCTCAAACAACCACCACCAATCACTTACACAATCAGATCACTACCAGGGGTATCCGCTACGGTCTACAGTACACGTTAATACATAAAAACAAACGAGAATTGAATTCTTTTCATTCGCAGAAACAAGAATCTTGCGCGGGCGCTTGCAAATACAGCACTATATAAAATTATGTTGGATTTCCTGTTTGCAATGTCTGTTTTCCGTGTTGGTTGTGACCGGTGCTCTCTTGCTTTTCGTGATCTTCTGATGAGTTATTACTCAGTATTATTTATTTCTATTCTCCTTACTCCAGTTTTTTAGAAGAGACAAAAAATAATAATGAATTTGCGATTCGACACGTTTTTTTGGCTACTATGCTACCAGGTAATCCTAGTAGTTTCAATGCAACCCTAACCTTTGTGTGAATCAGGGGGAACGACGAGGATGCTCGGCCTCTCTGCTAATACTAGCTAGCTACTCCTACTGTACAGTAGCTTCTATTACTAGTAGCGTTTGTAAGAAAAGTTGCGAGAAGGTAGATAAGAGTAGGTATTAGCAGTTAGGTAGACAGAAAGACGTACAGAAGCAGGAAAGGAAGACTTGCGTTCCAGTTGATTGTGCTTCAGCGCTTCCTTTGTTGACTTGTCACGCCTAACGCATGATATAATCAAGTTGTTCTGAGGCTGAAAAAGTTTTTTGCAACTGCCACGACCTCTATTCAGGGTCGACACAAATACAGAAGAATCAGCAATACACTCTATCTCAGCCTTTTACTATCCCGACACAAACAAGGGAGCGCACAAAAATGCCCAAGCTCGGAGGGTTCAAGCCATTGCTGCGGGCTCGCCCGGTCCTTCTATTTTTCTACCCACCAAGTGCAGTTTTGTTGGAGCGACGGGCATTTTGGGCCAACTCTTCTAAGCAAGGCAACACATACTAGAGTGTGGCGCGGTTGTGAAAGTAGAAGTGCGCTGATGCATAGATTTGAAAATGCATTCTGCTAGCTGTTTAAAAGAAAGCGTGAACTTTCTCCTGTCAGCCTGCAGTCAAGGATCGTCCAGGCTGCGCCAGGCGTGTTCTATTTAGATTTTGTGAAAAAAGTGGATTCGTTTTGGCCAACCACCAATGTCCATGCGTTGTAGTTTTCCGTCTACTCGCACAACAAACATTGCTTTCCGACGTTCAGAGACGAGATGTATCATCGATCAGATGCGATGATTCCTAATGATCGTCATGATTACATTGAATGACTTGCTAAATTGCTGGAGGCGAGTAAACATGCATGTCATAGAAGTACGGAGTTGGGATCCACTGCAAAGAAGGAGAGATAAGAGAAAGAGATAAGACAATGAAAAGTCGATGCTAACGATCAGAAAAATCCACACAGTACCATCCATATACGGATATAGAAATAAATATTTTACCACATCCATGAGAACGTGCAAGCGCGTAGACTCACTAAGTCGCTGGTCGCGAAAAAACCAAAATCGAAGGCTCGGGGACGAAAGACGTCGGCCTTCACCATTGTTTTCACCAGTATGAGCGTGGGGCTGACCACCAATCCACACCGATTTGCGAGTTGCTCCAACATGACCAGACGGAGTCCTGCATCGAATCCAATCCAATGACTTATCGTGAATGACTTTTGCGGGTACAAACTCATGCGACTTTACAAAAGTCTCGGCAAAATTAGGTGAAACAATACTCACACTGAAACTCCAAGTGCTTATATCGTTCGAGTCCGTAGAGAGCAAGTATCGACGGGGACGACGGTCGTAATTCCATCCCCAGCATACGGCACCCTGCATGCTATCTCCAAGGGTACGCGTGGAATACGGATAAAAAACTCCGTAGTTTTCACTGTCTTCGACTCCAACCAAAGTTCGGATATCATCGTTGCACAAGGGATGGACGGCACCCCACTTCCACTCATTGTTGCAGTAAATATCAAAAAGAACAACTGGTTTCGTAGGACAATGAACCTAGTTTCCATCTCCGGCTCGCAAGTACGGAACGATACTCGAAGACGAGCCCGTAAGAGGATGAGACACATTTGGACGTTTGGCGCCATTCTGGCGAGTCTCCAAAAAGGTTTTCCATCCTCCGCACCAACGGGCAATGTTCTCGAGCATGTCGTTTTCCGTTTGAGCTACAAACTTGACGAAATCGACTTCGAGGCCACCACGGCGGAGTTTCTTGAAGGGATGGCCGTCCGCGTATTCCTGCTCTTCGAGGCGGTCAAACCATGACCACCGCGATCGCGAAACAGTACGACGCCAATGCAAGCGAAAGTCATCTTTCACCATGGCGTACAGTTTGGAATTTGTCATGCCCATGTTCAAGAGGGAATCAAAAGGAAGAAAGCTAATAATATCGACGATGGAACCACTGTCCAGCAGCATTTGAAAGAACGACGGCATTTGGGCGTAACCTTTCGCCGTTATGCTTCTTGTCGCAACCATGGCTCCTTACGTTTTGTTTGTGTTTGTCGTGAAGATTGCGATAGTTTTATTGTTGTTGATAAGTGATCATGGGTAACGACAAATAGTTTCTGTAGACGCACAATAGCTAGCTAGCTTGAACTCAATTCAATTCACAATCAGATTGGTTGAGGTACATTACGCCAGAATAGCTAATCCTAGCCCAGCCTAGCCCAGCCAACAAACTACTACTTGATCAGACCAGCCTCCTGCAGGTTTACAATCGGAAACGGTCGTCTTATCCATGCGAGCGCCTCGCGCAAAGAGGGTGGCGGGAGTATAGCTACAAGTAAGGCATCAGAATCATGCTGTTCACTTAACAATCTCTGCAGAACCCTTGGAGAAAATTTTACAACTAGCAGGGCTCTGGCAATTTCCATGCCAGAACTTGAGTCAGATATACTTCGAGGAAACATTTCATTTTTGACAAAAAGAATGACGACGGTCGGCCCTGCCAAGCCAGAATCAAAATGATCGCAACAAAAGCTATCCTGGTTGGTCTTTCTTTCGTACTATTCTAGATTATAACTAGTTGTTGTTTGCAGGGCTGGACCACTCACTTGAAAAAGGACAAAAATGTATTGTAGTATTGTGCGTCCAAACTTTCGACTCTTCCCCAATGAGGCCTGAATCTGATCATTCTTTTCTTCGACGGCGCCCGGAAAACATCTGTTATCACCAAACGAGGGATATGGCGACCCCGGGATTTGGAAAACCATCCCGGGATATGGAAAAAAAATATCCCGGGGTAGTTTTGGCCAAAAGAACTTTTTGGG
>Ga0210025_1005412_pt1 | contig 10362 bp, 6 predicted proteins | sample CryGeyme20150102_FD_183989 | JGI IMG/M metagenome (GOLD analysis project Ga0210025, IMG submission 183989) | Groundwater microbial communities from Crystal Geyser aquifers in Utah, USA - Crystal Geyser metaG 2015-0102 (SPAdes) (version 2) | ecosystem: Environmental > Aquatic > Deep subsurface >...
GGGGGGGGGGGGTTTCCTTTTGAATACGTAAATTAATATATTAGAAAGATTTGTCACATTTCCTTTCTTTCACGTTACAATGTATACACGCATCCAAAGCCATTATTGATGTCGAAGTGACCATCCGACGAAGCAGTCACATTATTCAAAGTAGTTGTACAAAAGGAACCTTGATCTGCAGGGACGGAACAGCCCATGCCAAACTCACAGTATCGATTTCCGTTATTGTCCTCGCGCAGTGTTTCAGAGCAGTAATCTTCCATAGCATACAGTCCGTCATAATGACAGTTGGTGAAGATGAACAACCGTTGCACGGCATCTCCTCCATACGAATCACATCGATCGATACATCCATTGCAGCTTAAATCGGCTCCTGACAAAGTGGCATTCAAAATCAAAGCCGACTCGTCAAATGCATCCGTATCACACCGAAGTGGAATGTGTCCAATTTCCTGTGGTTCGCAAACGACAGTACGAGAGTCCGTCTTTTTGCAATTGTGGTTGCTTGGGAAATCCAGAATCTCAATATTGGCCCCCTCTCCGCAAGACGCGGTCAAGATAGGCGCTGGATCCTCGCATCCATAATTAGCTGGTTGCCACTGGGGCCAAACCGTCATACCACGTCCTCGAGAATGCCAGGCCACCATGTATCCCGTTGCGTGAATGACAGGAGGAGTACAACTGGGCATTGAGCTTGGCTGATTACTGGGCTGATTACTGGGCTGATTACTGGGCTGGTGACTGGGACTGACACTGGGAAGGCGAGAAGGAGACTTGCTGGGACTTGAACTTGGCTGTATCTCCATGGAAGGTGCCGCACTGACGGAGGGCGCTGCGCTGATGGAAGGCTGCGAACTAGGCATGATGCTGAGACTTGGTTCAGCACTTGGCAAACCCGTCGGATCATTCGATGGGACGAAACTAGGTGCCATGGAAGGCACCAAACTTGGCTTTTCGCTGGCACTGGGAACCATGGAAGGTCGCTCGCTACATTCTCGGGGAGACCAAGTCGGACGAAATGACGGAGCAGCGGAGGGAAGATGGGTCGGACTGAGGGATGGATTGGAAGAAGGCATGCTGGATAAGGAGGGCATACTCGAAACCGATGGAGCAAAAGATGGTAAGGTAGCATTTGTGGCGTTGTTTTGAAGGTGTCGGACCCCGAACCCTTGAGAAAATGCTTTTAAATGCTCTTCCGGTACGATATCATGAATAGAGGTAACAGGCGTACTCTTGATCATGGTGGCATCTTCAAGGTGGTACTTGGGGTGTTTGTTTTCACTCGTTTCGTTTTCGGTGATTTCAGTTAACCTTCTGTGCGTGCTGATTGTGTCATGCTGCATATCATTCTGCAAAGGCGGAGCAACAGCAGAAGAAGGAATAGCAGCAGTACTGGAATGGAAGTACAAGGAGCCAGAGTTCACCACACTGCCAATAGCTGCCAATATAAACAACAATACAGCTGGTGTCTTCACTCTTCTGGCCCACCAATACATGTTGGAGTTCGCACAGCTTTCCTGCTCCATTTTTTCATTCCCTAAATCGAGAAAGGAGGAGTATTCCCTGTCAATTAAGTCCTCTCCATCGAGCTTGTTCATGTGCTGTTTCATCGTGGTAAGCTAAAAATGCTTATTATAATATTATTGAGGAGGAAGAAGTTAGATTTTTACAATAATTAATTATAAATCTGTCCCGGTGAGAAGTGAGAAACTTGTGATCTCAAAGAAAGCTTGATTGATGCAAGTGGATCAAACAATGGAAGAAGGCAGATTTGAATAAGCCGGAAACGGGATTAGGGATTTTGGACTTTCGTTCATGCTTTGAATAATAGAAATGAAATCTAAATAAGAATCCGTCCTTTTATCACGAGTATCTATGAAAAACTCAATTTTGCTGGAATTTCATAATTCTTTCGATTGAGATAAGATCTGTTGACATGCGCTGCCTGATTACCAATAGTAGGTACTGTACTCCATACTACTCGTAGGTAGGAGGCCTAGTACTAGCTAGTACTACTCTAAAGTAGAGTAGTAGTACTGATAAGTGCTGGTCTGAATTAAAATTGCACAGCTACAAGGTGAACGTGACAGGTATGCAAGCAGGTGATGTTTCCCATTTGTTTTCCTCCTTGCAGCCTCTTCCACCTGCGTCCAGCGTTCAGATATTGCATTCATTACTCTTCTTCAAATACCTTATGATGTAATAATAGAGCACGTTATTTGTTGTGCTGCTTTCATCACGCATCTGCTGCGCGCTCGCTCACTCCTACGTTGGCCGAACTGTCTTGACTTCCTAGATGCTAACTATATACTGCGCAAAATATTGAGCAGTAGTAGTAGCAGTGGCGGCGGTGTTGGTAGTTATTCTCCACTTGCTTTGGCTTTGCTTGCGTTGTCTTCCTGAGCAATTTAACACAAAACTAGTAGACCTGTTTCACGAGTTTTAGCAGTTATTTTTATTCGGATTTCATTTTTTCCCAATGCTCATACGTGACTTACCTGGTACCTGGTACTCTACAAGTGTTTGAAACACGGATACAACCAAATACAGAGTAATACGCAATTTTCTTTCCTGAGACTCCTCCTTGAAAACAACAACTGAACGTGAAGCATATAAGTCCCAAAGGATGCGCGTCGGCCTATTATTTGTAATCACCTGCGTGCTGGGCGGAGTCTTTGTTAAGGCATCGCCTCTTCGGTCCTTACGAAACCAACCTGTCAAAATGGAGCCACAACATCGACATATTATTTCCAACACTACGGCTGGTAGTTCCAACGCACTGCTCCCTGTTTTTGGAAGCCGATCCATGACAAGTCAGAAATCTCGCCGCTTTTTGAATGCAGTTGTCCTCGTGGCAGGAGGAAATTTGGTGTTCAATACGGTTCGATATGACCCTTCCATCAAATGGCAGGTACGGTTTTGTGCTGTTCGTTGTGTGCTGTGTTGAGCTTTTTCGCCTCTCATTAATTTACAACGTTCGTAGTTTCGCTTGCCTCGAATCCTTTGGGAGATTTGCATTATGGTGACAGCTACTATCACGAGTGAATTTTCATCCAAAACACCAACGATGTATCTACTATTGGCGTTTATGCTTGGAACAACTGCCATGGTGGACATTTTCGTTTGGGCGCCTTTGTTTGCTCTATTGGCGGGTGTAGACAACCAAGACTGCACAGGTGGGATCTTTACTGGGCGGCCCTATATATGCAGGAATAACTACACCAAAGAACGTGGACGTCTCCTAGTCACTGTGCAGTCGTTGTTCGGAGGCCTCTTCTACTTATCGTCTGCCATTTTGGCACTGAGTGAGTACACCATTCATCGCGACCGAGTACGTGCCGCTCATCAAGCACAATTTCTCCACCAGTGGAATCACCAGGAAAATCAGGGTAACGCAGCGATGGAGCCCTTCAAAGGAAACAGACGATGATGATCCCTACATTAGTGGGTACAGCGCAACAGGGATATACATTAGCAATTGTGGCGGGCAAACGATAGGTCCAAATTTGTTCCTGATGTCGATCTCTAAGTGGTCATTTCCTCGAGCAATTTCTTTTGCATTGGGATCGAATCCCAAGACACCGAATGAGCGGCAAGCAACCCAGACCCAGCTACTGCGGGTACACCTATTCCTGGAAAACAAGAGTCGCCACACACCAACAATCCATCAAGTGGCGTTTTAGGAAAGGGAAAGGATCCTTGACCTGCTACAATAGCAGGACCGTAGGATCCCTTGTGTCGTCTTAAAAACCGCTCATGCGTCAATGGGGTACCAACCTGAACAACAACAGATCTTTCTCGAATGTCAGGAATAATCTTCTCCAAAACTTGCCAGAGATATTGACTTCGCTCTTCTTTTAAATTTGTGTATTCGTTCGTATTACGTTTCTTGTTGGCCCATCTTGCATAGATTTCAGTAGCCGGAGTGTACGCATGCAAGACTGCATACCCTTCTGGTGCTAGTGAGCTGTCGTGGACAGAAGGAATGGATACAAGCATTGCATTATCTTCTGCCTCGATGCCGCGAGACCAATCATCCACGTACATGTAGTGTGCTTGCAGCGTGTCAAGTTCTTCCCGAGTGGCCTGGAATCCAATATGCAAATGCATAAAGCTCTTACCCACAGGAGTTTTCATGCCGCTGGTGACATAGCTCTGGGGCAGCGCGTTAGTATCCAAAATTCCACTTCCAAGCAAATCCCAAACACTTAAATTTGATACAACAGCTTTCTTTGCTTTCACAAGACGGGCATTCTTTTTCAGGCGCACTCCGGTGGCTCGATTTTGGTTTTTATCCAGCACAATTTGTTCGACATGTGACTTTGTGAAAACATGTCCTCCATATTTGGTAATGCCTCGAACAAGAGCGTCAACAATGGCATTGGCTCCGCCGATTGGGCAATCCATCATTGCATCGTCGTCGTAAAACTCGCCCATCATCATGGCCATCTCAGCTGTGATAGTACCACTAGATGGCAATCCACTCAAGCAAAAGCACAGCAAATCTAGCCAATTTCGTGTGAATTTATCTTTGACGTTGGCTTTGTCCAGAATGTTTGAGAACGGTTGTGTCAATTTCAGATTTTCGAGTGGGTTGAGGGTGGCAAAATTCTTTAAGAAGGGAGCGGCTGTGACAATGGCGCTAAGATCGCCCCGTAAAGCAGCTGTCGGTAGAGCGTCGACGGCCTTGGCTAGAGGCCACATGCTAGTCATAAGACGTTTCCATTCGTCAGTTGCCTGGGATCCTGCAATTTTATGGAGAGCACCATCCTTACTGCCAAAATTGGTTGTATGTAGCAAATCTCCTTCAGGAAATTTCAAACCAAACGTACTGTATTTCGCGCACTTTACTTCTTCTCCAACAGCATCCAGGACGGTGCGCAGCGGATTGGAGGATTTGGCAGGGATTTCAGGGTTGAGACCAGAGAAGAAGCTCGGGCCGGTATCAAAATGGAAATTCCCTTCGTCACGTTTTAGTGTGTAGCCATGGGCCGCTCCTCCGGGGGCATAATGAGATTCCATGACAGCTACGGAATAACCATACTTGGCCAAGATGGCCGCACACGAAAGACCTCCAATACCACTGCCGACCACAATAACATCGTATTCGTCTTGAATTAAATCAGTAGGAGTCGTAGCGGCAGCGACTGCCAACAAGGGTTTCAGTTGGAACGTGAATCGCTGAGATGCAGGCGCCAAAAATGCATTCGCTTTTCCCGAAATCAAAAAAGCGAAAAAGATAAGAGATATTGGCATTGTCATGTTGATTCTGTCGTACATAACATAACTATCTTGAGTTGAATTTTTGCCCTTTGACAGTATTTTTCTTAACAATTCATGAGAGGCTGTCGTCCCAAGTTCCAAGAGTAGTTATGAACAAAAAACAAAAAAGCTGTCCGAATTTGATGATAAACGAAGTTGATGTTTGTGAGTCAGTCGGTGACGCATATTTGCTCTAAACTCGTTTGACATCTGTTTTTTTGTTCATTTATTCGCTACTCATATCTAAATCAAATCTATTTTATTTTGAATACTCATAGCTAAAATAGCAGCTACAATGTAGCTAGATGAACTCTATGCATTCGATTGTACCGTACGTGAATCATATATATATATATACAATACCAGTAGTAGGCCATCTCATCAGATAGTATGGATGGCTTCCATAAACCATTCGTGTGCTTCGGGGTTTGCTCTCACATACTTTGACTCTGCGGGAGGAACACACTCGGGAACTCCATCGGTGAACCATTCGCACGACGCCATGCACTTAGGCTTGGTTTCAACGACAGAAGTCATAGCATCTGTAAACCATTCGACAGGGCCAGATGGCACGGCATAGCCCACAGTCGTAGAGGTTGTGGGTGGTTGGCTGGCAAGAGCCTGACTGAACCACTCGATGTGACCAGCAGCTAGCTTGCTGGCAACCTTGGGTGGTGGAACGACATCCATTTCCAACGCTTGAGAAAACCAATCTTCAGAACCTTGCACAGGAAGACCCGTGAGGACCTCAGAGCCTTTCGATGGCTTGGTCATGGATTGTAAGGCTTGGGAGAACCACCCACCAGGTCCTGTCTTGAGAGACAGTATTGCTGCTGGTGTCTCCGGATGATTTAGAGAATTTTCAGACTGGATGGCTTGCGAAAACCAATCAGCTGTGTCTGATCGACGCGGTGCTGGTGAACCGACTTTTACTTCAAGCGCTTGCGAAAACCATTCATTCTTCGATGCCTTGTTGAAAGGCCGTGCTACTTCAGGAAGTTTCTGTGGTGCTGAAGTCTCGGAAAACCAATCGCAGTCTCCTGTACGCGACAAAGGCAAGTGATCTGGTCCTCTTCGTGCCACACGTGAGTCAGTGGGCTTGGCCATTTCCAGAGATGTGCCAAACCAATCATATTCTTTTGGTTGTTCGTTCTGATCGTCTTCAATCCACTTGGGAGGACCACGATTGATTTCTTCGGCGATCCACTGACTTTCCGCGTCTACAAACTCTTTCGGAGCTGTTGGAGGTGTTTGGATGTTTCGATCCATCGTCTGAGATGCATAGACCGTTTTTTCAGGTGTAAATCCTGCAACATGCGTGGTCAAGATGGCAAGGAGTGATAGTTTGGTTAGAGTCTTCATTTTAGATGTATGCTGAGGAAGAGGCACTGTTGGTTCGGGAGATTCGTCGCTGTTTGATGGTTTCGCTGATGGTTCGATTAATGTTTGATTTCTATTATAAGCAACTACTAGAGTACTGAATTTGAGTTTTGTGGCATCTAATTCGTTGTTGTCGTGAATTCATTTGATTCTATGATTCCTTGATGTCAAGCTTTTACTGTACGTACCTAGTAGTAGTACCTGGTAATAGACTAGTGCGAAGTGCGAACATACGCACCCAAACTAGTAGTACTCTAGTCTAGTACTAGCTAGCTAGAGTACCGTAGCATCACTTCCAGGTACCGGTACACAGTACTTTTTGCACAGTACTTTTTGCATTTGCATGCATGATGCGAGCATGATGACAATCAGCCAGATTACTACTAGCTAGTAGTAGTTGTACAGTAGTACTACACTAGCTACTAATACTCCACTCCTCTACTAGCTACTACCTGGTACCTGGTAGTAGAGATAGCAGAGTGGCTGGTACCGTAGTAGTAGTAGTACCAGGTAGTACTCTACCTCGTACTCGGAGTAGCTGTCTTTAGCGTGGTACCGGTAGTAAACAAGTACTTTCTGCATTTGCATCCTTGGGACCATAACAATTGGAGAATTGGAGTTCGTTTTATCAGAATCTTACTACCGTACAGTACTGCTACTCTAGCTAGTACTAGTAGCAGTGCATGGGGAATCTTTATCGCAACGTTGGAAATGAAAGTGCATCCATCTGAATTGATTCACTTTTACATGTGACACAGCTTCTTATTATTTTTACTAATTAGTTACCAGCAGTCAAAAAAATTCTCGAAGATTTTGACGAGCAGACAAAATTTGACCATAGTAACACGTCTTATTCATAGTAGTGAAACGTGGATAGTTGACATCCAGACGCTTGTTTTATCGTCAACTTTGGAGTCTCATTTATCTTTTTCCACAACTGCATAGTTTAGTACAGATCTATTCGAAGTGCTACTTGCTGTAAGCAGTACTATAGCTCGCTCGCAGGCCACTCCTTTTCTAGGATGGGCCATAGCCTACTTGCATGCATATGCACAAACAGAGTGGCTAAAAAGTGTTTCTGCTCGGTGCATAGTTGGTTGTTGCTACTGCTACATTCAAACGGGACGTCAGCCTAGTCTGGCTTAATGTCTCCCCGCATCTTGATTATGTGGCTCGCATTTACGAAACGGGTGCGCCCTAGATGAAACAGAAGCACCCCACAATCGATACTGCTCTATCAAGCGCTACCGGATTATCGACAATGCCTTCAACAACACAGATTGTGCCTGATCTAATACGACGATGCTTTAATGACTTAGGGTGTTGTACGTTTGTGGGGTTCTATAAATCAGTAACACAGTTACTCTCCTCTCGAGGTTGTTACGCCGGAATACATTAATTGTTGCATTGTAATAGACTAGTTTAGTCTGTGCTCTCTACTTTTAGTAGTAGAGTAGGTAGTAGTAAAGTACCGGTACCGGTAGCACTGTTTTGTCGTTTTGTATTCTTTGCGTGTTAAGGTTAGCGTTTGAGCCAACCTTCCATCGCAATCGTACCACTCCTGGGTAGTCGTAATAGCGGACAGACTGAAGAAAAATACCTCGCTACCTTCTTACTTGAATTTCTGCTGATCCAGGCGAAAAACCGCATTACTTAAAAATGAACCTTGTTGATTTCTACGTAGCTTTTGTACTATCACATTCTTCAGTTTCAAGCGAAGAGTAACAAACTCACTGTGAAGCAGGCCAGCAAGTAACATCAACAACAAAACGACAACAAGCAACAACCTCCGTCCGGTCTCCTTGATCTCTTGCGTCTCTATAGCAAGCCCTTTTGTTTCTTTTTAATTAGATTGTAATCGTTGTTCCACCATGCCGACCAACGCAATGCACAGAAATTGTAAGTAGACAAGCTCCATGGTATAAGTTAATAACAGCAGCAAAGTTTTGGAGTTGTGTTGGATTGCGACATGTTGAATACCGTTTTACTTAGGGGTCAGACTGAATTTGAAGTCCTGGACCAACCAAATTCTTTGAAAATGTCGCACCAGCATCCAATCCAACCAACATGAAACACCACTTTTACTTTGAATCAATATCTTGCTAACCAACCTCTTATTGCCTTCTTGTTTAACTTGACGAACCTACAGACCGCAAGACATTTAAGACTCCTCGTCGTCCCTTCGAGAAGGAACGTCTCGATGCCGAGCTTAAACTCGTCGGCGAGTACGGACTCCGCTGCAAGCGCGAGATCTGGCGTGTGCAATACGCTCTTGCCAAGCTACGAAAGGCAGCCCGAACGTTGTTGACTATGGATCCTAAGGATCCTAAGCGCATCTTCGAGGGTACTGCCTTACTCCGTCGAATGAGTCGATACGGTCTTTTGGCCGATGACGAGCTCGAACTGGATTTTATTCTTCAGTTGACCACCCAAAAGTTGTTGGACCGCCGTCTGCAGACTAAGGTGTACAAACAAGGTTTGGCCAAGTCCATCCACCACGCACGTGTCCTCATCAAGCAGCGCCACATTCGCGTCGGAAGTCAATTGGTCAACACCCCAGGGTTTACTGTCCGAACTGCTTCGGAGAAGCACATTGATTTCGCCACCAACTCGCCCTACGGACAAGGTCCTCCCGGTCGTGTCGCCAAGAAGCGTGCTGCATCAAAAGCCGCCGGTGGCGATGACGAAGAGTAAGCTACTGATCGGCACGAAGAGCTGGTATTAATTCTCTCTTTTTTCTTCATCTTTTGTCCATCTGTGGGAGCATAGATGGGTGATACCCCTACTCCAAATAAACACACTCCAATTTAATTAAGCCACCACATGTGGTACAAACTTAGCTTTTTTTGCTTTATTACATACAAAAACACCGATTTAAACATTCTTCAGCCATTGGTCACTCTTATGGTGAGTGTTATATGTTTTGACTCGAGAGCCGGTACATAAGCAAATGACTCTACATCCCAAGTGAAATACAGTAGGAATCAGATTTTCTTACAAAAATTCAAATGTGCGCTTCGGCATAGAAACTTTCCCACGCAAGCTCCACGCATATTGAGTTTTGTTGTTTGAACAGGAAGCTCGTGATCTTGTTGCCTGCGTCCCCCCTATTCCACCTGCATGTGGTTTCATGCCTGCCGATCAGCAGTGTGAGTGCAATATCAGATTCCACTGCTAGTATTTTTTCGGTGTATTTCCTTGGCGTTCGGACGACATTTTGCCGAGACTCATCAGGAGGTCGATACGAAACCTGAAAATATGGTTTCGCTGGGGTCCAACAAGCCAACAAGAGGCCTCGCAAACATTTTCTTCCGTTTAATTTTGACATGAAGAGGTCCTTAGGAAGCCAGTATCGTCTACCTAAATGGGACTTTGTTTGCGGCCGGGACCGGGGCAGCGTGAGGCATAGGCAATAGCCGATTACTGTACTCCCTTTCCCTCGCCATCATAGATCATCCAGTAGCTCCTAGCTAGCTGACTTCGCCGTATCTGTGGACGGAGTCTTCTGATTCAGAATTTCCGGGTGGTTGAAAAAAATTCTAATGGCGATCTTAACCGGTACTGGACTCACGAATTGGAAGCTCTGGAACACTCCAAACAAATTAAGCCCAGGTGGACTATGGCAGTTTACCTTGTCTCCTGTTAGGGACGATGATAAGACTCAGGAGTTAGGTCTTACTTTATTAGGTCGTGTGCCTATGCCTGCTTCCTATCCACACA
>Ga0210025_1005421_pt1 | contig 10354 bp, 7 predicted proteins | sample CryGeyme20150102_FD_183989 | JGI IMG/M metagenome (GOLD analysis project Ga0210025, IMG submission 183989) | Groundwater microbial communities from Crystal Geyser aquifers in Utah, USA - Crystal Geyser metaG 2015-0102 (SPAdes) (version 2) | ecosystem: Environmental > Aquatic > Deep subsurface >...
TTGGAGCCAAAATAACATCACCCAAGCGCAAGCTTGGGGCCTACCTAGCCAAAGTCGGCGGGGAGTACACTTGCACGGGGAGCCAGGCCGTGGAGCGGGGCGCAGTTTATCCTCTTACCCGGGAGTGAAGCACCCAAGTGCGGAAGGATGACAGCGTTCTTGTGGTCCCACAAGAGATCATCGGGAAAATCAGAGATGTATCTGCCGTCACCTGCATCAAGGAATTCCTTCATGGCTTCCGAATCGACAAGTTCACCACGTGCAAAGTTCAGTAAAACAGCATTTGGCTTGAAGTGAGAAATCACATCAGGCCCGATAATGCCGTGCGTTCCGTTTTCACCCTTGATGTACGGAATGTTGATGGAAATGTAATCAGCATCAGAGACTGCAGAAGTAATGGAATCGACCAATTCCAAGTCACGTGGCAGGCGCAGGGCAGACTGGATGGAAAGACCGGGATCGTATCCCTTCAAGTTCATGCCCAAACCTCGGGCGTCTCGTGCTGTCAGGGATCCGATGTGTCCTATTGTACCATGTGGCGATTCAAATTATAGTGAGGACCTGCTCAATGCTACAGAAAAGGCAGTGATGCACCATCGACAATAAAATACAACACCTACCAAGACCAATGACTGCTAGGGTTTTCCCCGCCAATTCTTGTCCTCCGAACATGGCTTTATCCTTTTCAACTCTCTCTTTGGCAATGCCTTGCTCACCCAAACTTTTCATGTGGTTGATTCCGTCAACAATACGACGACTTCCAAGAAGCATTCCGCAAATTACCAGCTCTTTGACGGCATTAGCATTGCTGAAAATTAAGAAAAATAAAGTAAAATACAATGCGCACTTTTTAGTTCAATCAGTTCAAAAAGTACAGACAAAAATCCAACTTGATGAATGCATCTCAAATACTTACGCTCCTGGAGTATTGAACACAGGAATACCTTCTTCTGTCATAGCAGCAACAGGGACGTTATTTGTTCCAGCTCCACATCTGCAAAATGAGCAGTTTAGAATATGGTTGAGAATTCATAATAATAAAAATAAAATAGGCAGCCTCCTCTCTCCACTAAAATATCTCATCCCTTGTGTGTCATTGGATAGATCTCCAAATTTCTCACCTAGCAATCGCTCGACAAGTCTTGGGAACCTCCTCTGGTTTAAGCTTGTACGAACGGAGGAGAATCGCGTGGGCATTGGGTGCGTCTTCACCGTCCACCTTGATAGAATATACGTCACTGGGAAATTGCGCCAATCCAACGGGGGAAATTTTGTTGTAGCACTTGATTTGGTATTTTCCAGGTTGGTAAGTTTCAACGTCTCCGTACGTTTTCCACTCGCCACGACCATGTTCGACTTGGACATCGGCAAAGCTTCTGGAAAATTGAGTTGTTGCAGCAGCAGCAGCAGCAGGGCGCAAAGCCGAGAACTGGCTGACACTTCGGCCGAGCTGAGGAATGGCTTTGGCAGAGAAAATCATTTTTGGTTGAGAAACTATGATCCAGATTCTCGATTGACAAGATAAATTATGAAGTGGATCTTTTAGATTCAGTTTTTCGTATTTTTCAGGAAGCTGCACATGCAAAAAATAATGACTCCGTCGATGATGAATGGATTTTTTGTTTGTGGTTGCGAACGCTTTTCATCATTGATTTTTTTAATGACGCGCATACGCACCTATTAGAATTAAGTGGCTGACATTGAGCCGTGCCTTATTACCAGTGCACGTTCTGAAACATGCCCATAGAGGACGTCCATCAGGGCACGTTCTGAAACATGCCCACAGAGGACGACATCGACAGGAGAAAATAAACGCACGGAACGGAACAGGATTCCTAACTACAGCACTCGCTCCACTCTGCAACGGCATAGTTGTATTGCAAACCTTATTATTTTGAGTACTGTAGTAGTGTTATACTTCCCCAGTCTTATTAGTTGAGTTTTTAAAAGCCTGAAGGAATTGCCCTAAATGATAGTAGTGAGGCACACTGATAGTTTTCTTTACTTTCGCAAGTAGTTGATAATCCATTTACTTGGCTCTAATTTCACAAAAAATACTTCAGTAATCTATGCAAAATATTCTCCGTCGACATTCCTTGCAAAGCCTGCCCCGGGCGAGCCAAACAGTACGCGGCTGCTGAGGACACCATCAAGCATGGTTACCTCCTTTTGCAAACGTTTCAATTCAATTTGTTCGTCATCTGCTGTGGCTGGATCTATGTCTATGACATTATACGCCAGAGTATCGCGTGACTGGTTGATTTGTTGAATAATATTCAACTTGTTTTTTGCAAAAATATCTGTGATATTGGACAACACTCCTGGGACATTCCTGTTCACTACTGTGATGCGAATTGTACCCTCCTCTCGCTGTTCCAACTCGGTAGTTGGAAAATTCACACTGTTTCGCACTGTGCCATGCTCCATATATTCGCGAATAGAGTCGGCGGCCATTGCAGCCTGTATGATTCGAAATCGCATCGACATGAGATTAGCGCTTAACCGAAAAATCAAGAACGGCTTCACAGAGTGTTAACAACGACTCACCGCTTGGTCCTCTGCCTCCGAGGTGGACGCTCCTAAATGCGGAAGAATAATGGCATTTTTGTGACCCCACAATACATCGTCCGGGAAATCGGATATATAACGTCCATTGCAGGTATCCAAGAACTCCTTCATGGACATGGAGTCCACCAACTCGCCACGTGCAAAATTCAGAACGACGGCTCCTGGCTTCAGTTGCGAGATCACATCGTTTCCAATGATTTCATGGGTACCCCCCTTCCCTTTTATGTACGGAATGTTCAACGACACATAGTCTGCGTCTGTCACAGTTGATGAAATTGACGTTTGTATGGCTATATCCGCCGGAAGGTTCAGCGCACTGGACACAGACAACCCAGGATCGTAACCCTTGACAGACATTCCAAGTTCGAAGCAGTCGCGTGCTACGGAAGCGCCAATATGCCCTAAGCCCAGAACCGCTATAGTCTTTCCTCTGACTTCGTGTCCACCAAACATGGCCTTGTCTTTTTCAACACTTTCTTTGGCGATATTCTTGCTTCCCAGATCCTTCATGTGATTGATACCGTCTACGATACGTCGACTGCCCAGAAAGAGACCACAAATAATGAGTTCCTTCACTGCGTTCGCATTGGCCCCTGGTGTATTGAAGACTGGAATGCCGAGTTCGGTCATGCGAGCAACAGGGATACTGTGTGATTGCCATGTTGTGTGATCGTTGGGAACGAGGTGAGAAATAGATCAAATTGAATAAGCAATACTTACGCTGTACAATAACGATATGACATACTTGTTGGTACCCACGCCACAACGAGCAATAGCACGGCAGGCCATATCGACCTCAGATTCTCGCAATTTGTGACTGCGAATTAATAAAGCTTGAGCCGGACCCGATGCATATTCCGCTGGAGCTACATCGTAAAGGTCTTGAGGGAACCGAGCCAAGCCTTTGGGCGAGATGGAATTATACGTTTGCACCGAATATTTACCCTGTCGCGTAAACTCCTCCAAATCTCCAATCGACCGACCCGAAGTGTAGTGCTCCAAATCCTGCTGAGGTACGTCCGCGATAAAATTTAGAAAGGGTACAAGAAAAAAGAGAAATGAGGCGAGCAATAGAGCAGAAAAACTGCCTCACTCATCATTCATTATTGAACCACAAATCTTCATACCATTGAAATGGAATCAAATCGTCGGGGATCAGTTGACAAAGTTCGGGTACCAAGCCTTCGGCTTAGGGAGCGTACTAAGAAGGATGTCATTACCATGGTTTACCGAACAACTTGTATGCAGCTGAATGTGGTTACCAATCCAAGGATGCTGATTGATGTGTTATTTGGAAGTACGGGTAGAATGTAGAATCAGACCAAATAATAATAGATTTGGCTGAACCAGAAGAAGAAAAAAAATCCCAAAATCAAAGCGACTCTCAGAGAATCACCAGGGGCTGGGCCAATCCGAATTTTCAGAAGTGACAATTCAGGGAGTTTGCCTTTTTTACTATCGGTGCTTTCTATGGTCTTGGACTGCAGCAGCCCAGTTGATTATTTTTTTTTTTGTAATGAGAAAAATGATGTATTGGCTGGCCAAAAATGAGGCCTAAATCGACCTTTCCTCTGGGAGACTTGAAATCAGCTTTAACTCCTATTCGGCTTGATAAATGCTGATCTTCTAATAATTGATAGATAAGCAAATACGAGTAAGCTTGTTTCTTTATCAGCAAAAGATCTTTATTAAGTAGTATTGTACATACAAATGATAATTATTGAATCTCTTGCAATTCTTCAATTTTGCCGATTGTCGTTCCGATCTGGGTGAATGAGCTAAGACAGATTATCTCAACACCCATCAGGGTCAAGGATGGGCCATTTGTTGGTCCTTGATGTCGCATGGAATATGGAACTTGCTTTCTACGGTACCAAGGCCACCAAAGACTTTTCGGTTGTTTTGAACAGCAAAAAGTAATATTAAGGCTTTAAATAATGACGTATTTGCAACGACTGAAGATTCCCGTTTGTTCGGAAGATTAATCTTGGTAAAAAACATCCAAATCGAAGGGAAAAGAACTCGATTTTGCTTCTCATCACACGAAAGGTGTCAAGGAGAAATTTTAATACTGAGAAGATCGAATAGATCCAACAGCTTTGACGCAGTTGGTTTTCTGCTGCAAATTGCTCATAAAAGAAATAATAATTATCTACTCCGATAAAAATTAATCTCTACGAAACAACCAGGAAAAACAAAACAGATAAATATAATACCAATAATCCGCGCCATGACTCTCGAACAACTCGTTTATACTCCCGAAGAAAAAACAACGTCCGGTGATCGTCCCAGCACCATGGTATTGATGGTCAATGAAGAAATGTTGAAAAAGTATAAAAAGGATAAAAGTATCCCTCTGGCAGAAGTTGTTGACAGTTTTGATGTTTTGAAATACGAAATGGGTTCCAGTGGTCAATTGAATCGACCAAGTAAGGCGGAGATCAAGGAAGCTTTTGGCACTACCAACGAAGATGAAATTGTTCAGATTATGCTCAACAAAGGATCCCTTCACGGACGACCCATGTAAAAGACCACCAAAATTTAGCTACGAAAATATTGTTTCACTGAAAGATAAAAAAAACACGGGTGCTCTCTGATGAGGAAATGCAAACACCATGCGACACTGGATTTTAGAAAACTTTATTATAAATAATTTATAATACGCCGCTAGAATTTCTCAGGCTTCATTTTATATTTTATTAATATCATGCTTGAAAGGCTACTCCGACGTTTAGCTCCAATGATTTCCCAGCCACTATTGTGTACCACGAGGTATGAGAGTAATGAATGTCCCATCAATGTAGAGATATTGGTCTCGAGTTGAATATTAACGGGCATTCTGGGTTTAGGTCAGCCTGACATGTGTGTTCGATTGGTACGTCTTCATTGTTATGGTGCAAAGAGCGTTCAAATTTCAAATACTCGAGTGGATGGAACATGTGAAAAACGTTTGAGTTTGAACGGCAGCCCTAGCTAGCCAGCTATTATTACTGGGTAAAGTACTACTATAGAGTAACCAGTAACCAGCTAGCAGTAGTGGTAGTAAGCACGGACAGGAAAAGCCATGTACGTGCGAGAGGTCGTTATCTTGCCCACCAAGATGATCTCTAATCCTGGGATGTTTGAAGGTTTTTCTCGATTTTGCAAAGTTTTTAAAAGAATGTTCCTGAAAGTCTCCCAAACGTTTGTAGTTTCCATTCATCGCTGATGATGCAGCTAACGTAAGGCTTGCAAATGAGATCAGCAACGATACCAGTGCAGCCCTGCGGCTACAAAAATCCTACATGATTTATATTGCTGGAAATGGATTTCTGGTGACTTCAAATATAATAAAATAGCACGACATCTACACTACATAGTCTGCCTTTTTAGACCAAGCTCTTGGATGCCTCTTCTTTTACCTCTTCCACCAGCTTGCTTGTCGTTCTTGTCTTGCTTGTTGCGTGAACTCTTGGGAACATATTTGAACTCCTTGGCGCCAAAACTACCACCAATCTGTTGAAGTTCGCCCCCACCTGCGGTTTTAGAGGACACCACTGTGCCAAGACGTTTCGCCAGTGGAATATTCATTTCGTTCATCTTCTTTTTGCGAGTCGCGGCCTTGACCTCGTCAATATCGTCCGCCTCATAAACCACGCGTTTCTTCTTCTTAGGTTGTTGTATTTGAGGTTTCCCGCGTTTTGATTTTGACCTGTTTGGTTGAATGCTTTCGTATGCTTCCCCACGGACCTGTTTTATTTTTTTAAGAGTGAGAAAAAGTATATGGACAAAAGACGAATATCCTGCACAGCAACAGCTTGGTAGACGTACCTTGCCTCCACGGAGGCCATCATCGTCACTATCACTGTCTTCACCAGAACTCTCATCCGACTCCGCCGCAACACTGGCGTCTCTCCATTCTTCGTCGACTGCTTCTGCTTCCTCTACTTCATCGTCCACTGAAGCTTCACCATCACTGTCCAGGTCGTTCTTTTGTCGCTTGGAGGCTGCCACTCCACTGGGATTTCGGAGTTTAAAGTCTTCGTCATTTTCGTTAATCGCGAAGGCAGAATTTGTAAACAAGCTTCCAAAACGGTCGTCTTCCAGCAACTTGCTGGCGACCTTTCCAGCCTTCGTGTCCGACTCAGCCTTTTCTTGCAAGCGTTCCGCCAGAGCAGGATTAACAGATGTTTTCAGTTTGTTGCTGCCATCCCTCTTGGGCGCAATGCGACTGGCACGTTTGGCCTCCAGCTTCTCCTTAAGTTTCTTTTTCCGGTAATCTTCGTATGCAAAGGGATTGGCCACAGCTTTGACGCGGTTGTACAGATTGATGTCCATGAAGAACCCGTGCATGTATCCACGCAACATGGGTGTTCCAATCAAGTTGGAAATACCAAGCTCTTCCACATCGTCTCGACTGACAAATTTATAATTTTCGTAGATCGTTTCGTTTCCATCTCGTACCAGATCAGATGCATCAGCACCACCCTTGCGGTTCAAATCTGTTTCCTCCAATTCTTCCGTGATATTTTCAAGGAAGGAGCACCACCGCGGTGCCAAACCAACCTTTGGAATAAAATACGATTCGATCTTTGGTTGGTCACAGGCGCACATCAATAGCCCCGAATTGTACCCAGTTGGATCGCTTTCGTCTCCCGCCATGATGAAATCTGTCAACTTTCCAGACCCTTCCACATTCACCACTACGGAACCACTCGCATCCTTACTGAGCTCGTCTGACTCTCCGCTAGTGGGCATATCGTGAGAGCTTTTATACTTCCAGACTTTGACGAGTTTTTCGTCCATACTCAGAATATTGCCGCCGGCCTGAAATTTCAAGGCGACAATTGGTGTGCCATTTTTGTGTTCTTGAATGACAAGTGGTCGACTCGATCGAACATCGTATACAGTGGCGAGACCTCCTGCTGTTCCGCATGCCATGTACAATCCATTGGGATCAAATGTCAACGAGGTGATTTCTTTGGTATTTATGTACGACAGAGTCTCATCGGCGAAGCCACGTCCTCTCGTTGCTCGGTTTACATCGAGTTGTAAAAATGGTTTGAGTAGAGAATCGGGTGTTCGATTATCCCAAAATCGTACGACTCCATCGTCACATCCCGCCGCTGCCAGAGGATGAGACGGAGCCACCGTCACGCACGATGACGAAGCCTCCGACTCGTACGACCAAGGTTCGGTAAATCGACCTTCTTCTAAATTTAGACGAAAAACATGGTTGCCCTTGGCAGCCACCAATAATTCACAGGTTGTCGGTTCGTACGCCAGAGCCCGTCCAAATGCAGGAATGCGAACATTTTCGTGAGCTCCATAGGGTGCATGGAAATCGATTGTTCGGTCCTCCCGTAGCATGGCCAGCTTGCCGTAATCTTCGCCCAGCATGACCATATCGGTGACATGAGCGTCGACGAAGCGTTCAAATTTCATGGAGAGATCGTGAATATCGAAACACTTAATCATTGGTTTGTATGTCCCAGCAACAAAGATATAGCGCCCATCAGCGGATTGGACAATTTTGGAGGAAGATGAGGGCATCTGAAAGTCTTGAATCAGCTCGATTCGTCTTCGGATGGATTCATCGCGTTTTGAGAGATTTCGTTTGGCTCGATCTCCCAACCATTCTGGTAGAGTGGGTCCCGAAGATAGACAGTATATGGATACATCGTTTCGCTTGTGAATATTCATGGCTTGTCATGTGGTTGGAATGAAGGATGTGGTGTGGAATGTGGAAATTGATGTACAAATCAAAAAAAATAGGTTTTCCGTTCTCCTTTCATTTTTCGTTTTGTGTGGTTGATTGGTGGCAATTGAATCCCGAAGGAGGGCTACCGGGACTGCCGCTCACATTCAAAGGTTAGTTTTTAGTAGTTTTTCTGTGCTGCTCTCCTGCTGACCATGTTGCTCTCGCTCGCAGCAATATTTACAACGGGTAGAAGACCTACAGGTCACACGTTGCAAGAGAAGGACAGTACAGGACAGACTGTAGTATTGTATCGCATGCGCTAATTTTATAATACTGCAGCTCAACGTCCCAACACTCTCATCTGATACCAAGGCTCTAGCAGAGAGAATACATATTCTGGGTGTATATTGTTATTATGACAATACAACCACTCCAACTCTGACTTGCAGAAACCTCAAGACAGCAAGAATCGATGACGTCTTGCATGTCAGCGAGCAACATCGAAATTATTTATTTGCTCTGCGAACATGGAAGTTTTTGAAATCGGAAGACAAGTTGATGGGTAGCATCCTACGGACGCATCAAACATCCTAAGAAAGATAGATGGCTTTGACAGCTCTGTACTGCTGAAGCTGTACGTGCAAGAGATTTAGATGGTATGGTTTTTTCAGAATTGGAAGCAAATGATACGGGAGGCTATTGCTTGCCTACACTCTGTTGGAGCGAATATGGACTTGGTGAGAGCGAATTCTTTGACGAAACACTACTTAGCTTGATCCATCATTATCTTGGTAATGAGTAGGCTAGGATTACGGAGACTAAAAGATAGTCGCTATAATTATGGTACTGTGAGAACCTTTTAAAAAGTGGTGCGAATACATTCGCTACAATGATGCTCTATTATTAACGATCTGTCGTATTCGTAGTCGGTTAGCCAGGGACGCCAGGGTTAAAGGAAGTATCGACGATGTACAAATTGTGCAATTCTCTCCACGCTTAGTTGTAAATGAATGGAAGTCCACGGATAAGTTCACCAACCTCATCGTATCGGTCATGACGCAACAGTTCCAAAATGGCAATCATAGCCAGACGGCCGTGAGTAAGTTCTTGTGCTTGACGGCGAGCCAGGACATCAGGGGAAAAGTCGGGCTTTCCAATTTCAAAGTCTCCAAGGACACCTGCATACTCCACAGAGCCAACGAAGGCAACAATTTGGGCCCATCCCAAGGCAGGAACCACTCCGATGGCATCAAGACCATTGGGGACATCTTCAAATTTAAGTCCGTATGCGAGCTCACCGGGGAAACGGTAGGTCTCAGGGGCAATGTATCCAAGAATGGCGAGCATAGCAACACGACCGTGCTTCATCTCGGCGGTACGGTAAAGCTCAAATCGCTCTGGGCTGATTCCTTTGGACAACTTCAATGGATCGAAAAATCCAGTTGGGGGCTGAGCGCCGATCTCAGAACTGTAGTCGGACATGCTCAAAGCACTGGTAGTGACAGTCTGTTGCGAAGGAGCAAAGGCGGCGGCATAGCCGGCAAGAAGGGAGAGGAGAGCGAGCTTCATTGTTGAATTAAATGTAGTATCAACCTGACAAAATAGTGGGCTTTCGCGTCCGTGTTGATGGTTGACCGTGTGCTTATCGCGAACGTAGCCTCGAGGAAAACTACATTTCTCTCAACTTCAATTTCAAAGATACGCAAACAAACACGCACCAAACCTTGAAGATTTTTCTCGATCGGACAGAGGACAGACGTGACGTCACTTTTCTGATTTTACGACACATTAATCCGTACCGTGAAGACTCGTCTAGCTAGTAGAGGAGTACTCCACTACTACTCTAGTACTAGCTACTAGTCTACTACTACGATAATATATGGTCTTTCAAAGGACCATAAAGGAGACCACGTAGAATCACTACTAAGTTCTACAGGGAGCACATCCCAACGATTTAAACTGCTAAGTCCTGTGCACTATGCACTAAAATTGCAAGGCAATTTTAAGCCTGCTTTTAACTAGTGGAGCCCTGCAAATTCAGTGCACACTGCATGATATTCATATTCAACTTCGTCTCGTCCTTGTGTAGTTGTGTGCACTAAAATC
>Ga0210025_1005426_pt1 | contig 10348 bp, 4 predicted proteins | sample CryGeyme20150102_FD_183989 | JGI IMG/M metagenome (GOLD analysis project Ga0210025, IMG submission 183989) | Groundwater microbial communities from Crystal Geyser aquifers in Utah, USA - Crystal Geyser metaG 2015-0102 (SPAdes) (version 2) | ecosystem: Environmental > Aquatic > Deep subsurface >...
TTTTGGCTTAAAAAAAAGGTTTATTTTTTGTTCCATTTATTTGCTCTCTTCATTTTCAAAAACAACACCTACTGTATAATGAATGATGAGGGAGTAGCAACGTCACTGAACACATAGTTGGTTGTTTTCTACTACGTATGTTATTACTACTATCATTATTTGTTCACCGCACACGTCTTCCTTCTCTGAAACCTTCTTCGCCGTGGGATTCATCCACAAATTACATACTCGCGGCCTAAGAAGTGCTTCCGAATGATCCATTTTTTTTCAACGTGGTAGCAGTCGTACTCCGAGTAATTGTTACCATGGATGTACTACTCGGATTAATAATCTTTTACTAGTAGTACTATTAGTAGCTAGGAGCACTACTAGTAGCCTCTACTACTAAGTCGTCGTCGTAGTAGTAGACTACCAGGTACTGCCTACTAGTACTACTACTAGCTAGTAGAGACTAGTAGTAGTCTAGTCGTACCTGCTACCGTACTCTAGTAGTAGACCTACTACTAGTAGTAGTAGTGGCAATCCTCGAGTATTATTAATGTTTTTACGGGTGTGAAGATCGCCTTCCCCTCCTTCTGATGAACAGCAAACCGTTAGGACACACCTAAAAGCATTGGACTAGTTTTGGACCGTAAACAAGAGTCAAATTTTTCCTCACATTCTCTCCACTTCTCTGATCGGCTATCTGGTATGCTCACTAACACACACACACTCACACACACACGTTCCATCAACTGTTATCAACCCAAGCTACAGTAACTTGCAAGAGGACTGGGGTTACACTAAAAGCAAAGCAACATCGTTCACATTAATGTATAGTAGGACTGTAGTTGTTCCAAGAATAATCCAATCTACAGTCTTTAGTCTTGAGAAGCGGTGAGAAGTAGAGACTAGAGACACCAGCCACATACACCAAAGAACTGTCCCTGAAGGTGCATCCACCACACTCCTTCTCCACACATCTCGGAGTTTCTTGTCTTGCTCTAACAAGAGTATAGTAGTTGTTGTCCTTGTCCATCTGCCGTGGGAACGAGGTGCGGTAAAAGCAATAAGGAAATACCAACAAAACAAACGAACAAAGCCCCCTGCCCCCGCTAGCTAGACAAATGGTGTCAAACGTCCTTACCCCCCAGAACACTTCATCGAGTAGTAGAAGACACTCCCACACTCCCTCCCAAACCATGTCCAAACCACGACCAAGCGATTGGGAGCCCAAGGCCTCCAGCACCTCTTCTTCGCGTCCAGTTTCTTCTTCTTCCTCCTCCTCCCATTCCCAAACGGCAAGAGCTTCTTCTACAACCCGCATGCAACAAGCCACAGCCACAGCGAACCGTCTGACTAGCAATGGATCGTCTCGGACTAGTCTACGAGCCCAAGCGGCCAACATTCCTCCCCGACGAGATCCAGGAGCGTCCAGTACGACTAATAGGAGTAGATATTCGTCTAGTTCGCCGTTGCACCCACAGGAAGAAAGTCGCAGACATCCGGCGAGATCCATGAGCACCGGCCGCATATTCCAAAAACAAGATGATCCCACAGCGGTGGCTCGCAGTATCATGGAACTCCGGGAAAAGCGCGAAAGAGAACAAAAGTCATCCCGGCGGCAGTCCTCGTCTAGCAGCGGCAACAATATCGCGCCTCCGCCTCCGCCTCCACCCAAGTACCGGAATAGCACTGGTAATAGTGGTGGTCATCCACCAGCTCCTCCTCCCAACCGCATGCAGCAGGCCGAGAATCGTATCGAGGGCTTTCGAAAAGACTTGCACAAACTCAAGTCCAAGCAACAAGAGTTTGAAGAAATGCAATTTTTTAACGAACTGGAAGAAGCGAAACCCAGTCCTCCCCAAAATGGTACGAATGGCAGTGGCATTCCTCCGCCTCCTCCTAATCCACCCAATAACAGCAACAAAGCAAGAACTGCAATGACGCCAAACAGGTCATCCGTGACACGTTCTGCCAGTACACCCCGAGGTTATTCTACTGAAAGCATGGATGGTCCTTTGGGCATTCCAACAGTTGTTCGAGCAGCACCATCGCCGTCACGGGGAGGCCGATTGCCTCCACCCAAAAAGGAAATTTTGAGCCCACGTAAGATTGCCGCGCTCGATCGAACCTCTTTGGAGCTGGAAACACAGACGCTGGGAAGATCGGTACAAATTCTGGAACAAGAAAAGGCCAATTTGATTCGAACGGTGGAAATGTACGACAACACATGCCAGCAGGAAACGAAAAAGATGCGACGACTCGAAGACGACTTGAAGCGTGTCACGGCAGATTTGACGGCACAACTGCAGGAAGCGAATGAAAAACTCGAAGCTCAGCGGGTAGACTACGAACGAAAGTTTCGAGAACAAGCCGAAACGCTTGTGTCGACACAAAGTCTGGCCGAAGAACTGGAACACGAACTAGCTCAACTGCACAAAGAGAGCCAGAACCAAAAGGCCGCCGACGAAGAAAAGGTGGCAACGTTGGAAAAGGAACTCGAGAACGAAAAGGCCGAGTTGGAAGCACAAGCCGAGAACTTTGACAAGCGCATTAACGAAGTCAATGTGCGAGTAGAAAAGCTGCAACACAAGCTGAAGTCAAAAGACAACGACGTTGCCACGTTAAAGGAAGAGCTCGAAGCAGCAGAAATGGCTATTAAAGATGCCAAAAAGCAGAAGGACGAAGCCTACGAAGTCCGTATTGAAGCTGTGAAACAACAACTAGCCCTGGCCAAGGATCAATACGAAAGGCTTGAAGAAGAAAACGAAGAACAGAATCAAATGATCAAGGAGCAGGGAGACATGCTAGGGAAAAATGAGGAGCAAATCAAGGCCATTACTAAGAGTCGAGATGCACTCAAACAAGAACTCAAGAGCGCGAAAGAACAATACCAGTTAGAAATCGCAGATCTTCAACAAACGTACCAAGATCAGGAGAAACGTCGCCAAGACGAAGAGGTGGAAATCCGTCATGCCGACAAGGAAGAATATGAGCGACGGTTGAAGAGTTTACAGGAACAGCTAACGATGGCTACGGATCGACATCACGCTGAAATTCTGCAAAAAGAAGCCGATCTGGAAGAGCGATACAATGACATGAAGATTGAAATTCAAAAAGATGTCGGCAAGAAACTTGTGGAGGTTGGCAACGAATTACATAACTTAAGATGTGAACACGACGATGCCAAGGCCAAAATTTCCCAGCTGGAGGAAGAGAAAGAAGAACTTGAGCGAAAGCACTTTGAAGAAATGGAAAAGCTAGATTGTCTACGTGATGAAGAGGTTGATTCCCTAAAGGATCAGCTCTCCCAAGTCGAACGAGAGCTGAACGAGAAAGTATTCAAGCTGGAGAAGCTAACATCGAAACTGGAAGAACAAGAGGCTGACTTCGAGAGATTAGAATCGGACCTTGAGACAGCCAAGCGAGCTAGTGCGGAAGCTCTCTCTGAGCAGGCGGCTCGAGGAGCCAGCACGGAAGAGACGCTTCGAACCAAAATTTCTGAACTAGAGAGCGTCGTGAATGACTTGGAGACACACCTGGCTTCGGCTGAAACCGATGCTCGACGGATTCGCGACAATTTGGAGGCAAGCGAGAGTGCCCTGCAAGAGGCAAAGGATAGTGCTAAACAGCGCGAGGCTGACTTGAGATCGAATCTGAACCAGGTGAAGAACGAATTGATTGATGAACAAGCTCGGCACGAACAGATCGAAGGAGATCTTCGTTACGACATTGCCAAACTGGAGAGCAAAATTAAAGCAAGCGAATCCAGTCTGACCGAGAAGAGACAACAGATTCACGACCTGGAGGACAAGCTCGCCAATGCATCATTTGTTCAAGCGAGAGGAGAGACGCTGCAGCAGGATCTGACTAGACTTAAGGCTGAACTGCGATCATGTCAGTTGGATTTGGAGGAAGAACGAGAAAAGCTCAATGACAAGGTCGACGAGGCTCTTCAATTGCGCAGGGAGCTTGATCGAAGTGCTATCCGGGAAAGGAACCTTCAGCAACAGGTTGAATCAATCCCGAGTCTGGAAGCTGACTTGGAATGCTTGCGCCAAAAGGCCGAGCAAGAAAAGATCGACCTGGAAACCAAGACTAAGAGTCTACGAATTTCTGTCGCCAAGCTTGAAGACGAAAAGGTGGATGCATCTTTGGAGTTGTCACGTATCGAGAAGGAGAACACGGCTGCGAAGGAACAGCTCGAAAACTTGCAATTGCAGCTATCGGACGCCAATAGCAAAGAACAAGAATTGTCCCAGGACAAGGATCGATACATTAGCAAGATCGAAAACTTGGAATCTCAGCTTGAAAATGAAACGAGTGCCAAGGATGAGCTGGTTCGTCGATTGTCAGCCATGGAAGATGTCCATAGCGAGTTGAAGGAAGCACAGCTGCATTTGCAATCTCAACTTCAAGGCGAAATTAATAGAAAGGATACCATTGGTCGAAAATTGGAGGATGCAAATGCATTGAGGGATGAACTAGAACGAGCAGCCGAGATAGTCAGAGATGAGCTTGCCGCAATGAAATCAAGATTTGAGACCGAACGCAAGGAGAAGGATTCGTTAAAGGATGAGCTCAAGCTCCTCAAGAGCGAATACGTCGACGTTGTTAGTTATTTGGAGCAGACCAAGGAGCAGCTTAGTGACTTGGAGTCACGTTTTTCGGAGGGTAGCAGCACCGCGGATGAGCTTCAACTTGCGAGGAAACAAACGGAACAGTACAAAAATAAGTCGTCAGATCTACAATCCAAGGTTGTGGCACTCGAAGCTAAAGTGGCTACTCTGCAAGAGGAACTTCGCGAAGAGTCTTGTGAGACCAAGTTGACACAAGCAAAGCTTTCAAAACTTCAGGAAGAACACGAGGGTGCCAAGCGACGTCTGGAAGATGAGCAGTCTACCGCTGCAACTCTCTCTTTGTCTGCGGAGCTAACTTCCAACCAAGTGGCCGATCTGCAACAGCAAGTCTTGAAACTGCACAAACAGCTGGATGTCGAAAACAAGTCGGAGACTACCCTGCTCAATAATCTACATGAGTTAGAGGAGGACTACAGCGACACTCTAGCCAAACTCAAGAAAGCAGAAAAGGAACTTCAAGAAAAGCGCGACGCCATGGCTGATTTGACGGCAAAATACGAAAAAAAGGTGGCCGAACATAAATCTTTGGAATTTAAATTGCAACAAGTCGAGGAAGGCGTCACGCAATCGAGATCCAGTGACCTTTTGGAGATTCAAATGCAAGTCGAAGACCTGGAAGCTTCCAGGACTTCGCTACTAGCTCGCCTTGAGAAGGTTGAAGAAGACAGAGATAACAAGGTCGAACAATTGAGCAAGGCGAAAGAGAGCTATTCGAATAGCATTGAAGAACTTCAGACCAAGCTGGAGGAGCAAACACGATCAAAGGAGTCATTGAGACAAAAGCTAATTGATTTGGAGGCAGATTTATCAATTAAGGAAAACCAGAGCAATTTGCTCAACGACGTTCACACAAAATTGCGAGAGCAAACCAAAGCAACTGATGCTCTACAAGCTAAATTGCGAGAGGTCGAGGATGAATTAGAAAAACGTAAGAAAGCATCGACTTACAAGGACGAACAGCTGTCCGAGCTGCAGAGGAACCTGGACGATGTCACCAACGAGAAAGAAACGCTGCAGAAAAAGATCGACGACATTGAATCGGAGCTCACGCGAAAGGAAAGGCAGATTACAGGCATCATCGAGCGACAGGCTGCAGATACCGACAAGCTCGAGCAAAAGCTCAAAGCCCAAACAATGGCCAAAGCCGCACTTCAGCAAAAGGTGGACAATCTTGAAAATGAAATGCAGAGCGTAGCCGATTCGTCAGTCGAAACCGCAGACCTTCGTGAAAAAATCAGCTCTCTAGAAAGGTCTGTAGAGGTAGCCAAAGATGGCGAGGCGAAGGCAAATAAAGCTATTCGCGATGTGGAGGGCAAGCTGCAAAAGACGGAAGAACTGCAACGAGAACTTGAGCAACGATATAACAAGGTTAATGGCGAGAAGGAGGAAGTTATTGCAGCTCTTGAGGATGTCATCCATGAAGTGCAGTCTCGCGAAGAAGAAATTGAATCGCTTGCATCCATTCTGCGAAAACGCGACGAGGAGCTCGACCATGCCAAGCTGATTGCCACGAAGGCTCTGGCTTCAGCGCAAGACATGAAGAATCGATTCAAGGAAAAGGGCGGCCACTACTCGGCTAAAAACAACGAGCTAAAAAATAAGGTGGAGCACCTCAATGAGCAAATTGAGTTCTTGTCCAAAAAGAATGAGAATCTTCAGCGACGAATTTCGCAATTGGAGGGAGAATTGCAATATATCCCCAAAGACAAAATTCGGAGTAGCGGCAGTAGTGTCAGTAGCAACACCCAACAAATTCAATCCTTAAACTCTGCGACTTCTTCGATGAAGGGTCTTCACAATGGGGTTTCTGTCGATGAAAATGGCTTTGCCCTAATGGACGAAATTTCGGACACTTTTCCTTGTTGGGACGACCCAACAATTTCTCCCACCTCTCTCTCAACAGACCAATCAAAGAATAGCGGAAAACAGGCACCATTTGACGAAACGGAGATCAATTCAGTTTCCAATTCTACCCACACCACCGGTTGGCTGCACGAGTTTGGTGATTCAGATTCCGCTGCTAGCAGTAATCACAATTCTTTTGAAGAGGCACGAAGTGAACCTGGAATGAGCCAATCTCGGCGTTCTCTGGAGCGAGATGCTCTCAGAAAGTATGTACGAAAAAAGTACTTGAAAAGTCAGGCTACCAGTAGTCGATAATTTCTTAAATTTTAATTTTGCATTTATTTCCAGCGTGCTATTTCTGCAGAAGATCCAATCTTTTGCTCTGCTTCATTCCACTGTTACTTCTGAATAAGTCTATTCACCTCTGCTTGTTACAGAATCGGCTTTTGCCAGACTGACTGCTGTGGTACCACTTTTTCCCTACAATCCATTCATCATTCAACACTCAGAATTATGAATAAAAGTCATCAGGTCTTCCCGCTATTATCATTCGACTCCCCCAAACATACTGTTCCGTTGGCTACCTCACAATCATCCTGCCTGCATTCTCGAGATACAACAATACAGCTGCCATCTATACCCACTAACGCCGAACCAACATGGGATATCATTGGCGACAAGAGAATGCAGAAACGTTGGTGGCTTCGCCGTTGTAGTCAGCCTCAGTGAACAACTGAATCATGGTACTACAAAGACTCTTCGACTTGGCTGTAACGTTGCTTCGTTCCAAAATAAAACTTCTGCTACTAAAGTGTCGCAACACCAGCGGCAATACGTTTGTTGCGTTCATCAATTTTGTCTTTCAGCGCTGCGGGAATCGGTGGCAAGTTGGGTGCTTCCCTGCGGGTGTAGGGCGCCGAGGCACACCTGCGTGCAGCAGCAACTGCGGCTGGGTCCACGTCGTTTCCCGCCACCAAAGCGTCACGGTATTCCATGCAATCCAAAACTCTGCAGGAAGCGCCGTGTTCTGCAAGGCTCTTTTTGGTGTACCAGACCACCTCCACTTGTTTTCCCTGATGGTTGGTCGTGATTTCAATATTGTACAGACTGGAATCCCCGTAGGCCCCGGCCGGGAAGCATTCGCCCGTCAGCGGACAGTGAAAAATGGCGGTAAACCGGAGTTCGTGTGGAGCAGCATTATTATTCCATACTATGTAATCTTCGTTGGAAAGTTGTTTGCCGCGTGGTTTTTTACCATAAAAGGCGTAGAGTGGACGTCCTTTGGCTTTCTGATCGGACGGCTTGGTGTTTTGAACGGAGCTTCCCGAAGTTGAATCTGTCACGGCTGTAGCAGCACCCGACATGATGCCTCCCCGAGAGACTGACGCCGTGGAAAATGTAATAATACTTGGCTCATCTGTACTACCGACGTATGGTCTTTTGGAATTGTATTGGATCGCATTGTACGGTAGAACCGTAGGGGTGTGCTTCTTGATCCGAGACGGTTGCTGCTCCCTTTTCCGTTTTTGGGATTCCGTCTCGGCCTCTTCCCAAGTCCTGACAAAGTTCAGACCGCCTGTGGTAGCATTATCCGGTAATTCCCAATCCCTGGACGATCCTCCCAGACTAGGAGCCGTTGTAGATTTTCTCCATTGTGTGACTCCGGATGGAGGCGTCGCTTTTGGTGGCTCTTGAACAAAGTTCTCTGTGCGCTTTCGATCTGCAGCAGGCTTTAACTTCTGACTGACAATTCCTCCTTTCTTCATGCTTGGCAGGATGTAAATAATGCAGTCAAGTATGCCTGGATTGTCCGTTATAATAAGAATTTGTAGAAGGCTTTCGGAACACCAAGCAGATGCGATGATTTTCCCGACAGGAGATTGCCACACCACGCAACACGCTGCAGGGCTGTCTTCTGTCTTCTACTTTTTCACAAAGTATCCCCAGCGATGTGGCTACTGTAGACCAGACCTAGGAAAATATATATGTATATGTATTAACTTGTCCATACTTGAGGAATATATATACGGCTTTCCCGCACTACTTAAATACATACATTATAATTTCCAAGTAAGCCCGTACATATATTGCCTATGTAATTTCATATATTATAATATAGTCTCGCTAAGTATTTGTTGAACTTTTGCTTTTGTATGCTAAAACGCATGGTAGCCTTGCGCTCATTCGGATGTAAACGGTCTTTTGAATCGTGGAAATCCTCATTTTCTGTATTTCTAAAACATGGAAACACCAAAACTAGCCAACAATGACGACTTCATACCGCGCTTTTTGACCGATTCCTGATGTCTCCTGCTTGTAAGAGAGAACTGCCTGCATTGTGTGCTTGTTGTCGCGTGTTGTTTTGATACCATTTTTGTTGCTGGAATGAGTGTAGCTGAGCCTAAATACCTCTTCCCCGGAAGAGCTGTTGCTTCCTTTTTCTTTGAAGCAATTGCAGGAGACAATGGCGGTTCTAGTTGGAAATGCAAGAAGTGTGGCACCGAAAAGCAAAGCCAAAAGGGATACACAAACTTGCGTTCCCACACAGTGGCTTGCGTTGGTAAGAATTATGAGTCGCAGCTGCAAGACCATTTGAAGAAGATTGGATGCTATGTGGACAAGAAGGGTAATATACTTTCCCAGGTGTCCAGGCCCGCCAAAGGTTCTATTCAGCAAGCTATTAACAGCTTTGTCACCAGCAACGTCAATGAGCTCAGGGCATTTACATGGATACGTTGGCTGTCTTGTCGGAACATGCCTTTGTCGGAAATTGAGAATGATCTCACAAAGGATCTTGCCAAAGCATGGCGTCCATTCAGTGCTAAAACGATCCGTAAGTACATCCTGGCGACTTCTAACTTGGTTGCTCAAAGCATTGCGAAAGAGTTACAAGAAGCCGGTCTTGTCTCCTCTTTGATTCTTGATGGTTGGACTGCTGATGGAGCGAGTTTTCACTACATTGCTATCTTTGCTGGGTACAAGCATCCGGAGACTTGCGAATACACAGAAGTCTTGCTCGCAATGCAGCCTACACTGGATGAAGATGGTGCAATGGATGCAGATGCTCATGCGGAGTTGTTGGATTCTACCATTGAGCTTTACGGACTATCCAAGCAGGCAAACGTCCTTTGTCGTCTTGTTGGTGACAACTGCAATACCAACAAATGTCTTGCTCGTCAATGGGGGGTGCCTCTTGTTGGATGCGCTTCTCACAGGTTTAACTTGGCTGTCAAGTACTGGATGGAAAAACAACCTGGGCTTCTTGATGTTGTCAAGAAGTTGTCGGTTCTCATGGGCAAAGCGTGTAATCTAGCTAAAAGCAGCTCATTCCCTTCTTTGCAATCTCACACTCCAGAATCATGGTAAAGAGTTACGTGCACAACAGATGAACGAGACACATTGGACGTCCATCTTCACTATGGCGCAACGATACTTGCGAATCAAGGGGCAGATTGAATCTATTATTGCCTTATTCCCTTATACTTTGGATCTCACGGAGAATCAGCTACTCAAAGATGCTGTTGTGCATTTTGAGGTGTTTCAAATGATCACGGTGGAGATTCAAGCCAAGGGAATGGACCTTGTACACTGCCGGAAGCAATTTGATACTCTCCTGGAAGAAGATTGCTACAAAGTTATGAGTAAGTACCTTGCTGCTGATGCTAAAATTATTGACTTTCGACACTTCGAATCGGGAGTGAGGAAGATCATGGCAGGCGAACCACTCAGCTGTCTTGAAGCTGAAGCCTGTATCAAGCTCAGGAAGAGAGATGTAAACGACAGTGACTCTTCCTCCGGAGAGGAAGAAGACGAGGTTACAATGACAGTGTTCGAAAAGTTGAAGATGAACTCAAAGCGTCGCAAGGTCTCTATCACAGTCC